>Ga0181523_10001573_pt1 | contig 24105 bp, 23 predicted proteins | sample PEATcosm2014_Bin_43_FD_119752 | JGI IMG/M metagenome (GOLD analysis project Ga0181523, IMG submission 119752) | Peatland microbial communities from MTU Mesocosm Facility, Houghton, MI, USA - PEATcosm2014_Bin05_30_metaG | ecosystem: Environmental > Terrestrial > Soil > Wetlands > Peat | place... | reverse complement strand
CAATCCCAAAGTCTTGAGTGCAGCCCCGATGGCATACCGAGTGGCATTGACTGCAGCAGCGTCTTTGAGAGGTCGTAATGCCAGCTTCTGAATGTTCGGATGCCCGAATTCGGCTGCGGTAAGGTTGTTCTTGCTCTGATTGCAAGCTTCGCAAGCTACAGTAAGATTGGACACTCGTTTAGTGCCGCCTCTGGACCTGGGGATGATGTGTTCGACCTGAAGAGGGATGCTCTTGGCTTTGCAGTATGCACACTGGCGTCCCCACTTCTCCAGAAGATACTCCTTGATCTCGTACCCGGAGAGAGTCCCTTGCTGGTATTCAACACCAGAAATCTCCGGGTTGACCATGGCCTGCATATCAAAGCGGACTGTTTCAACCGCTACAGACCTCAGAGGAGTAAACCGCTGAAGTCTCAGCGCCCATGTCGTGACATTGTAAACTCTAGACATGCGAGACGGTGCTAACCAACCGTCCGGTCTGGTGCGGTTATTGAACCGTGAAGCACGGTATCTGGTCTTGCGATTACGTCTGCCTCTTCGTATACCTCGTCTTGAATCAAGGGCGTCTTTAATAGCTTGCCCTCTGTGCTGAAGATCCATGGCCCAGACAACCGTATTGCCTCGCTTTGCGTAATCGGCGACAAGTGCGACTCCAGTGACCTTGCTGCTCGGATCGGCTTTGAGCTCTATCGGCTGTAAATCTCCATCTGTGCGTGCCTTGAGGATAATCGTGAAGGGATAGCGCCTGAGGACCGCTGCCTTCCTCCCACGCAGTAGCATCCTTGCCCTTGCTGGAGTGCAGGGCATGAGCTGCTGTCTGGTACAAAAACACGTTGCATTGGACTACTCCGTTAATCTCCACTTACGCGGGTAATGTTTGCCTCGGCAATGTTATCCGACGGTTTATATGCAGACAGCACGGGCTTAACCCCTACACCTGTTTAACTGTCTGCTGCAGAGCCTGGGACTGGCCAACATCCCAAGGTGCCTATGTATTCGTCGGTAACGTAGTGTTAATACACTGAGCCTGGTCAACTAGAGCATGAGCGAACCCTTCGGATACTTTACATTCTCGGGATTTCAATCCCGAGTGGTTGACAAACAGGAATGCACACGAATCAAGCCTGCATTTAGCGACTGAATACGGTTTCCCATCCCGATTATCCAATGCCATCTTCGATTCTTATCCTTTTGCGCAGTTCCCCGGGCACTTCAGGTCCACTATCTCCATCTTGTTGTTCATGTCCGGAAATTTCGAAGACGGACCTTCAGTGAGGAGAGCGAGGGTACCTTCCACTTCGTGTACTGTGAGCCAGTCTCTGATATACACATTCCAGTTGTCGGGGTGACTCGTTTCATAGGCGGCATGGACACCATACGAAAACTGCAGCTGCTGGCAGGTCGACTCCTGAGAACTGACCGCAATGATCCAGACAGGAAGGCGGAATCGCGATATGCTGCGAGCGGTTCCGCCGCCGTGCGTGGGGACGAAGATCGCCGCCGGAGTGACGCATTTCAGGGTTGAATCAACCCCCATGGCAATGATATCGGAGAGCTTCGGACATTTAGTATCGGGAAGGGCGCCGAGAATATCCCGGACCGGATACGCCTGGCGTGTAGGTTCGATCGCAGCTGCAATCTTTGCAAGCATGGCTACAGATTCGACTGGAAACATGCCCATTGCTGACTCGCCTGAGAGCATTACGCAATCGGTGCCGTCAAGTATCGCATTGGCTACATCGGTAGCCTCGGCACGGGTGGGGCGGGGACTAGTCGTCATAGACTCAAGCATCTGAGTGGCCGTGATAACTGGCTTGCCGAGTTTGTTGACCTTTCGCATGAGCATTTTCTGAACGGGGGCTATCTCTTCGATTGGTATTTCGACGCCGAGATCGCCACGGGCTATCATAATGCCGTCAGCCGCTTTCAGTATTTCATCTATGTGGCTGAGCGCTGTCGAACGCTCTATCTTGGCGATGATGAACGGGTAGTAATTCATCTCTTTTGCTGCGGACCGCACGGCCGTGACATCAGATGCCGCATCGACGAATGACTGGCTCACCGCATCTACGCCGAGCTGTTTTGCGATTACGAGACATTCCCTGTCGCGTTCAGTGAAGGCGCTGATCCCAAGATCTATCCCGGGCAGATTGAGTCCCTTGCGTGAGCGCAGCTCGCCGCCTATGCGTATAAGACATGTAACATCATTTCCCTCAGCGTGGCTGACTTCCAGCTGGATGAGACCGTCGTTCAGATAGAGAATATCCCCCGGCTTGACGACCTGCGGCAGACGGTCGAACGTAACCGATGCCCTGTTCTTGTCACCGGTTATCTGATTTGTGGTCAGGGTGAAGAGTTCCCCGGGCCTGAGTGCGACAGGCTCATCAGCGATCTGGCCTACTCGCATTTTCGGGCCTGGAAGGTCTGCCATTATTGCTACCCGTTTGCCTACCGCTTTGGATGCGTTGCGAAGTTTGGTGACCACTTCGGCATGGCCGGAAAAGTCTCCATGCGAAAAATTCAGCCTGGCGACCGTCATGCCGGCCTTTATCATCTGTTCCATTATCTCTTGTGTACCGGATGCCGGACCTATTGTGCAGACTATCTTCGTTTTGTTATTGGCAAGTTTCATGATTGATCTCCATGTTTATATTAGAAAATTAAAGTCATCTGATTTGAATATATCGTCATACCGAAATGCTGACGACCCGTAGCAGCGAATCACAGAACCTTTATCCCGAACGTCTTCAAGCTTTCAGCCACCGAATTCAGAGGCAGGCCCATAACGTTGAAAAAATCTCCCTCGATCCTCTTGACGATTACCGCTCCGAGGCCTTGTACCCCGTAGGCCCCCGCCTTATCGAGGGGTTCGCCGGATTTGATGTACGCCGCTATCTCGTCTTCACTTAACCTCTTGAAGAGGACCTTCGATTCGACCGCACGGGAGAGTTTCTTTCCGGTTTCAGCATCCATGATAGTGTATCCCGTGATTACGGTATGGGCTTTGCCGCTTAAAGCCTTAAGCATCTCTCTAGCATCTTTTTTGTCGCGGGGTTTTCCGAATACCCTGTTCTTCAATACGACAATTGTGTCTGCCGCAATAATAAGTGCATTTTTATACTTGTCGGCAATGGCCATTGCCTTGCCGATGGAATGGCAAATGGCGAGTTGATGCGGCTTCAGGACGATTTCCATGTTCTCCTCGTAGTCGCTCTCATAAACCTTGAATTTAAGACCCGTCTTTTCAAGGATCTCTTTCCTCCTGGGCGATGCTGATGCGAGAATGATCGTTTTCATATTATGCGTATTGCCCTGCTGCGAATCCTGACGACCAGGCCCATTGGAGATTATACCCGCCAAGCTGTCCGGAAACATCGACGACCTCTCCTGCGAAGTATAGGCCAGATACGCTTTTCGATTCCATTGTTTTCGATGACAGCTCGCCGGTATCTATGCCGCCAAGCGTGATTTCAGCCTTTTTATAACCCTCGGTGCTTCCGGGTGTTATAGTCCAGTTGTGCAGTTTTGCGGCAATATCTTTTAACTCCTTATCCGAATATGTGCATAGAGGCCTCGAAGAGGCATGTAATTCAGACCATTTATGGGCCAGACGGCGCGGAAGATATTCGGAGAGCATATTGCAGAGTTCGGCCCTGCTTCGGCGCTTCGCCATGAGCAGCTCGAAGGCGTCGGCGTCGGGCAGAAGGTCGATGACAATCTCTAATCCGACATCCCAATAAGAAGAGACCTGAAGAATGGCCGGCCCGCTCAAGCCCCTGTGTGTAAAGAGGACTTCACCCCTGAAGCGTTTGCTCTTGCAGCTAACTGCTGCCCCAAAAGATATGCCGCTTAATTCTTTGCAGAATTCCATCTCATTGTGTCCAAAGATAAGGGGGACCAGGGCTGGCTTAAGCCTGGTGACTTTCAGATCGAAATTCACGGCGGTGCGGTAACCGATGTCAGAGGCTCCGAGATCGGGGTAAGAAAGTCCGCCGGTCGCAATAACCAGAGATGCCGCATTTATGATACCTTCGTTCGTCGAAATTGAAAAGCTGTCCGTTTTCGATATATTTCCGACCCTGCAGTTAACGCGAATTACAACCCCGGCTTTCTTGCATTCATCTTGAAGCATATTCACTATCTCTGCGGACGTCCTGCAGCAGAATAGCTGGCCCTTTTCTTTTTCAAAATATTCGATCTTGTGCCTTTCAACCATGCTGATAAAATCTTGTGGAGTGAACCGAGCAAGGGCGGATTTGCAGAAATGAGGATTAGAAGAAATATAGTTTTCCGGCTGCAGATCGATATTGGTAAAATTGCACCGTCCGCCGCCGGAAGCCCTGATCTTTTTCCCGATCTTGTCCATATGATCGAGCACCAGGACTGAACGCCCTCGTTTTCCAGCCTCTATTGCGCAAATGAGCCCCGAAGCGCCAGCTCCAATGATAACGACATCTTTCTTAACCTGAGGCTTACTTGCCAGAATCAATTTTTACGAATACCCCCCAATATTAGTAACTCATACGGGCAGCATTATTATAGCTGACAAAGAAGGAGGGGGTCACTCAAAACGGATCTCTTCGAAATGCATATCCAAAAGGTCGATAAAGAGGATGCGGCCTTTCATGGAGCTGTCTTTATTTGTGATGATTTTACAAGCTTCGGCAGTCTGAAGCCCGGCCACGACCGCCGGAGCAAAAGAAGGATTGCCTATCTCTTTTTCGATGCCGATTTTATTGCCGCATTTTTCCAAGAGGTCCAGCACCGTCTGCTCTCCAGGCAACTGGATAGCTATCTGCCCGAACCATCCAGCGATGGCTCCGTGCACGAGCGCTATCGAAAGCTCGGCGCATGCTCTGGCCAATTCAACCCGGACGGGGATTGAATCGAGAGCATCGACCACGACGTCGCAACCGCTCAGGATGCGAGCTGCATTGCCGGATCGCAGCGCCTGTGGGACAGATACTATCATGATGGCAGGATTGATCTTCCGCACCCTGGCGGCTGCTGCGGCTGTCTTTAGCTGTCCGAGGGTTCCAAGTGTGCATAATATCTGGCGATTGAGGTTATGCTCCTCGAAATGATCGGGATCGACCGCTACAATGGTTCCGACGCCGAGCCGCGCGAGTCCTTCGATCACATGTCCTCCTAGTCCGCCGCATCCGATTACAACGACTCGGGACTTGAACAGGGCATACTGTTGTTCTATGGAGATGGTATTTCTATTGCGCTGATAACGCGCAGGGAGGAGGTTCGCATTAAGTGCCGCTTCTTCGATGACGCCAGGAGGTATGTTGAATTTCACGGATGCTTCATCAAGTATATTTTGATGCACGATATCATCTGCGCCGTTCGCCTTCAGAAAATCCTGCACCTGATCCATTTATCCACCGCCTATAGGAGGGAAGATCGACAGCGTGTCACCATCGAGCATAACATGATCAGTGCCTGCGTGCTTGCCGTTGACAAAGATGATCGCTGCTTCACCTTCGGGAATAACGAGGTCGTTCAGGACAACGAGAACCGTGGTGCCCGCAGTGTATTCACGCTGGTCGGTGTCGAAGCGATCTTTTCGGAGGGTTGCGAAAAGTTTTATTTGTATATGCATGGGAGAGAAAAAAGGGAGAGGAGCTAAGTCCTCTCCCCGAATAATTACCAGTTGAAAACCTTGTCGAGGTCCTCGTCTTTGACGTCGAACTTCACGTTGTGCGGCGCAAGGGATTCGGTAGAGAAATACCGAGGCAGCCTGTCCTGTTGTGAGGTAAAACCAGCCCTGGCGTTGAAGTCTCTTTCCATCGAGAGCACCTTTTGACCGAGAGCAATAAACCCATCTCCTGTGAGATTCAAACCGTAGAATGCATTGAGCAGGTCGAGGAGCGCCTGGAATGTTTCGGGCTGATCAAGGACGGCAAACGCGATGAAAATGCACATGCCCGTCGAGTCGATCGCTGCAGTCGCGATCTGGAGATTGCGCGAAAGTTCGATCTGGCCCTCGGCTACTAGCGGGTCGATAAAACCGCCGACCTTGAGGATGTTGGTGGCAACCGCGTATCCCGCTGTATGGTCGGCGCCCATCGGCGAAGTGGCATAGGTGACTCCGACCCCTTTTACTGCGCGGGGGTCATATGCCGGCATTGCCTGTCCCTTGACCACAGGGACGCGTTCCACGCCGAATACCTTGCCCGTGACTGCTGCGCCGCCGCCGAGGATACGACCGAGATGCGAACCCTTTCCGACCTCTTTAACAAGATCAATCGCTGCCTCGGCATCGCCGAATTTTGCAATTCCGGCGTCCATGGCAACGGCGATGGTGGCGCCCATTTCGATGGTGTCGACTCCGAAATTGTCATCTAGGAAGTCGAGCATAGCGATGGAATCGATATCGTCGATGCCGCAGTTACCGCCATGTGCCCATACCGTTTCATATTCGGGCTGTTTGGTCAGATAGTGACCATCTTTATCATTGTAGACACCCGAGCAGCGGATGACACAGCCGCGATGACAGCCGTGTGTCGGCATTCCGCCCCTCTTAGTTTCGAGTTCGGCCATAGTCTCGCCGCTGATCTTGGATGCGCCTGCAAAGGTGCCTTGTTTGAAGTTGTACGTCGGGTACCCGCCCGCTTCGCTCAATATGTTGGTCAGTACATTTGTGCCAAACGCGGGAAGGGCTTGGCCGGTCACTGGATGTTGTTTGAGCCCATCCACGAAACGCTTGTTGGCGTCCTTGAACTTCTCAGGGTCCTTTGGCGCCCGCATGGACATACCCGTATCGTCGAGCACTATCGTCTTTACCCCTTTAGAACCCATTACCGCGCCAACGCCGCCGCGGCCTGCATGCCTAGTCGGGCGAAGCTCCATATCAGTGCAGGCTATCGAAGCGATGTTCATCTTCATCTCTCCGGCAGGGCCGATAGAAATGCAGGATATCTTGTCGCCGAACTCGGTCTTCATTTTAGCCACGAGATCATAATTGGGGAGCATCTTGAGACTGTTGTCGACCGAGATTTTCACACCGTCTTTATTGATGACGATCTTGTACAGATCTTCGGTGACAGGTTTACCTTCAAGGACAATGGCGGCATAACCGAGACGCCCGATTACCTGTGCAGCCTGGCCACCGGAGTTTGACTCCTTTATGCCACCGGTGAGAGGGCTCTTGCAGCCTACGGACAGTCTGCCGGACATCGCAGCCACAGTACCACTCAGCATTCCGGGCGCAATAACCAGTTTGTTCTCAGAGCTTAACGGGTGACACAGGGGCGGTACCTCTTTCGAAACAATAGCGGTCGTCATGGCGCGTCCGCCGAATCCGGCATACTCGCCAAGCGGAGTCACGGTGATCTTAGGGCCACCTTCGGCACCCATGTTAATTCTCAGAATTTTGTCCATGCTGCACCTCCATAGAGTTATGTTTAGCATATTAGTAAAAGTACTATCATCTATTAAATTATATCATACATAATAATGAAATAAAAATAACATTGCCGCACGCACATCTGATATGACTGTTCTTTCCGACATTTCAAATCAGGGCTCATCAACTCTATCATCGGTCTCAAATGTTAGAATAGAATATGTACGGATACACAGGAAAATCCCTCAGAATAGATCTCTCTGCTGGAAGAAGTCAGATAATAGATACCCCCGAAGACCTTTGCGATGACTATCTCGGAGGAAGGGGACTCGGTGTTGCGCTCATGGGTGACAGGATCACCCAATCGTATGACTCTCCCTTGATGCCTCTCATCTTTGCGACAGGTCCTCTCGTCGGGACAGCGGCTCCGACATCTGGCAGGATGTCGGTGGTATCAAAGTCGCCGCTGACCGGGACTATACTCGACTGTTCTGTGGGAGGCCGCTTTGGCACCGAACTGAAGAGGGCGGGCTTCGACTTGATCGAGATTACAGGGGTATCTGACCGATGGGTCATGCTCAACATCGATAATAAGGGTGTGACTAGTGAGGACGCTGAAAAAATGTCCGGAGAGAATGTCTCCCGGATTGGCAGTATTATGGGAAGGGATGGCTCTTTTGCTACCATAGGCAGGGCCGGCGAGAAGCAGGTGCGATATGCATCAATTATTGTTGACGGGCACTATGCAGCAGGACGGGGAGGGATCGGGGCGGTCATGGGGGCCAAGAAGTTGAAGGCCATCCAAGTGAAGGGCAACAAAGCGATACCTGTGGCCGATCCGGATGGTCTTGAAAATGCGCGCGAGGATATCATGAGACTCCTGAGAGCATCTCCAGCGGTTTTCGGAGAGTTCGGCCTGTCAGAATTCGGCACTGCGGCACTAGTAGATCTAATCCACGCAAGGAGAATGGAGCCGACGGACAATTTCAAGCGGACTCTGTTTCCCGATGCAGCTCATTATTCCGGATATGTTATGAAAACACGCTACCGGTCAAAAAAGGCAGGCTGCGCCGGCTGTCCCGTGTTATGCAAAAAGATCGGAGCCGGGGGGGAGATAATCCCTGAGTTTGAGACCGTTTCCCATTTCGGTGCGCTCAATGGCTGCTCCGATCTGAATGCCATTGTCGAAGCAAATCGAATCTGCAATGACTATGGACTCGACACCATATCGGCGGCATCGACGATAGCGTGTTATCGCGAGATTAAGGGCATCAAGCTGACGCCGTCAGGGATTTTGAAAATCCTAAGAGAAATTGGAGACAGGAAAGGTGAAGCCGGAGCAGCGCTGGCCGAGGGATCGTTTCGTTATGCAATGTCGCAGGGACATCCTGAGAAGAGCATGTCTGTAAAGAAACTGGAACTTCCCGCCTATGACCCCCGAGGGGCATATGGTATGGCATTGGCATACGCAACGTCTAATCGAGGAGGATGCCATCTTAGGGCCTATCCGGTGAGTCATGAAATTCTGAGGAAGCCGGTTGCTACCGACAGGTTTTCATTTGAGGGCAAGCCGCGGATAATCAAGATAGCCGAAGACCTGAATGCAGTAGTAGATTCGCTTACTGCATGCAAGTTCATTTTTATTGCGGCAGGTCTTGAGGAATATTCAAAGGCGGTAAATGCAGTTACTGGAAAAAGCTACAATGTCCAGTCGTTGATGAAGATAGGACAGAGGATATGGAACCTTGAGAGGAAAATGAACGAGATGAACGGTTTCACGATTGATGATGACGACCTGCCAAGCAGATTCTTCAATGAAGAAGGATCTTCTGGTGCAACGATGAAGGTATCTCCGATCAATCGCCAGGAATTTCTGAAGGCAAGGGAGAACTATTACAGGATACGTGGGTATGCGTGAGCCGTATTCCGGCAGACATGCCGCACAGAAGCGCAATAAAGTATTGCCGCAGCAAAGCTTAAAGGGACAATGTCTGGGTCTCATGGGCGCGCTAGCAGCCGGGAGATATAAAATATTTGTCCTGAAATAATATACCACTTCGCCGAGGGATTATTCATTGCCTCTTTAAGCTGTGCTGAGGCGATACGCATGTTTCTATGGAATTAGATTAAGGCGCCTTTTAATTATGCTGCGAATAATAAATAAATATCTCGACAAACTAGAAATGCAAGGTCTTGCGAAGAAGGAAGATGCGGTTTTCCTCGCTGTAGATGCCGAGCTGTTCTCCAATAGACCGATGGATGGCGATGTCCTGGTATTGAAGCAGGTATTCGAACTGATGAATATCTCAAGCATTCTATTTGCCGAGCCCTCCGAACCTTACAGAAGCATAATCCGCGAGATCATAAAACATGATCGGGAATGCTGCGAGTCGAAAAAAATAGTTCCCATGGATTGCGAAACACGTACTTTTTTCCATGACATCCCGGTAATCGATGATTTCAATCCCAGGGCCATAGCTGCCGCACTATCACACCGCAAATCAGCTCTCATCAAAGACCGCGGTGTCATTACATACGATGCACTTACCCCTGAGCAGGCCTTCGTCTCGTTCAGCTCCACTTGTTTTTCGACCTTTGTCAAATATTTCTATGATTCCCTTGTATATTTTGATAGTTGTGCTCAAAACGGGACGCCGGTCGATAGAGCATACCTGAAGGCATTCGATGACATTGTCCATCAGACCGAGAACGCCGGGCTGTCCTGGTCGCCGGTGATATTGAGGTCCGAACTCCCGAAGAATGACGATGAAGTTACCGAAATAATGGCGGAGGCCGGGCGCGCCATTGTATCGCAGCGCCTAGTCGATTCTCAATTCGGGAATATATCTTATATTTATCGAGATCATATTTTTATCAGCCAGACAGGAAGCTCCCTTGATGAACTCGAAGGTTGCATCGACATAGTGCCGCTCGACGGGTCGTCATCCATCGGTATAACGGCTTCTTCGGAGCTCTCAGCCCACAAGAATATCTATCTCCAGAGCGGCTGTAATGCTATCCTGCATGGCCATCCAAAATTCTCTGTAATAATGTCTATGTATTGCAAAGAGGAGGGTTGCGACCGAAGCCAGTGTCATAAAACATGCAAACAGAAAAGAGAGATCATGCATACGCCGATTGTTCCGGGCGAGATTGGCACAGGTCCGACCGGACTGATGAACACGGTTCCACCTGTCATGACGGAGGGCCGGGGCGCCATAGTTTATGGTCACGGTGTATTCGCCGCGGATAGAGATACCTTTCAGAAACCTTTCGATATCCTTATGCAAATTGAAGGAAACTGTTTCAGGGAGTATTTCAGGACAGTAAGGACTTACTTGAGCATCTCTCCGAGGGTTTGCCTGACCGCCTCACTGAGGGCGGGCAGGTTGTATCCTCCCTCGAGGGCGAAGACGACCGGCACTGAAGAACATTGAAGTATGCTTTGGATAATCGATTTCATCCCTGCCTGGGACACATTAATGGCTGAAAGTGGATCATCCCTGAGGATGTCATACCCGGCCGAAACGAGGATAATGTCAGGCGAGAAGGTTTTGACGAGTGGAGGGAGAATGGTTTGATAGGCTACGGAATATTCCGTGTCGCCAGCCCCTGCATGCATTGGAGCATTATAGGTTAAATCCTCGCCCGGACCTTTACCCTTTTCTGAATTCGTTCCTGTGCCGGGGTAGTGTGGATATTGGTGCGTGCTAAAGAAGTAGACCGTGCTGTCTTTTTCGAAGGCGTGTTGTGTTCCGTTGCCGTGGTGTACGTCGAAGTCTATTATGAAGACTTTGTTATAGCCGAGCTTCTGTGCATAGCATGCCCCGATGGCGACATTGTTGAAGATGCAAAATCCCATAGCGGCATCGACTTCTGCGTGATGGCCCGGTGGCCGTACTGCGCAAAAGGCCCGGTTGAAATCCCCATTCCTGCAGCATTCAACTGCTTCTATCACCGCACCGACTGCGTAACGGGACGCCTCGAGGCTATGTTCCGACATGTACGTATCAGAATCGAGGTATCCGATCCCGAACCTCCTGATCCGGTTAATATACCGTTCCGAATGGACCAAGGCGATTTCTTCGTAAGAAGCCCTGCGCGGTTTGACCTGGATTAGATTTTCCCAGATCGGCGATTTCCGCAGCACTTTGATAATGGCGGTCAGGCGATCTCTGCTTTCTGGATGCTTGGCCGGGGTCTCGTGTTTTAAAAAAATATCATCGTAGACAAAGCCCACTCTATTCATTATTTCAAGTATACAGCAAATGAAATCGAATCAAAGAAGACTGCAAGAAGTATTGCCTGATGTAGGGTAACACCTTGATAAATTATTATTTATGCGATATGATTTATAAAGACTCTTAATCTAGGGAGGGACAATGATAACCCGAGAGAAAGTTGAAGAAGCACTGGACAAGATCAGGGGTGGATTGAAGTCCGAAGGCGGCGATATTGACCTCGTGGAGATAAAGGACGATATCGTTTATGTGAGACTTAAGGGCGCTTGCGGCACCTGTCCGATGTCTACGCTAACCCTTAAAAACTGGGTAGAGACAACTTTGAAAAAAGAGATTCCTGAAATAAAATCTGTCGAAGCTAGATGATTAGCTCGCTTTGCAAAAAAGCAGGATTATTGGCCTTGACAGGCGGAGTACTGCTGCTTTTATTTTTGCTCGCTTTTCCTCTGATCGGCTGCGGCGAAGAGACCATTTTGATCAAGGACATGCGACACTGGGAAAACTCCAATTTTATAAGATTTGTCTTTGATCTCTCGACGCCACTGGAGTTTGCGAGCGGGAGGCTGTCAAATCCTGAGCGGCTTTTCTTCGACCTCAAGAATGCCAGGCTCGCGAAAGAAGTGAGACGGACCGTCGCAATCAATTCGGCCTTTGTAAAATCCGCACGGATCGGCCAATACAGCTACGACACTGCCAGAATAGTTTTTGATCTTCAATCGCCATCATGCAATTTCAAGGTCACGAATCTCGAAGATCCTCCGAGATTGGTCATCGATATCTATAGCGGGGGGGCCAAAGACGAAGGAACATCCGACTTAAGGACGCAGATGAAACCTGACGATGTGGTTCCTCCCACTAGGCAGCAGGTGGAACGGTTTGTAAAAAGGACAGTTGTCATAGACGCAGGGCACGGCGGGCACGATCCGGGTGCTGTAGGACCGTCGGGACTTTATGAGAAAAATGTTGTACTCGATATTGCCATGAGGGTGCGAGAGATAATGAAGAAGGACTATCCGTTTTACAATGTCATCCTAACCCGCGATTCGGATGTATTCATCCCGCTACCAGAGCGTGCCGAGATAGCGAACAGGAACAGTGCCGATCTTTTTGTCTCAATTCACGCTAATTCAAGCACGAACCACAAGGCCCGGGGCATTGAAACTTACCTCCTCAACTGGTCGAATGACGCTGAGGCGCTGAAGGTCGCAGCGCGTGAAAACGCGATCTCGCTTAAAAAGATGAAGCAGATGAAGGGCGAACTTGGCGTGATCTTGGCTTCGCTCGAAAGAGAGAGTAAAAGGGACGAGTCGGTTAAGGTTGCGGGAAGTATTCAAAACTCGCTTGCATCTTCTGTCGGACAGAAATATCCAGAGGTCAATGACCTGGGTGTAAAACAAGCGCTTTTCTATGTACTTGTGGGCGCGAAGATGCCTTCAACGCTCGTGGAGGTTTCATTCATAAGCAATCCGAAAGAGGAAAAGCTGCTGGCTGACGAATCCTACCGCCAGTTTCTCGCCAGATCGATTGCGGATGGTATACATAAATACTTTTCGGCGCAGCCGCCGCTGCACGTGGCTTTCGATGATCAGAGTGATGACAGGATAACGGCCCAGGCGCAACCGGTGAAATATACCAGTACGAAGAGGGCTAGATAGCACTCAACAGCAGGACACGGAACTGTAGTCCTGAATGGCGGAAGTCCAAAAGAAGAGGAATTCTTGGCTTCCGTTTTTTTATGCGCAAAAGCATGATTGAGGTATAAATGATCGACTATTTAATTAAAGGCGGCAGTGTAATCGACGGCGGAGGCTCCGAAGCCGAAATCCTCAACGTAGGGATTGAAGGCGACCGTATCTGCTATGTTGGAAACGAAGAGACAACGGCGCGTAGTGTCATCGATGCTGAGGGCATGATAGTGGCTCCCGGATTTATCGATACTCACGCACATTCTGAATTTACGATACTCGCAGATGGACGGGCCGAAGGCAAACTATCCCAGGGCGTCACCATGGAGATAAACGGAAACTGCGGCTTGTCGGCTGCGCCACTCCTAGGGGAAGCCTTGGAGCGCAGAGAGGCGGACCAGAGGGAACTTGGCATAAAAGAGAGGTGGAATACTTTCGGAGAATATTTTGATTTCCTGCGAAAGAAAGGATTCGCCATTAACTTTGCCACTCTTTGCGGGCATGGCAATGTGCGGGCATCGGTAATGGGGTACAAGGACGATGCTCCGACGGAATCGGAAATGAGGGCGATGAAAGAGCTTCTTGCCGAAGCGCTGCATGCAGGGGCTAGAGGCCTGTCAACCGGCCTGATATATCCGCCGGGTGTCTATTCGTCAAGCGATGAGATCATCGGACTTGCTAAGGTCGTCGTTTCCGAACGAGGGGGCGGCATATATGCTTCTCACATGAGGAGCGAAGGGGACGGACTCATAGAGTCGGTCGAAGAGACATTGAAGGTCTGCGCCGGGGCAGGCATTCCCGTTCACATCTCGCACATAAAGACATCGGGCGAACGAAACTGGAACAAGATAGAAACCGTTCTCTCGATCATAGGCGAAGCACAAGCAAGCGGTATGAAGGTGACCTGCGACAGATATCCCTATATAGCTTCAAGCACCGACCTTGATACGGTAATTCCATCGTGGGCCTACGTTGGAGGTCTTCAGGATGAGTTAAATAGACTCAAGGACCCAGGTACAAGGGCAAAGATCAGGGCCGAACTCATGGGGAACGACGACAGCTATTGGCAGGGCATTTATATCTCTTCTGTGTCGCGACCGGAAAATAAATGGATGGAGGGAGAGAATGTTTTCGATGTCGCTTCCAGGACCAACCGCCACCCGTCTGATGCGGTGATTGATATAACTGTCGAAGAGGGCGCAAGAGCCGGAGCGATATTTTTCTCTATGTGCGAGCGGAACCTGAAGCTTTTCCTTTCGCTGCCGTATGCCATGCTCGGTTCGGACAGCTCTGTAAGGTCATGCTCCGGGCCGACCTGCTTCGGCAAGCCCCATCCGAGGGGATTCGGGAGCTTCGCGAGGTTCATCGGGAAATACGCCAGGGAAGAGGGCATCGTCTCTCTTCCGGAGGCCGTACGCCGGTTGACCTCGCTTCCGGCATCGGTCTTCGGACTTAAGAAGAGAGGCCTGATCAGGCAGGGCTTCTTCGCGGACCTCGTTATTTTTGATTATGCTGCAATAAAGGATAAAGCTACCTTTAAGGAGCCTTTCAAAAATGCACAAGGGTTTGTTCATGTTTTTGTTAACGGTATGCTCTCTTATAACGACGGGGTTATGACCGGGGCACGAGCAGGCAGGATCGTCTGATGAAACCGATAATCGGGATAACGGGCGGACTCGATGGCGACATCCTCAGTCTGAGGCAGGACTATGTCTCGGCGATAGTAAATTCCAGAGGGCTGCCGGTTGTATTACCTGTATATCAGCAGGCAGCGGAATTGAGCGACCTTATTGACGGTCTTTTGCTTACCGGCGGCGCAGACATCCCGGCTTATCTTTATGGTGCGAAGGCTACTGTGCCCGAGGAATATATAACGCTTGAAAGAAAGGAGAGGATCGCTTTCGAGACAGAGCTTCTGAGGGAAACTCTCCGGAAAGAAAAACCAATTCTGGCCGTCTGTTACGGTATGCAGCTTCTTAATGTGCATCACGGAGGGACTCTTTTTCAGGACATCGATTACCAGCTTGACAATGTGATCAACCATCGAAAGGGAATGCACGATATCGATATCGTCGATCCGTTTAACGATGCTCTGAAGGGCTGTTATCGCGTCAATTCATCCCATCACCAGGCAGTTATGGATGTTGGAGAAGGAATCTCTGTCTTTGCTTTGGCCGAGGATGGTGTTATTGAAGGTATTTACAAAAGGGATTATAATTTCTGTGTGGGCGTTCAGTGGCATCCCGAGCGGATTTTTTACGATCCACTTTCCGCATGGCTGTTTGAATCGCTGGCAGTCAATGCCATCAGAGCAAGTAGGAGCCGAAGATAGCTGACTATCGGATAAGCAGAGTGACATCCAAGAGATTTTATACCATAACGCTGCTTGTCATTGTCGCAGTTCTGGGCTATCTCACATACCAGATACTCAAGCCATTTCTTTCACCGATTGCATGGGCTGTGGTAATAGCTCTTGTTTTCTACCCAGTCTATGCCTTTACTTTAAGATATGCCCCATGGAAGACACTTGCATCTCTGATCACGATTATGATCATCGTAACTGTATTGATCGGCCCATTTTCTTATTTCATCGTCTTGCTGGTTGCGGAACTGAAGCACCTTGCCGATTACCTCGAAAGCGACAAGCTTAGTTCTCTTAAGCAGGCACTTAAGCACCCATCGCTAAGCAACGTAATAGGTAAGATAACGAATGTCTTCGGAGTTACCGAAGCTGAACTCGATGCGGCGATCATAGATTATCTGCAGCGTTTCGGGAAGGAACTGATGTCACAAGTCACCAGCGGCGCAGGGAATTTTATCTCCGTTGCAATCAATTTTATTTTTATGATTTTTTCGATCTTCTTCATGTTTAAGGACGGCGCTGATTTCCTGCATAAGATACGCGATTACATGCCTTTTTCGGACGAGGAAAAGCACCTGCTCGCAACTCAAATGAGAGACATCATAATATCTACTATCTATGGAGGCGTATTGGTCGCCATAGCGCAGGGAATTGTCGGCGGCATCGCATTTTCACTGCTCGGTATACCATCCCCCGTGTTATGGGGCTTTGCGGTATCCATCGCCTCATTCATCCCTCTTGTCGGATCTCTTGCTGTCTGGGGGCCCGCGGTCATCTACCTGTTTGTTCATGGGGCGATAGCAAATGCAATTGCCCTCATCGTCGTCGGCATCTTCGGTATCAGCATGATAGATTATCTTCTTAGGCCGATTATCATCGGAAGCAGGACAAAGATGCATGTGCTTGTGATACTGTTCAGCGTTCTTGGCGGGATTCAGCTTTTCGGCATTATCGGACTCGTTATGGGTCCTCTTGTGCTGGCTGTTTTTGTCTCGGTAATAAAGATATTTAGAAAAGTCGAGTCAAACACGGACGACCCTGCTCAGGCGGACGGTTAACTATTTTTCGCGCAGCTTTTCTTCCTCTTCCTGCTCTGTTTTGCAATCAATGCACATCGTGGTAACCGGTCTTGCCTCAAGCCTTTTGAGGCTGATTTCCTGACCGCATATTTCACAGATCCCGTAAGTGCCACTATCGATCTGTTCGAGGGCTTCCTCTATTTTTTTTAGGAGTTTTCTTTCGCGGTCCCTGAGACGAAGGGTAAAGTTACGATCGATTTCGGCAGAAGCCTGATCTCCAAGTTCAGGGAAAAGAGTCTCGTCTGGCAATGCATTGCGGGTAATTCCAGCACCCGAAAGAAGCTCATCTTTCTGCATAAGAAGTTTCTTCCTGATTTCCTGGCGCTTCTTTTCCTTGGCTGTGATCTCTTTATCTGTTTTCATAACGATTGACGGTTCCTTTTTGGCGATAATGTGTTTGTAACTATAAACCAGAATAACAGAAAAACTTTGTGCGAGTCAAACCATTCAGGGACTTTTTAAATACATAATTTTTTAAAAATAAACATGAACGGTAAGGTCGAAATATAAAATACTTGCAAGGAGTTATCAAAGTAGGATAAAATTATTTGCATTAGGGCGGGAGGTATTGACCGCATTAGTTAGTGGTTATTCAATGAACCGGGGGAGTTTATGACAAAGGCTGACATCGTGAATTTATTGTTCGAAAAGGTCGGGCTTCCAAAGAACGAGACTCAGGACATAGTGGAAGTCATATTCGACACCCTCAAACAGACCCTCATTGCAGGTGAATCTGTCAAGGTATCGGGCTTCGGGACCTTTACCGTCCGAAAAAAGAGCGCCCGTGTCGGAAGAAACCCCAAGACAAAGGAAGAGGTTGAGATAACCCCCCGAAAGGTTGTGACCTTTAAGGCGAGCGATCAGCTCAAAGAGGCAATCGAGAAGGAGTAGAAGTCAGAGGGGAACATGAATGAAGCTTTTCAGCCGCAAGTATTAAGGTTATTTCCCGAGAAGCTGTTTTACAAGATCGGAGAAGCCAGCAGACTGGTCGGCGTTGAAACATATGTGTTAAGGTACTGGGAATCGGAATTTCCTTTCCTTAATCCCAGAAAGAGCAAGTCTGGACAGCGGACATATACAAAAAAGGATGTTGATCTCCTCCTTCTGATCAAGAGGCTTCTTTACGAAGAACGCTACACAATCGACGGAGTAAGAAAAAAGCTCGGCGGTATCATACCTGAGCCGGATACGCAAACCATGGCGGAGGATAGACCCGATCAGGACCCCACCGGGGGAAAGATCCTTGACATGGTCAGGACAAGGCTCGGGCAGATGCTTGAAACCTTGCGATAATCGGGGCGTAGCGCAGCCTGGCTAGCGCACTCGCTTGGGGTGCGAGAGGCCGTCCGTTCAAATCGGATCGCCCCGACCAATTAAAGCCTTAAATATCAATGTTATTTAAGGTGAAATCCCGCCCTAAAGGGTGGCATGAAGGTGGCATGGGATTTCCCATGCCACCTTTTTTTTAATGAGCCGGTCATAGAACGAACCCATTCGGAGGCGAATGTATAGAGACAATTCGCCTTTTGTTAATTAATTGGTCATTAAGGAATTCTCTCAGATACACAAGAGCATGAAATAATCCAGGTTTAGTTTGTTTATATAGATATTACATACCACGTCAAGATGGTTCCGCAAAGGTATATTTGCGGAACTTGTTCGGAGCGGGTTTGCGTCTGCTTATTTGTCATGTCTTCAGTAAATCTCCCATCTCCTTTCAATCGAAGATGGTACAGTATGTATGTCTTCTAAAGTCGAGGCAGGGTTCGAATCCCTGTCTCTCCGCCATTTTTTCTTTTTATATCAATAGCACACCTTCAAAAACGTGGGACACCGATGGGACACCGCTTTATATCGGGACACCACAGCTAAAAACCTCACAGCTATTCCACACCTGCTGTTAATAAAACCGTGAAATACGGCACAGGATGAAGATGTGTCAATCCCGTCTCCGGTTCTGCGTAATAAAATGGCATAATATTATCATGGATGAAATATTTTATAAGAGAACGCACTAATGTGCGGTAGATTTGACTGTCATTCGGAACCCAGCGTTATCGCTAAATCTTTCCGGATTGACCATTTCGCTGTCGCCGATTACCATCCCAGCTACAATATCGCCCCGACACAGAATATAATCATTGTGACGGATGACGGTAAACGACATCTCCAGCAATGCCGATGGGGATTCATACCGGAATGGGCAAAAGACCCGAACGCTGGATACAAGATGATTAATGCCCGGGCGGAGACGGTTGCCACCTCAACAGCATTTAAAGATGCGTTCCGTGACCATCGTTGCCTTGTTGTCGCTGATGGATTCTATGAGTGGGCGAAAGAGGGCAAGGTAAAGAAGCCGGTCTATATCCGCTTCAAATCTCACACGCTTTTGGGGTTCGCAGGTCTTTATAGCTTATGGCGGTCGCCCGAAGGCGAGGAAATATGTACCTGTACCATCGTCACGACCGATGCAAACGACCTGTTGCGTCCTATTCATGACAGAATGCCTGCAATAATTCCGAAGGACAAGGAAGACCTCTGGCTCAATCCGAAAATCAAGGAAAAAGAAGTGCTGATGCCGCTATTGACCCCGTATCTATCGGAAAAAATGGAATTTTACGAGGTGTCGTCCATTGTCAATAAGCCCGAAAATGATTCTCCGGAAATTATTAGTCCCACCGTATAATAGCCGTTGTTTTCTGCTATAATTTCTCATGTCTTTGAAAACTATTAAATACCTGATTCTTGTACCTCTTTTACTGTTTTTGATATCGGCACCATCCCCAGCCATGGAAACCGCCATTGTCGGCAAGGTTATGAAGGTTACTGACGGGGATACCGTCGTCATCAGCCCCACGGAAGGCTCACAGTTCTTTATCTGCCGTCTTTACGGCATTGATGCCCCTGAGACGCCGAAATATAGCAAACGGGGGCTTCTCAAGAAGCCAGGACAGCCATATGGTGAGGAAGCATCGCAGGAGTTGAAACGACTTATCCTTGGTCAGACAGTAGACATTACGCTGACCGGGGCAAAGACCTACCGCAGAGAAGTCTGCCGAATAAGCAAAGATAGCCAAGACATTAACCTTGAAATGGTTAAAAAAGGCTATGCCTGGGCTTATCGGCATTATCTGCACCGCCCCTATGCTTCGGAATACATTGAAGCGGAAAAAGAGGCTCGTGATAGACATTTAGGGCTATGGGCGGATGCGAATCCGACACCGCCGTGGGAATTCAGAAAATCATTAAAAAATAGGTATGCAAGATAAATTACGAACAATAAAAATCTACTTTGAAAAGTATCAGGGATTTGAACCTAATAATGTTAAACCTTTGATGGGCATCTGCGGGTTATACTTTATTTTTCTCAAAAAGACGGAAATGCCTTATCCATTCAGGAAGTCACGCTTAATTTATATCGGAATGAGCGAAAAGAAGACCAATAGTATCGGAAAGAGATTAATGGGGCATTATGATGGAACATCAGGCAACGAAGGTTTGTTTAATTATCGCAAAACAGAAGGACTATATTTTACATACCTCAACTTTGAAATGCTGAAAAATATATGGAATTATCGCATAGAAGATTTGGAGAGTTATTTTATTCTGGATTTCTTGCGAATTTATGGGGTCTATCCCATCTGCAATAATAAGAGTGGATTTGAAATTAAAGGGTTGGAAGTTCCGTTAACCCTTTCTATTGACTGGACTTATTTTGAAACGGAGGCAATACATGGCAGACCAAATTAAGAGCGGTAAGGAAGTATTGGATGATTTCTTTAAAGATATTTCTAACATCAAAGATGTTGACGCTGATTTGGCTGCTTCCATTTCTCGACTATATCAAGAAGGAAAATTGTCTAACGTAAATATTACAAATGAATTACTGCGACTTCGTGAGGCAAAGATAAAATGATAAAACTCAATAAATGTGATATTCACGGGTTAAGAGGAGTACGCAAATCACTAACAGTACCTCTTGATTCCGCTAAATCGCTTTTAATCTATGGTGACAATGGTACTGGAAAAAGTTCTATTTCGGATTCTGTCGAATGGTTTTATTTTGATAAGGTAGACCACCTCTCAACCGAGGAAATTGGAAGAAAAGGGATAGATGCCTTACGGAATAAGCTCTTACCTGATACCGAAGATGCATTCATAGAAATAGCATACACGGATACGAAGTTGAATGCGGCAAAGAAACTCTCTATAAAACAATCAAAGTTGCAGTCTGTCTATACAAATACGGCAGCGGATTTTAAAAGCTACTTGGAAGCATCTCTCAAAGAAAACATAATCTTACGCTATAGAGACCTAATTACCTTTATTCTTTATACGAAAAAAGATAAGCTTGACGCACTCTCCCACATTATTGGTTATTCAGATGTTGTTAAAACGCGAGACATTCTAAAGAAGGCATCAAATGAATTCAAAAAGGAAATAAAGAATAAGGATTACGAAAATAAAATTAGCCGAAAACAGTCTCAAATAATAGAACAAGTAAATCAGCCAATTCAAAATGACGAACAATATTTTAAAGCAATAAATGAGTTAATAAAACCCTTAAATCTTGGTGTCACTGCTAAAGATGATAACAGCATTGAGAGTATATTAAAGCAGATTGAGACGCCAGCAGATGAAACCGCAAGCCTTCTGGTATCGTATGAAAAAGTTATTGGGAAATTACAGACACTCAAGGATGACACTGAAAAAATACGGACAGCTTATCAGACTTTCTTCTTAAAGTATCAACAGCTTTTGGGTGATGCTGAAAAATTTAATAAAATTAGCCTTGAAAAATTACTTTCCGAGGGAGTAGCAATTCTCGAAAGACAAGCTACTGAAGAAGAAATATGCCCTTTATGTCTGCAACCAAAAAGTAGAGAAGAATTAGTTGCCGAACTACGTGAACGCATTGCGGAATTATCCGCATTCAAAAAAGAAAAAGAAGACCTGAACGAGTCTCGCAGCAATGTTCAGTCTAAGCTACAGGGATATATAAGTGAGCTAAATATATTGAAAGTAGAGAAATGTTTATCCTTTCCGGAAAATGGTGAGGTTAACAATACACTCAATGAAGCAATATCATCACTACAATCTACAATGGAACATATAAAGTCTTCATCACTTGATAAGAAAGCTGAATTAAAAGCCGTTGATGTGGTGTTTGTAATAGATAATGAAAAGTTACAAAGTTCACTATCTGGCTTGAGTCAACGAAAAAATGACATAGTCGCTAAAAATAAAGACAACATTAAGATAATGATTCATACAAAAATAAGTTTAGTAAGAGAAGCCTATAACGAAATAAAATCGTTAAGGAAAGAAGCTGATGTCCTGCGAATACAGCAGCAAAGCATTGATTTAATCCATAAAGATTTCGTATTAAAACAGAAGTTAGCTTTTCAATCCTTTCTGAAGTTCATATCTGCCGATATTAATAGATTCTATTTGTTCATGAACGATGGAGAGCGAGTTGATGAAATAGAACTTATTCCTATAGAGGAGAATGATGAATTTGCGGGTATAACTTTCCAGTTCAAATTTCATGGCGATATTGTTTCTCCTCCTAATAAATATTTAAGCGAGTCGCATCTGAATTGTTTAGGCATAAGCTTATTCCTGTCTGCAGTATTGGCTTTTAATAAAACAAATAAGTTTTTTCTGCTGGATGATGTTATATCAAGTTTTGACCGTCATCATCGGATTCGTTTCGCAAATCTTTTAGCCGAGCAGTTTTCGGATTATCAAATACTTTTGCTTACACATGAAAAGGATTGGTTTGATTACGTGGCTAACATGGTAAAGGGTAAGAACTGGGTGATAAAAAGGATGTGCTGGGACTGCGATGATGGATCCTTTTTAGAACTGCCTCTTGGCGACCTAAAGGAACGCATTGAGCTAAAAATTAAAAATGCTGATTCATCAGATTTGGGTAACATGATACGAAGATACCTGGAAGGCGTGCTTAAGGATGTCTGTTTAAACCTTGAAGTTAACGTTCCCTTTCGTTTTAATGAACAGAATGAGAGAAGGATGCCTCATGAATTGCTGGCTGATTTGAGAGGACATTTGAAAAGAGTAAAGAACGACGTTGATGCTAAAGTCATTATGGATAGATTAAGCAATTCAAACTATTTAGGCAATGTGACATCGCACGATAGTAGCTTTTCGGCGAATATATCAGATTTAAAAGCCTTCTATGATGACGTTCTCTCTTTGGAAAAAATATTTCGTTGTGTAAGCTGCGGAAAATATGTTTCATCTAAATACTATGATTCTGTTGAGAAGAAGATAAGGTGTTCATGCGGAACATTAAAATATTTGTGGGAAAAATAGGGAATATAATTAAATGCCACGTCTAGATTGGATAGGCAGGAAAGCCGTAGAGAATCATCACAATGAGGTGCCATTTCGTCTTCTCAAGTGTGATTCTAAACTTTCCATTGGAGACCCCGAAAACGGAAACCTCCTCATTGAGGGTGACAATCTTGAAGGACTAAAAGCTCTTCTTCCCTATTATGCAGGACTGGTGAAATGCATATATATAGACCCTCCTTATAATACGGGCAACGAGAGTTGGATTTACAACGATAATGTAAATAGCCCGGAAATTAGAAGGTGGTTGGGGCAGGTAGTTGGAAGGGAGTCGGAAGATCTAACCCGCCACGACAAGTGGCTTTGCATGATGTATCCAAGGCTGAAGCTTTTAAGACATTTCTTAACCGATTACGGCGTTATTTTTGTGAGCATTGATGAGTATGAACTTCGTTATCTCTATTTAATTATGGAAGATATTTTCGGAAGTGCCAATCATATAGAAACAATTATTTGGAAAAAAAGTTATGGCGGAGGCTCAAAGTCAAAACATCTCGTAAATGTCCATGAGTATATTCTTTGCTTTGCAAAAAGAAAAGAAATGATTCCTGCTATGGAACTGCCGCCGAGTGAAAAAGTACTCAAATACTATAAGTTTAAGGATAGCAATTATGAAAAAAGAGGTCCATATCGGCTTCAACCGTTAGCGACAAATAGTATGGATGACAGACCTAATCTTAAATATTCAATACCTTATATGGGTGATGAAATATTTCCTGAGAAGCAATGGCAGTGGGGTAAAGAGCGTGTGCTATCTGCAATGGAGAATGATGAGATAGTAATAAAGAAGAGTGGCAGTAGATGGACGGTTTCTTATAAGCAGTATTTGAAAGATGATGATGGTGATGAGCGCAAGAGCAAGGCGTATTCAATTATTGACGGCATATATACTCAACAGGGTACTAATCAAATTAAAGACATGCTCGGAGATGGGAAAGCGTTTTCTTTCCCTAAACCAACTCGTTTAATACAATTGTTAATCCAACTCGTAACAGACAAGGACTCT
>Ga0181523_10001569_pt1 | contig 24167 bp, 24 predicted proteins | sample PEATcosm2014_Bin_43_FD_119752 | JGI IMG/M metagenome (GOLD analysis project Ga0181523, IMG submission 119752) | Peatland microbial communities from MTU Mesocosm Facility, Houghton, MI, USA - PEATcosm2014_Bin05_30_metaG | ecosystem: Environmental > Terrestrial > Soil > Wetlands > Peat | place... | reverse complement strand
GATTCTCATCCCAGGAGCGGAAATCTACTACGACAGGAATTTCCTCCCAGCTGAAGAAGCGACGATCTTGTTCGGCATCCTACAGACGAAGTGCGCCTGGCAACGACACCGATCTTCCTTCAACTATGCCGTGCCGCGCGACGAAGCCTACTATGGCGATCCAGGAACCAACTACACGTATTCGCGGCGCGAGTACAAGCCGCTCACCTGGATTCCAGAATTGTTCTCCCTGAGGACTCGCGTTGAAGGGGCCACTCCCACAATTGCTTATTCCAGTTTGAGCTTGTCGAGGCGAGGCTACAACGCCGTACTCTGTAACCTCTACCGAAACGGAAATGACAGCGTCGGCCTGCATGCGGATGCGGAGCCGGAAATGGGGCCGGTGATCGCTTCGGTTAGTCTGGGGGCCGAACGCTTATTTCGTCTCAAAGGGAAAAATGGCGCGGTTGCGTTTGCGGAACGGTTGCCCCACGGAAGCCTGTTCATCATGGCGGGGAAGACCCAGAAAAACTTCAAGCATGAGGTGCCCAAAGAACCTGATGTCGTGCTACCGCGGATTAACCTGACATTCCGTCACATCGAGCACCAAAGAATACTCACAGCCAAATTTGGTAGTTTCTGACTCGGCCCCAGGCTCTAGATGGTGATGAGTCTGCGGCGTAGACCAATCGCAGCCGCTTCCGTACGGGTGGATGCGCCCAGCTTGCCCAGGATGGAACTGATGTGAAACTTCACGGTATGGGCTGAGATGTTGAGATGCGCGGCAATCTCTTTATTCGAAAGCCCCTCCATCATCATCTCAAGCACTTCCCGCTCCCGCAGGGTGAGGTGTTCTGGGGAAGCGTCGGCGATGGAAGCGGTGTCTTCCACAGACTCGTCGGCTTCCTCGCGGGAATGAGCGAGCAGACCCTGGCGCACAAGATCGGCGAGATCGCCCGAGAGCGTGAGCAATCCGGCCGCGGCGCTGTGGGCGGCTGCGGCTAACTCAGCCCCGGTTGCGTCACCCAGCAGGATGGCTTGCACTCCGCCGGCAAGAGCTGCAGTCGGGCTGACAAGATCTGCTTCGTTGGCCAGCAGCACGATAGGAACTTCGAGAGCGACCAATTCCTCCCAATTTGTCTCAGACGACTGAGCGTCGAGGTGGAGGAGCAGGACGTCGGGATCGTTCTCTGCGATTGCCGGTGGCAGGCCGTCGGCGATGCCAATCGCACCCACAAGCTGCAGGCTGGGCTGTTTCTCGAGAAGACGCTCCAGTCCTGCGCGGGCGATCGACGAGGCAGCGGAGATCAGCACGCGCAACGGCTTGACCGATGGCTGATGGTGCGTTGGCTTGCGCATGGTGCTGAGCCCGCTGCTCGACATGGTTATCGCCTTGGCCGGTCGCCCAGCGTAACCTCCGCCTCAGTAGGGTTTCCGGCACGAAGCACACGCAGCTTGACCGTTTCTCCGGTGCGCTTCTGCGCGAGCATGTGATGGAATTGGCGGAACCCGTGAACCGGCTGCGCGTCGGCGCCGATAATGAGGTCGCCCAAATTGATACCTGCCCGCTTAGCCGGCCCGTCGGGCGCGACGTGCGTTACCAAAAGACCATGCTCCTGATCAAAACCGGCACTCGCGCGCCACTCTTGTGGCAACGGAACTTCCTGCATTGCGATCCCAAGGTAGGGCTGTGCGATATGGCCGCGCTCCAGCAGTTCTTTGAGCACGCGATCGACGGTCTCGTTGGGCAGGGTAATGACCGACTCGCGTGCCAGGACCGCGCTGTTGACGCCTAACAGTTCACCTCGACCGTTGACGAGTGCGCTGCCAGACTGGCCGGGATAGAGGCGGACGTCGGGGCGCAGGAGGCGGTCGACTTGGCCTCCACGCCACGTTCGCCATCGTCCGCCGACACGGGCAACGATTCCGGCGCTGGCGGAGAGCTCGCCACGACCGGAACGCGCGACCGCCAGCACGAGTTCACCGACATTCGCGCCGGAGGCGAAAGGCAAGGTCGCAAGATTTGCCGAGTCCTCAATGCGGACGGCCGCGAGGTCCGTCGTGCCGTCTCGGCCGGCAACCGTTCCCTTTACCCTGCTGCCGTCGGGAAGAATGACACTAACCTCGTCGGCACGGCGGACGAGATGGCTCGCGGTGACGATAATGCCGGGCTTCCAATGAACGCCGCTGGCGACGACGCGATGGCCAGCATCGACGGCGACGATAGCCTTTCCTGTTTGCTCGGCGAGTGTGGCGGTGTGGTTTGAGATGGCTTCCCAGACTTGGTTGGCGGTACTACTCATTGTTTACTCCTGATGCTTAGAATTCTGCTTCGGGTTCAAGCATGGCATCACGGAAGAGAGCGCACATCCGGCGAATGGGCAGGTACGGGACTGGAAGGATGGGCGGGTACGATAGCTTCCGCAGTTAGCACCCCTTAGCCAGACAGGTTTCAACGCCAAGCAATCCGAATGCTCTCGCGTCTTTCGCTTCCGCCCTCGCACCGAATGGGACGCCGAAAGCAGAGTCTTGATTGTGATACATTAATGTGCCACACATTTATGTATGATACTATTCTGTGCTATGACTAACCCGTTTGAGTTTGGCCGCGAATTGGGAGTCGCCGAGATTGTCGATCGCGAGGCGGAGATCACGGAGGTCGTGGAGACCGTCACGCATGGTGGAAAGCTCTTCATTATCGGGCCGCGTCGCTATGGTAAGACCTCAATCCTCAAAGCAGCGGAGGACCGGTTGCGAGGCGCTGGGGCAGTAGTGCTTCGCTACGATGCCGAAAGCTATCCCTCCCTCGATCTGCTGGTTAATAGCCTAGTAGCCGGCGCGGCACGGCAGTTGAAAGGGGGCGTAGAGCGAATAGGCGAGCAGATCCGGAAGTTCTTCTCACGCTTGCGTCCTGAGTTGAACTTCAGCATGACGGAACGAGAGTGGACGGCGAAAGTGGGGGTGGCCACCGGCGATGCCACCGAGCATCACGTGACTCTCCTGGTCGAAGCGCTCGACGGCCTGGAGCAATTGGCGAAGGCGCAGCCTAAGGATAGAGCTGTTGGGCTGATTATCGACGAATTTCAAAAGGTCATTGAGATCGGAGGCCCATCGGCTGAGGCCCACATTCGGGCGGCTATCCAGCGCCACAAGCGCACGGGGTATGTCTTCGCGGGATCCAAAACCCGGCTACTGACTTCCATGATAACCGACGCTTCCCGACCGTTTTACCGTCTGGGCGCCTCTCGGTTTGTGGGTCCTGTGCCCCGCAGTGACTTCACCATCTTCTTGCACGACAAGTTCGCCGCCAGCCGCTTTGGTGCTGCCGATACCGGAGCACTGAACCTGATTCTCGATCTCGCTGAAGACGTACCCTACAACGTGCAAATGCTTGCGCACGCTTGTTGGGAGGACCTTAGGGCACTGTCTAAGGGTGAGCGGCCAGTTCTGAACGACAGGGTGGTCAAGCGGGCACTCGAACGACTTGTCCGGCAATACGATCCCTTTTACACCCAGCTGTGGAATGGCCTGACGGCCATCCAGCAGAAAACGTTGATCTTGGCAATTGTGGAAGGCGGGACGAATCTGCAGTCGATGAAGGTAGTCCGGGCTCTTGGCAAGGGGCCATCCACGGTGCGGAGGTCATTGGGATTGTTGATGGACCGGGGTATTCTGCGCGAGGAAGAGAGTACCGGGAACATACGGATGCGTTTCGAGGACCCGTTCTTTGCGCAGTGGATCGCCATGTTTACAGCACGAGTTTGAAGGGGTATACGCTACAAACTTCTGACTGCAGACATCCCCTGTTACGAGTCGCTTGGATTTAATTCGTTCTTACTTTATGGCCGCGCGAATTCTGATGAGGTATCTGAATGCGGCATCCCTGGGCTCTGCCACGGTTCCTGAACCGGACGCCGCCCGGGAGCACTGTCTGACCCGTCGTCGGCGTGCCCACACTGTATATCCGGCTACGAGTCCATTGCGGCAGACGGCTGTTGCTCAGGATTACCTACGACTTGGGGATGTCAAAACATCTATCCAAGATGTGGTGAGGGTTCGGTTTCAGGGATAGCCAACACCGGAGTGAGGCGAAAATCAAAAAGGCGAGAAAGGCCCTGCCTTCCTCGCCTCAATTAGTGTCTCAGTACCGCCTTCGTCAGTTCGGCCGCACCGTGCCTAGGAGCGGGGTTTTCACCGGAGCCGCGACGCCGTAGAAGACGGTAAAGCCCGACCCTCCGCCCCAAGTCGAGGTGGATGGGATCGGATTGGCGGCGGTCGCCGCCTCGACGCTGTTCCAGTTGTTGGCAACCCAGAGGTTTCCGGCCGGGTCAATCGACCCAATGGTGGGTATCTGGAGGGTGCCGCCCTGAAAGTAATGGATGAGATCACCGGGCTTGGTGCCGGGAGCGTGGCCACTCGTTCCGACCCCGGCCAGCATGGTAATGCCACGACCCAAGCCGCTGGCAGCAAAGACATCGTCGTTGCCGTCGACTACGATGCCCCAGGGTGGATTAATGGTGTCGCCACCAGTGAACCCCTCCGCCGCAAGTTGCGTTCCGTCGGGTCGGATCATGCTCACCACTCCGGTCTTCTTGCCTTCCTCTATGTTCTTCTTCAAGGCCTCCAGGATCATCGCAAACTGCTGCATGATGGACACGCCGGCGGGGATCTTCGGCAGCGGAAAGTCCGGGGACATTAGGCTGGTTACCCAGACATTGCCCTTGGAGTCTAGGGCGACTCCGCGAGCGCCAATCCCGACCTTGAAGGTTTCCACCTTGGACGGATCGTCGGCCGGAAAACGTAGCCGTGTACGAGCCACCCGCAACATGGCTACAGCCGGATCAACACCAGTCACACTTAGGCCCTTTGCTGCCATGCCACACGCCAGCATGCCGGTTCCGCAGCCGAGATCGAGTACAGGGCCACCTGCCTCAACGGCTCGATCAACGTAGAAATCGTTGCTGACCGACCACGGATTGACGCAATCATAGAGTGACGCAAAGAACTCTTCCTCAAAAACATCTTCAGCCGGCATATATAGTTTCGCTCTCTTTAAATTTCGGTGTCGTCAGGTTCAAGCGTGTGAATCCCATGGTCCGGATTCTGTCTTCACGGCCGATTCTTGCTGGCACCGTAAAACGTAACTTCGCCATCCACCACCACTGCCACGAACCCATTGCGCTCTGCGTCCTTGAATTGCACGACCTGATGACCACTCCGCGCCAGTTGCCCCCATCCGCTCGGCTTTTCAGGATTCTGTTCGATCGCCTGATATTCGCGACCTCCGACTGTGAACGTTGCGGTTCTCAGGTGCTGCCGACTCGTGCGGCGCACAGGTATAGACTTCCCCTCCACCCTTACTGAGGCGCTCGTCATCAACTGTGCGGCGATCGACTTTAGCACCTCTGCGTCGAGCATTAGTACAGACCCACGCCTAGAATTTCAGCCCCAAAGCCTTAGTGGTGAACTCCACCAGCGGCGTCATCTTTCGGCATGCCGAGACGAAATCGCGCATCAGTTTGCCGCTACAGATCTGATCCTCGCTGAGCGCGACCGACGCCACAAAGTCCTTCATCTTGAGGTCTTCGATAAAGAGGTGACTGGCATCGAACCCACGCGGCGGCCGCAACAGTCTGTCGCCCTCAAGAGTCAGCTTTTTCCGAACTTTGCCCCACTGTTCCGCGTCGCGCGCAATGGCCGTACGCAATCTCGTCAGGGCCCGGTTGTCCGGATGCCAGATGCCTGCTGCGGCGAAACAATTGTCGGGTTCAAGGTGCAGATAGAAAACTGGCGCATGAGCATCCTTGCCGCTGGCATGAGAAAAGTGAATGCCGACGTGCGTCTTGAAAGGACGCTTGTCCTCGGAGAAGCGGGTGTCGCGATAAATACGAAACAGGGAGCCGCGAGTGGGTCGGGCATCGGCGACGAAGAAAGGACTGATCTTTTCCAACTGAGGCGCAAAGCCGCCAATGAATGAAAGCGCCGGTTCGACAATGGAGGTTTGATATCGCGCCTTGTTCTTCGCGAACCACTCGCGGTCGTTGTTCCGCTTTAGCTGCCGCAGAAATACGAAAGCTTCTGGGTTGAAGAAAGCCGTGTCAGCCATCGAAATCTCCCGGGTGCAGACGTCAGTTTACTGGCTTGGCTCCGCGTCCCTGAATCTCCCGCCAGACCAGCACTGCGAGCTGAACCGAATCGTAAATAGTCGCCTTCAACTTTGGGCTGGGCTGGATGGGCTCTCCCCGGAGCCGAATGGCGGCAATGATGCAGGCCGCGATGAGCAGGGCACCGCGTTCACGCTCTTCTGGCATGCGAGCCAGTGTAGGCGAACAAAAGGCGAATCGTCAACCCCGGCACGCTATCTCAGGGCCGTTAACTTGCGTATCTCCATAATCGGAGTTATCATACTCCGTATCAGGAGGTAAACGTATGGCGATCGTAACCCAACCTGTTGCCGGATTCAGCGCGGACATGGCTACCGATCTGTCCGACAGGCAGGTCCAGAAGCGCCTGAGCCCTGCGGCGCGTAAGGCATTCTTCAAGATCGCCGACGTCTGGAAGATTCGCGACGAAGAAGCCAAACGACTGCTGGGCGGAATCTCCAATGGAGCCTTTTACCAATTGAAAGGCAGACAGTCGAAGACCCCGCTCGACCAGGATCGCCTGGTTCGAGTGTCCCTCATGGTCGGGATCTTCAAGGCTCTGAACACGCTGTACAGTCAAAAGCTGGCAGACGCCTGGATCTCCCTGCCCAACAGCAACCCCATGTTTGCCGGCGATACGCCCCTTGCCTACATGGCCAAAGGCGGACAGCCAGCAATGATGCGGGTGCGACAGCTGCTGGATGCTCGGCGAGCCGCCTGATGATACTGCCTCCGGTCATTCAACTTCGGCAGGACGGCACACATAGACTGGTCCCCAGCAAGTACGCACTCGAAGGACAAAGCGCCTTGTCCAGACTGGTTGACGAGGAGAGCGAGTTGCAGCAGCTCTCCGAGCTTGAGCGCTCGACAGATAGTCGTGTACTCGGTGAGTCGGGTCTGCTGCCCGGCATCGGCATCCATGAGCTGGTGTTTGGGGTTTCTTACGCTCATATCGTGAATGCGGCATTTACCTATGCTCATCCTGCAGGTAGCCGGTTCAATGGTTCAGAGCGGGGAACTTGGTACGCCGCCTTTCGACTGGAAACCGCCCAAACAGAAGTGGCCTTTCATCGAGGCAAAGAGCTGCAAGAAATCAACTGGCCTCATCCGGAGGTCTTCGACTATGTCGAGTACCTCGCCGATTTCCGGGCAGAATTCCACGACATTCGGAATCGTTCGGAATTTCGAGAATGCTTGTCGCCGGACACCTACACCGGCTCGCAACGACTGGCTCAGCTTCTCCTTGAGCAAGGATCCGCGGGCATTGTTTATCCGAGCGTGAGAGAAAAGACGCACGGTAACTGTGTCTGTTGCTTCCGGCCAGCTCTTGTCATGAACGTTCGCAAAGGAATCTCGCTGAGCATCACGTTTGAGAATGCCTTGGCATCGCCAGTTTTTGTCGCTTACTCTTGAGAGCTCCTATGGCGCACGTCAGTGAATTGAGGTCGGCCGGGGGCACGACTTACTCAGCAAGTTACGTGCAGGATAGCGTTTGTGTCGGGAGGGTTTTGCTTCAGCAGCTCGATGGCTTGTTCCGTAGGCGCGATGAGCAATTCAACTTTGCGACGCTTGGCTTCGACTCGCACCTCCTTCATCACCGGCAAGGCACCGTTGCCGGGTGCCGACTACCAGGCGACGGCATTTCCACGGTATCCCTTCCTCCAACGATAGCGGCGTGTGTCCGAAAGCTTCACGGAACTTCTTGGAAGCCTTTTTCTTTCGCTTGCGTACCTCGCCGCGGTCGATCACAACGTCGTAGTCGTAGCTGACTCCATCGATCCGAATAGAGCCAAAGGAGAACTCCTGGAACTTCATGGCTGGCCTCTGAATAAGGATACAGCCGGCCACTGCCCGACCCGTCAGCACTGCATAATGGGAAAGTGAGGATTATCCTGTCGGCACAGGCAGAGGTCCAACTATGATCGAGATCAAGTCGGCGTCCGGTCGTGCAGCTGGCTTGGATGGAGTGAATTGAGTGGATCCACTCGACTTTATTAGGGTACTTGCCGTCACCTTTGTAACGCTGTTCCCGGTGGTAAACCCCATCGGCGATGCCCCAATCTTTTTGAGCCTGACGCGGCAGTACCCGCAATCCGCTCGGGAGATCCTGGCACGCAAGATAGCGGCCTACGGATTCGTACTACTGGCAGTCTCGTTCCTGTTGGGCAGCGAAATCCTGTCCTTTTTCGGAATCAGTCTGGTTGTTATCCAAATCACGGGCGGACTAATCGTTGCCTCCACGGGCTGGAGTTTGCTCAATCAGCAAGAGGCTGCTTCTTCTGGGGAGGAAACGTCAGACACTCTCGAAGACGCCCTGCAACATGCCTTTTATCCGCTGACCCTCCCTATCACCGTAGGCCCGGGCTGCATCTCCATCGCGATCACGCTTGGCGCCCACCTGAGGCACCAGGCAGGTACGGGCTTTGAACATGGCTATCCCCGCCATTTCCTGGCGGCGCTGACAGGGATGTTTCTGCTCTGTGTTCTGGTGTGGGTATGTTATGGAAAAGCTGACCGGCTGGTGAGGATGCTTGGCAAGTCAGGCACCAACATTCTGACGCGACTTTCGGCTTTTATTCTTATGGCGATCGGTGTGCAGATCATGTGGAATGGTCTGAACTCTGGTTTGCCAGCAATGCTCGCACCTATTATCGGTCGCTGAAGTCATCCCAGAGACTCTGACCCCGGACATGCGACCGTCGGCTTCAGGAGACACATGTCGAAATCGCGCAGACAATTCTTGACCCACGCACCGCTTGCCCTGTTAGGGGCGGCGGTCGCGGCTCACAGTCAAACCCAAAAGCCCAAAGAACCGCCGCCGGGTGCACCTCCTGCCTTCGGCACGGCACCACCGGTTGGACCTGAAGTGTCGGCTGCGACCTTTGCCCAGGCTGAAAAGCTGGTGGAAGTGGAATTGAGTGCCGACGAGCTTGCCTTGGCGGCAGGCAACTGGCGCAGCGCCATGGCTCCGCTCTATGAGAGCAGGGTGGGACCGCGCAAGGTGGCACTGGAGGCGACCCTTGCGCCCGCGACGCGCTGGAATCCGGTGTTGCCCGGCGAAAAGGCTAGTCCGGCAAGCCAGCAATTTGTCAGGAGCAACACACATCGCGGGCCGCTGCCGAAGAATGATGAAGACATTGCCTTTGCGCCCGTAACCCAGCTCTCGCTTTGGATCCAGCAGCGAAAGCTCAGCTCAGAGCGACTCACGCGGCTATACCTAGCGCGTCTGGAGCAGTTCAATCCCAAGCTGCGTTGCGTCATCACGCTCACCCGCGAACTGGCGCTCGCCCAAGCCCAGAACGCTGACCGGGAGATCGCGTCCGGCAAGTATCGCGGGCCGCTGCATGGCATTCCCTGGGGCGCCAAGGACCTTCTCGATACGGCGGGCATTCCCACGACCTATGGCGCCGAGCCCTTTCGGAATCGCATTCCCACAACGGACGCGGTCGTCGTCAAGCGGCTGAACGATGCGGGCGCGGTGCTGGTCGCCAAGTTGAGTTTGGGCGCGCTGGCGCTTAATGACATCTGGTTTGGGGGCCAGACGATGAATCCGTGGTTGCCGGAGGAAGGATCGTCTGGTTCAAGCGCAGGCCCGGGCGCGGCCACGGCGGCAGGATTGGTGGGTTTCGCGATCGGGAGCGAAACCGGCGGGAGCATCGTGAGTCCCTCGATGCGTTGCGGAGTCACTGGACTACGGCCAACCTTCGGACGGGTCGCACGTACCGGCGCCATGACGCTCTGCTGGTCGCTCGACAAGCTCGGCCCGATGGCCCGCAGCGTTGAGGACACAATGCTGGTGCTGAACACCATTTCCGGCCCCGATCCCGGCGATGTGTCAAGCGTGCCCAGCAAGCTTGATTTCAACGCAGATGCGAGTGTGCAAGGACTGCGCGTAGGCTACTTCCCTGGGTGGATGAAGCAGAACCCCGCAACCGACGTGGACCGTGCCGCTCTGGCGGCCGTTAAGAAGGTAGGCATGGTTCCAGTCGAGGTCGCTATTCCCGACTGGCCCTATGACTCGCTCGACCTGATCCTTTTCGCTGAAGCGGCTGCTGCTTTCGAGGAACTGACGCTCAGCGGCGGTCTGAACCAGCTCAAGATGCAGGTGCCTGACGCGTGGCCCAACACTTTCCGTCAGTCTCGGTTTCTTTCAGCCGTGGACTTCGTTCAGGCTGACCGCTTGCGACGCAAGGTGGCCATGGAGATGGAGCGCCTGTTCTCCCAAGCGGACCTGCTCCTGGTGCCGTCGCTGCGCGACGACATGCTTACCATTACCAATTTCACCGGGCATCCCTCCCTCACATTGCGCGCGGGATTCGTCGAGGTGTCCGAAGCGCGCAGCGACTGGGCGCCCGATCCCGCTCATCCACTACCAAAGTTCTCGCCGCCGCGCCGTGTGCCCCATGGCGTCACCCTCATTGGGCAGCTCTTTGAGGAGGGAACCCTAGCGAGTGGCGGCTTGGCGCTGGAGCGCACATTCAACGTAGCCGGCGAGCGTCCCCCCGGGTTCTAATCGGCTGCACGAGAGACTGAGGCATGAAAGAAAGACAAGACCAAACTGTACGCAAACCGGCAAATCGACTTCGGAAGTTCGCGCGCGAGCGCGCCGACAAGGAAGCCCGCCGCATCCCTTGGCAGCGCCTCTTCGAGGCTCGAAATCAGTACATCGACTGGCAGGAGTTCTATCTCTGGGTTCGCTCAATTTTGGAAGTGGAGGATCGCGTACCGGATTGGCTGGTCACGATTCTCAACGACCGTATTCCTCGTTTTCTCGAAAACGAAAAACAACTAGCGCCCAAAACGGCCAAGGGCCCGCCTTTGCCTCTGCGTCTGGAGGATTGGATTGATGGCCACGTTTTCGGCTTTGCCAAGCATGAAGGCTGGTTTAACGCCCTTACGTTTTATGCCATCCGGGAGCCGCGCTATCATCTTCGAAAAGGAGCCCTCTCCTTTCCTGGAGAACTTGGGCAAGAAACCACTGAGCTCCGTCGATGCCGGCACCTACAGGCTGTACCTTATTTGGCACGACGCCTTGAAACTCAAGCTCCAAATCCATTGGGTCGAGATCGTCTCGATGCAAACCGTCGGCTCTGTGATTGGCTACCATCCCAATGAAAAAGTCCAGTGGTTCGATCCCGGTATGGCTATCGCCATCGAAGACGCAGTGATTATTCTGGCCATGGACGAGGTTTATCCCGAGCTGCGGATCACGGAACGTATCTCGTCGAATAGGCTAGCGGTAGCTCAGATGTTGCTACCGCATCACAACGAGAAGATTCACTATCTTGAACAGCGGTTCGGAGGGAGAGAACAAGACCTCCTCAAAGAACTCCGTGCCATGGTGAACAAGGAGCGGGGCTGAACCGCATCGCAGGGACTGGTTCCGCCGGCCCCCGTCCATCAACTCTCAGCTGGGTTGCGGATTCTGTTGTGGGAGTGAATCCGCTCCCAGCTATGTAAATTCCATCGACAACTCGGCGCCCACCGGCGCCGTTCCTTGGCCTGGACTGGCGCACGGCGCAGGACAATACGCTGCCCTGCAGCGACTCGTCGTGGACTTCGCTGCCGCTGACCTGCCAGTCGACGGTTGACAGGCAAACCGGAAATTGAAGAGTGTGGAATCTGAGCCCTTCCAAAACCAAGTGGTTTTGGAAAAGCCGGAACGGCGGATGCTAGCGCTGAAAAGTCAAGTGTTTGTGCAGTAGGCGTACAGGACGTTCTTGGAAGAAGCAGGCATACAGCCCCCACGCCTTTCGAGTGTGCCGAAAATCCTTTCTGAACGCGGCGTCTAAGTCACAGATACTAAGGGCAAGGTCTTGGAAAATCAGATTGTGCTGGAAGTACATGGATGTGGCACGCTGAAGACCCCCAGTTTCCGAATAGGCGGAGGGTGCCGAGAATTCGCGATCTCCACCCTGGCACTCTTGCGGATTGCACAACTCTCCCCCGCTCGCCTAGAATTTGCTGGTCCAATAAGTAGTACGGCTTTAGTCAGGCGATGTGTCTGAAAATACTTCTCTTCGCAGCGTTGTTCCTGCGAGCATTAGTATGCAGTCCGCTATGAAATAACGTCCGGGTGCTCTTCACCTGCGCGGGATCGTGGTCCTGCCATTCAGCAAGACGGAGGCATTTGTGAAGACAAGAGTTGCGGCAACGGCGGCGTTGGCGTTGGTCCTTTTCAGCATCGGCGCCATGATTTCTTGCAAGAAAAATGAAAACCCACAACCGGCACCATCAACCGGCGAGACTGCTCAGACGTCGAATCCTGAGCAACCGCCGAAGCCCAATCCCGATCGCAACGCCTACTTCGGCGAGGAGCACATTCACACCAGTTGGTCGGTGGATGCCTGGCTCATGGGCAACCGCCTCACCGGCCCTGATGACGCTTTGAAGTATGCGCAGGGCCAGACCATCAAACATCCCCTGGGCTACGACATCAAGATCGACACGCCCATGGACTTCATGGGTGTCACCGACCACTCGGAGTATGTGGGGGTAACGAAAGAAGCCAACACGCCGGGATCGGCCACGAGTAAGCTGCCCGCAGCGCAGCCTCTTATTCTCAAGGACCCCAATAACAACGCGGATATTCAGAAGGTGTTCAACTACCTCGTGAATATGCTCGCCGGACCTCCGGTGAAAGCTCTGATGAGCCCCGAGGTGGCCGGCTCGATCTGGAGAGAAAACATAAAGATCGCCGACGAAAACAACCATCCCGGTAAATTCACGGCGTTCTGCTCGTATGAGTACACCTCCGCCCCTGACAACCGGAACCTGCATCGCAATATCTTTTTCCGCGATTGTGAGAAGGTGCCGCCGATGCCCTACAGCGCTCTGGACTCCTGGCACCCCGAAGACTTGTGGAAGTGGATGGACACGCAGCGGAAGGCCGGCAACGAGTTGTTTGCTATCTCGCATAACGCCAACTTGAGCGACGGATGGATGTATCCCACCGATGTCGACAGCTTCGGCAGGCCCATCGACGCGGCCTGGGCAGCCTCGCGCGACCGCAACGAACGCCTGGTCGAGATCAAGCAGATCAAGGGACAGTCGGAGACCCATCCCTTGCTCTCGCCCACTGACGAGTTCGCGAACTACGAACTCTTCACCGGCCTACTCGGTGCGCCACCGACCGTCGGCCGAGTCGATCACATTCAAGGAAGCTTTGGCCGCCAGGCACTGAAAGACGGCATCACCATGCAGGACGTGCGCGGCTACAACCCTTACAAGTTCGGCATGGCGGGCGGCTCCGACTCGCACAACACTGGCAGTCCATACCGCCAGGACAATTTCTACGGCGGTCACGCCCAGATCGATGGAACTGTCGACCGGCGCATGGCCGGGGTCATGGCGTTTGGCACGATTGACGTTCGCCTGGAGAACCCGGGCGGACTGACCGGCGTGTGGGCCGAGGAAAACACGCGCGCTTCCCTCTGGGACGCCATGTATCGCAAGGAAACTTTCGGCACCAGCGGCGTTCACATTAAGGTGCGCTTCTTCGGCGGATGGGGCTACAACAAGGACATCCTGAATGCCGGCGACTGGGTACACCAGTCTTATGCCAACGGCGTCCCCATGGGCGCCGACCTGCCTCCGATGAAGGGCGTCGCTCCCACGTTCGTCGTGTGGGCGGTGAAAGACCCGACATCCGCGAATCTCGACCGCATCCAGATCATCAAGGGCTGGACCAAGGACGGCCAGAGCTTCGAGAAGATTTTCGACGTCGCCTGGTCCGGCGACCGCAAACCTGACAAGTGGTCGGGCCGGGTTCCAGCGATAAAGAGCACCGTGGACCTGGAGAAAGCTACCTACACCAACGACGTCGGCTCGGTGGAATTGAAGACGGTGTGGACCGATCCCGAGTTCGATGCCAGCCTGCATGCTTTCTACTACGCTCGTGTGCTGGAAATTCCCACGCCGCGCTGGACCCTTATCCAGGCAGTGAAGGCCGGCTTGACCCCGCCGGACGTGGTTCCGCTCAGCGGCCAGGAACGCGCCTGGAGCTCGCCTATCTGGTACACCCCGACCGCCGAAGCGCGCAAGAATGCGCCCGCCGGCATGACCGTGACCGACCTCAAGGCAAAGGGTGCAACCCAGTTGGGCGATGCGCAACTCAAGGCGCTGATCGTGGGCAAGGCCTTCTGGGTGCGCAACAACGCGACCGATGAGCAGTTCAGCGTCGCCTACACGGCCGAGGGTAATAGCAACGTCTGGCATATCGGCCGTAACGCCACAACGCCGAGTTATGTTGGCAACCCGGTGCGCGATGGCTACCAGGGAGTGACCACGCCCTACAAGATCGAAGGGGGAAAGCTGGTGACAAACATCTCCCAGACTCCGTTCTCGATCACGATCTACAAGCTGGGCGACACGTATTACGGCGCGCGCAGCAGCGAATTCGGCTACGCCAACTACGAGATCATTCCGAGCCCGCAGTTCGTGCTCAATCCGGTGACGGCCACGCTGAACACCTTTTCGATCGAACTGGGTCTGAACGAGCAGCAGAAACAGCAGATTCTCCCCTTCCTGCAGGATGAGGTAAAGCAACTGGGGGCGCTGAAGAAGAACACCTCACTCAAGCCGCTGGAGAAGGTAGAGCAATTGAAGCAAATCGGCAGCGCTATCGATGCCAAAATCATGCCTCTTCTGGATCCGGCGCAACAGCAGAAGTTCCAGGCCATCCGCGAAGAGCATCGGCGTGAACTGATCGAGAAGATGGGTGAAAATGCGATTCAGAAGGCGGAGGCCAAGGTACAGCAGGTGATGTAGAGCAAGGTCAGAATCCGCCGGTCGGGAAAGCATGATGAAGAAGAACGTCCTTGGATTGTCGGCGGCTGCAGAAGCGGGTATGGGACTGCTTCTGCTCGCGTGGCCTCCGATTGTCGTTCGCCTGCTGTTTGGCTCAGAAATCAGCGGTGCCGGAATTATCATGAGCCGTATCGCCGGCATCGCCCTGATCGGCTTGGGTGTCTGCTGCTGGCCGGGCAACTCCGCCCACCGGTCGCTTCAGGGAATGCTGACGTACAGCGCTCTTGCCATGCTGTACCTTAGTTACATCGGCATCCGCGGAGAAGCGGTTGGCGTGCTATTGTGGCCGGCAGTTGCGGCCCATGTGGTCCTCGTCGCTCTTCTCGTCGTCGCGCGGTTCAAAGAACAAGAAACGCCGGCGGCATAAGTACTTGAACTGATGATTTGCCGTTCCTCGGTTGGAGTCAGTTGGTGAATGAAGTGTCCGTAGTTGTTGAGGCGCAGCCCGCGATCGACGAGCCGCGGCTGCGCCAATCATTTCTTCCCAAGCTGAAACGCTGGCTGCGCGAGCCGTTGCTGCACTTCCTGTTAATCGGAATCGCCGTGTTTGCCGTGTACGCCTACACGCACCGTGGTCGCGGCGGGTTCGAATCGTCACGGCGGATCACACTGACGCTCGATGAACTTGCGCAGATGGACATGTACTTCGAGTCGCAATGGCATCGTCAGCCAACTCCCACTGAGTTTCAAGCCATGGTGGAAGACAGGGTCCGCGAGGAAGTCCTCTATCGCGAGGCGCTGGCCATGGGCCTCGATAAAGACGACACGATCGTGAAGCGCCGCATGGCGCAGAAGATGCAGTTCCTCGCCGAAGATGTGGCCGCCGCGCACGAGCCTTCGACCGCGGAGCTCAAAGCTTGGTTCGAGAAAAACAGCAACAAGTTCGCGCTGCCCAGCCGCTACAGCTTCCGCCATCTTTACTTTTCCCCTGATAAGCGCGGAAAGAACGCTCAGGAAGACGCCTCGAAAGCATTGACCAAAATCGCCGGCCAGCCCGAAGGTTCGAAGCTCGCCGCGTCACTCGCCGACCAGTTCATGTTCCAGGACTACTACGGCGACCGCGCTCCCGACGCATTGGCCAAGGAGTTCGGCCCCCAATTCGTTGTGGCCCTTGAGAAGCTCAAACCCGGCTCGTGGCAGGGGCCGATCGAATCGGGCTATGGCTGGCACTTGGTGTATGTCGATACCGTGATTCCCGGGCGCATCCCGGCGTTTGAGGAGATGGAACCGGATGTAAAGACCGCCTGGCTTGCCGAACAGAAGCGGCAAGCCTGGCAAAAGGCCTACGCGGAGATGCGTGCCAAGTACACCGTGCTATTGCCTGGTCCTTCGGATAAGGAGGCCACTCAAGCTCCGGTTGCTCCTCCGAAGAAACAAGTTCCGGCTCCATCCGGGGAGGGGCCGCTGTGAGTCGCGTGTATTCCCGCGTTGCTTGGGTTGTCGCCAGTTTGCTGCTCGCAAGCACTGTCGCCTCGGCGCATGAGGCTCGTCCTGCCTACCTTGAGATCAAAGAGACCGCGCCCGGACAGTTCAGCGTGCTCTGGCGCACGCCGGTCCTCGCAGGAATGCGCCTTCCGATCGTGCTCAAGCTTCCTGACGACATTAAAAATTTGCGGGAGCCCAACGTACAGGAACTCTCTGACTCCTTCGTGGAGCGGCGGTGGATTGATGCGGGGCCAAACGGTCTGGCGGGTAAATGCATCGAGTTTCCCGGGCTGCAATTCACCATCACCGACGTGCTCGTGCGCGTTGAACTGCTTGACGGCAGGAAGTGGACGACGATCATACATCCGTCGCAACCATGGGTGGAGATTGCCGCTTCGCAAGCGTGGCTGGGTGTCGCGGCCACCTACATCGTCCAGGGTATCCGGCACATTCTCTTTGGCGCTGACCACATGCTCTTTGTGCTTGGGCTCCTGCTGATCGTCAAAGCCCGCTGGATGCTGCTGAAGACTGTGACCGCATTCACAGTAGCGCACAGCATCACCCTCGCGATGGCAACTCTTGGTTATGCTGAGGTTCCAATTCTCCCGCTCAACGCCGCCATCGCGTTGAGCATCCTTTTCCTTGGGCCGGAAATCGTCCGATCGTGGCGCGGCGAGACCAGCTTCACGATTCGTCATCCCTGGGTCGTTGCCTTTGCCTTTGGATTACTCCACGGCTTCGGCTTCGCCAGCGCGCTGACCAGCGCCGGACTTCCTCGACATGAGCTGCCACTGGCATTAGTAAGTTTCAACGTCGGCGTAGAACTCGGGCAGCTCGGCTTTATCGCGTTGATCCTGGGTCTTGAGCGCTCGTTCCGCATACTCGAGGTACATTGGCCGCGATGGGCGCAGGCCGTTCCGGGATACACGGTTGGCTCGCTTGGCGCGTTCTGGACAGTGCAAAGACTAGCACTGCTCTTCGGGGGCGCGCGATGAACACGCCGCGACACAATCCTCTGGTCCGAGCGACGGCACTGGCTGTGTTTGTGTTCCTGTGTGCTCAGATGGCCTTTGCCCACCCCCAGAAAGGTGAGGCTGTCGGATTCCTCACCGGCTTTCGCCACCCAATCTCGGGACTCGATCACGTGCTGGCGATGGTTGCGGTCGGTCTGTGGGGCGCACAACTCGGTGCTCCGGCGATTTGGGTTCTGCCTGTCGCGTTTCCCTTGGTTATGGCCTTCGGCGGAATGCTGGGACTGATGGGGCTGCCGCTGCCGGGAACCGAGTACGGAATTGCTCTCTCAGCAATTCTTCTGGGTGCTGCCGTATTGTTTGAAGTGCGTCCACCACTTGGCGTTGCCGCGGCGCTGGTTGGCTTCTTCGCCATATTCCACGGGCATGCGCACGGAACCGAACTGCCGCCCGGCCAAAGCGCGCTGCTTTACAGTATGGGCTTCGTCATTGCAACAGGATGCTTGCATGCGTTGGGGATCGGCATTGGCACGGTCCACCGATGGGCGTGGGGACAGAAGTTCCTTCGCGTCGCGGGGGCGTTGGTAGTTATAGGTGGTTCGTTCTTCATGTGGAAGGCGGTCGCATGAAAAACTCGAGCCAATCTCGTCTGCCCCTGTACGCCTTTGTTGTCTTCACATTTGCGATGTGCGCGCTCCCCGCCGAGGCCCACCTCAACACCACCGGCATGGGGCCGTTCTATGACGGGCTAGTGCACTTCCTTATGAGCCCTGAGGATATCGTTCCGGTGCTCGCCCTGGCGCTACTGGCTGGACTGCGCGGCGCCAGTTACGGGCGGAGGGCATTGTTCACTCTTCCTGTTGCCTGGTTGGTGGGGGGACTCGCCGGACTGAGCGCTGTGACCGCGACACCCCATCCATTTATCGCGGCAGCTTGGTTTCTCTTGCTCGGAGGATTGCTGGCCGCCGACGCAAAAGTTTCAGTGCGCGCGACGACCGCTCTTGCCGCTCTACTGGGCATCTATCACGGATACTTGAATGGAGTTGGCATGGGGCACTTCGACACCGCCGCGGTAGCGCTTCTCGGACTGGTGTTTGCCGTGTTTGCCCTGATCGCCCTCGCCGCAGCGTTCGTAGTTCGGCTACGCGCGCACTGGGCTCGAATTGCCGTCCGCGTCGCGGGAAGCTGGATCGCAGCCAGCGGTCTCTTGATGCTCGGTTGGGCGTTTCGAACACACTAGTATCTAGTTGCATAAATGCATCACACCACGATACCGGACGCTGCACGATTCCGTCCTTGGCCGGCCTGTGTCGGACGGCGCCACCGACGGAAATTAGGGGTAGGGGGTGCGCTCTGAAGTCGGGCTTCGCCCGACTCAGCTTCAGCCAGAAATTTCATTTCAATTTTTTTCTGCCGTTTTTTTCGTCAAGCGTTCACGTTGTCGGAAACTTTCTCAGTCGCTTTTTCTTGCTCAGGCAGCGAATCGCTCAGAGTCGTCACGAGTCTGTTCACTTGTTTCCGGCTGTCCAAGAATTGGACGGGACTTTGGGCGCCGGCATGTCACTTTCTAAGTTTATGTGCACGCCATCGGTTCGACGAATATTCTTGAGCTAGCCACCTGCGTCGCTGCTTCAACATCTCACGCATCGCCCAATTTTCATCGGAGACTGCGGCTTTGGCATTGCGACTTCAACCATGATGTTAGCGTGTGGGTAATTTCGGGGCCTAAGATTCCCGCTAATTGTGCTAGATTCGAGAGGAAGTGAGTCTGTGAAAGGATGCAGCCGTCAACATACGGGCCGCTGGCTTCGCTTGGCTGGCGCAGTAGTCGCCTTAGCACTTGCTTTGGCCACGACGCCGGCCAAGGCCGAACTTGGCGGCAACTATAGCTTTATCGATGGCAAGTTTCATTGGGACCCCACGAACCCGATCGGGACGTTCTCCATTGCCATGCCCGTTCCGGGCGGCAGCTCATCACCCGGCGCTGATTCGTCAGCCTCAGCCAGTGATAGCGGCCCCACTCCGCCGCCCGCAGCCCAATCGCAAGCACAGAGTACGCCTCCTTGCTCCGACGTTCCTCCCACTTTGAAACGAGGCACACAGCCGGCTCTGCCTCCCTGTCCTGACCCGCCGCCGGCCGTGTCGCACCCTGCGGACTCCGTACCCACACGTTCGTTGACTCCCGCCGAAGCCTTGATCGAAAGGGCCAGAGAGGCGGCGTTCCAGTTTTCACAGAAGCTTCCCAACTTTATTTGCCAGGAGTTCATATCGCGGTTTACCCAGCGAGGCCGCGAGGAGAAAATGCCCCTGGACTTGGTTTCGGCCGAAATCATTTACGAGGACGGGCAGGAAAGTTATCGTAACGTGAAGCTCAATAACCGCCGCACGGACAAGCCCCTGCAGGAGATCGATGGGTCCTGGTCGACCGGAGAATTTGCGTCTATACTGCTGGAACTTTTTCACCCCGATACGCACGCGCAGTTCCGGTCCGGTGGTGCGTCTACTATTTCGGGTTTCAGTGCCCAGGTTTACGTCTTTCAAGTGCAGAGTGAAAATTCACACTGGATGTTGCACGCCAGCTCGCAGAATCTGACTGCGGCTTACGGAGGCTCCGTATGGGTGGATCCGAACACCGCGCGCGTCCTGCGAATCGAGATGCGGGCCCGCAACATACCGTCAGATTTCCCGATGGATACGGTCGAAACCGCGGTTGATTATTCGTACGTGAGGATTGGCGAGACATCGTTTCTGCTTCCGGTCCATGCCGAGACCTTGGGTTGTGAACGGGGTACCAGCTACTGCAGCCACAACACCATTGACTTCCGCAACTATCACGAATTCAAATCCGAGATCAAGATTCTTCCCCATTGATTTTGCTCGGACCTCTCATCAGTGCTGGCAAAGGCGAGACTTGCGGAGGAGTCATGGCTCTAAGAAAACGCGGTAAGACGTGGCACACACACTTCTTTGTTGATGGCCAGCGGTTCCGGCAGTCGCTAGAAACTGCCGACTGGCGCGAAGCACAGGCTAAGGAAAAGGAACTGATTGCCCAGGCCAGCCAGGGCAAACTTGCACCGGCGAGTCAGCAATTCTCGCGCCTGAACATGAATGAGGCACTTGCCCGCTATTTGGCGGACCGCTCGACTCGGGTCGCACGGCGCAGCCATCGGTCGGAATCGGATCATGCGAAGCCGCTGCGGGAGTTCTTCGGCAAGGTTCCGCTGAACCGAATCACAGCCGAAGCAAGCAATCCTAAGCTACATTCGTGCGAGAAAGGCGAAGGGCATTTCCAACACAACTGTGAAACATGGAGACAGGCATTCTGCGTAGGGTTCTGAAACGAGGGAAACGCTGGCATTTTGTCGCCGACGAGGTTCCCCATCTGCCAGAGCGAAAGGACGTTGGGCGAGCCCTTGCGCCAAATGAGAAGCCGCGGCTGCTCCGCATAGCGGCGAGTCGGCCAGAGTGGGAGATTGCATACCTCGTGTCAGTCCTCGCGCTTAATACCACGATGCGGGGCTGTGAACTGAAAGAGCTACGTTGGCGAGATATGAATCTGATGGGTCGGACACTGACCGTGCAGCGGTCCAAGACGGCAGCGGGTGAGCGCGTGATCCCGCTGAATTTCGATGCGTTCTCCGCTGTACTGCGACTGCGAGAGCGGGCAAAAGCGCTCTTCGGTGAGTCTTTGTCGCCGGAGTGGTACGTGTTCCCGCATGCTGAGGGTAAGAGTAAGCCGGACCCGACTCAGCCGATGTCGGGATGGCGCTCGGCCTGGCGGAAAATCACCAAGGCAATCTACTGTCCCGCTTGCGGAACAATACAAGATCCCGCTGATGCCTGCTGCAACGAAGACTGTAAGGCCGATATCTCCAAGGTTCGGAGTTCTACAGCCGGGCTGCGCTTTCACGATCTGCGGCACCACGCCATCACCGAACTAGCCGAGTCCCAGGCAAGCGATCAGACGGTCATGGCGATTGCCGGCCACGTGTCGCCCCGGATGCTTGCCCACTACTCACACGTGAGGCTGGAGGCCAAGAGAAACGCGCTGGAGGCCATCTCCAGCAGGCCGTCAAATCAGGGTGAGGATGGCAGAGAAACGATGGGTTACGACACAAACAGCGACACAAATTCGGAATCAGGAGAGCCATTCTCTTCCCAAGTACTTGAAAAGAATGGCGGGGTCGACGGGACTCGAACCCGCGGCCTCTGCCGTGACAGGGCAGCGTTCTAACCAACTGAACTACGACCCCGCGTTTACAATCAACGCGATACTGCAAACCCAACTAAAATAAGGGAATTGCAGGTCTTGCATACAGCGCATTCTCAGCCACGTGCACCCGCGGTGGCGCTTCGTTCTGGTAATTCCGCCAATAAACCGCTGATAAATGACTGTGCGCTCGTGCGAAAATTATCTTAACACAGCGGAGACGAGACTTGGGGAAAGGGGTTCTTTCGGCTCTTTCGCCGAATCATCTCCTCGCTCGTTGCGCAAAGTGACGGGACCGACTCCTCTCGGTGCAGATTTCTCTCATTTCAACTGGTACAAAATTCCTCAGTCACATTAGGAAGTTCCAGATATCCGATCTAGAACCAAGCATTGCGATAGACCGTCAGTCCCTACTTTCTTGGCCATTGGCGACAAGATGATTATGGGCGGCCACACGGAGGCCGCCCGCGCGTTGTATTGCCGCTCACTTCTCCCAGGCGAAGATCTGCTTCCAGTCGTTCTTCATGCTGATGACGGTCCAGCCCTTTGCCTTAGCCTCGTCATAAAGAGCTTGAGGGAAGATACCGACCCTGGTGTCAGGCAATGCCTGCGCCGGGCCGTAGGCATACTCACCGTCGCGTCGTCGTGGAGTACCAGCATTTCCAGCGAGGCTCCGCCGTTCGCTTGTGTGTGCTCCAGCATCTGCCGGTCTCCATCGGTGTTGCCGAACGCCGCTTTGGGATGCTTCCCGATGAACAGATAAATGTCTTCCGCCTTGCCTGCGCCATTGTTGTTCAGCAGCAGTTTCGGGTCGCGCATCAGGATGCCCTGTCCTTCTTTGTTGTAGGCATACTGGGTATCCAGCGCCGAGCCGATGACCTGCTCCGGAGGAACGCCATACACCTGCTGCGCGTAGGTGCGCACGAAGTCCTGCCCGCCGCCGGTCACGATGTAAGTGCGATAGCCGTTGTCGCGTAGATACTTCATGACCTCAATCATGGGCTGGTACACCATCTGCGAATACGGTTTGTGGAAGCGCGGATGCTTCGCCGTTGCCCACCAATCCTTCACGATGGTTTGGAAGGCATCCGTGGTCATGCCTGTATGGGTTGCCATGGTGAGGGCTTCGATGTCCTTGAGCGTGAACTTCGCGATGGCCTCTTTATCACCGGTGATGATGGCTTTGAACGGCGGCTTGGTCTTCCATTTGGGATGCTGGGGTGCAAGTTCAGCTACACGGTCGAACATGAATAACACTTGCGAGTAGATGGGCTGCTCGACCCACGTCGTGCCGTCCTGATCGAAGGTTGCGATGCGGTCTCCGGAGGCACAAATTTCGGATTGCTCTTGTCGGTGGTGGTTTTGACGAAGTCGAGGATCGCCTGCTTCGCCGGTCCATCGTTCCACGAGGGCAATGGGTCGGCAACAGCGGTCGCGGCCGGCTGGCTTGCGGTGGGAGTAGTGGCTGTCGGATTTGCAGAGCAACCGGCAAGAATGAGAATTAAGGAAAGCAATAATGCCGAGAGGAATACCGCACGGGTTTTCATATCTGGATCTCCTGGTGTCGCATGGCGGAAGCTCTCCTGGCGCAGCCCGCTGGGAGACAGTCCGCCGGGTTCACTGCTTTGGCGGTGGTGCCGGTTGCTGCTCCAACTGTTTCAGCTTTTGCTCCAGCAACATCTTCTCCTCGTCCTTGGATAGCTTGGGAAACAGGAACGAAATTTGGCATTTCAGGGCCCACGGCGATTGGCCCGGCGGATGGACCGCGTTTCCGTAGAGCATCGCTTGGATGTTCACCGGCTGGAACCCGAGCTTCATGATTCTTCCGGCTCCTCCGCCAAACGGCACTATCCATCGACCACCGTGGGTTTCTCTCCAGTCGGCGGTGATGATGGGCGCAGTGACGAGGTAATAGCCCTTCTTCATGTTGTAGTTCATGAAGTACTGCAGCAGAAACTGGTTCACGGCAGGTTTATTGAGATCGGAATGACCTGCGACAGACCAGTAATTGTTGGCAAGAAACCCGATTGTGAAATGCGGGGGCTGCACCAGCGCGACCACCGTGGGCCCGATGCTGAGCTTTCCCTGCCCAAGATAGGTCGTGTTGGTTGCCGTAGGTAACACCAACGTCGGCCCTACGCCCCAGATCACCTTGCTCTTCTTCGGGGAGAGGAAGAATGAAGGGTTCATGTCCCCCAAGCCGAAGACCCCGGTCAGCTGTTCCGGCGGGCCGGGTGGCTGCGGTACTGGGATCGGCTGGTAGACGACGGGCGTAATCCAGCGAACGATGAGGTTCCAGTTTTTCGACACGCTGACCGGAATGACCGGCTGGACCAGCCAAACATTCTGGACGCGATTGGCCGGCCCAATGCCGAAATTCCAAGTGGGCTGGATAGGCACGCTGATGAGGCTGGCTATAGGATTCTGCGCTTGTTTTCTCAATTCCTCGGCATTCGTCGCAGCGGCTGGGGTTGCCTCTGTTGCAACCGAAGTTCCCTCCGGACCTATCGGTGTACCCTGCGCGAATGCCGGCATGCCCTGCAAAAAAATAAGGGAAAGTGATAACAGCAAAACTCGTTCATCGTAGGTTCCCTTTCATTAGTCTCTGCGGGTCTCTATTTCACCAACTCG
>Ga0181523_10001567_pt1 | contig 24183 bp, 17 predicted proteins | sample PEATcosm2014_Bin_43_FD_119752 | JGI IMG/M metagenome (GOLD analysis project Ga0181523, IMG submission 119752) | Peatland microbial communities from MTU Mesocosm Facility, Houghton, MI, USA - PEATcosm2014_Bin05_30_metaG | ecosystem: Environmental > Terrestrial > Soil > Wetlands > Peat | place... | reverse complement strand
TCCGTGTGGGGTTTGCCCTGCCCGCCGCATTACTGCGCCGGCGGTGCGCTCTTACCGCACCTTTTCACCCTTACCTGAGCCTTGCGGCCCGGGCGGTATGTTTTCTGTGGCACTTTCCGTCGAGCGATCCCGCCCCGACAAGCGCGGGGGCCCTCCCGGACGTTATCCGGCACACTGCTCTGCGGAGTTCGGACTTTCCTCCCGTCTCGCGACGAGCGACCGTCCGGTCCGGCTGCAACGATTCATTATAGTGCACGCCATCACGGCGCATGCCGGAACGAGTTCTCTCTACTCTACTTCTTTGGGTGCGAGGACGAACGTGTACGTCAGCATGGCTAGGCCGATCAACAATGGAATCAGTCCGGCGAGATAAACCGGCTCGTCGGTCACTAGCCCATGCAGAAGCGCCATGACGCCGATGCCGACGACAGCGGTGATCAATCCGCCCAGCTTCATGCCTTCGAGGCGGCGTTTTGTAGCGCTCTTATTCTGTTCACGCATCAGTTCGATCGCGGCCTTGGCACCTTCTCCTGAGCTCTCCGCGATTTTTTTCAGCGTTTCGCTCCTGTAGTATTCTTCTCTCTCTTTGCGGCGCGCATCGGACCATGCGGCGACAGCCAGAAAAGAGAATAGGGCAATACTTCCTACGACGGGTATCGCGATTGCTACGACCCCGACGGTGTTGTTGTCCACTTCGAATGCCATTTGTCAGCTCCTTGAAGTTCTTGTGCTTTCGTCCGGTAAGACCGCTCAGGTCCTTTCGCGGTTGCATATTTTTTTGTGCGTTTTCGGGCAATAACTGCACGAAAATAGTGCAACCGGGGGCCGCGATGTCGTGTCGTACCTTATGAGGCAGAGTGCAGCGTGAGCCCGAACGATGACCAAGCCGATGTGGAAAGAGTCCTGGCGGGCGACATTTCCGCTTTTGAGGGGATTGTCCGCCGCTGGCAAGGGCCACTGATCAACCTGGCCTACCGCTTCTGCCACGACCGCGGCCGCGCCGAAGAGATGGCCCAAGAAGCGTTTCTGCGCGCGTACCGCGGGCTCGGCCAGTGGCGCAAGGACGCGGTCTTTTCCACCTGGCTTTTCGCGCTGGCGACGAACCTTTATCGTTCGGAACTGCGCCGCATCCCGCTACGAATTGTGTCGCTCGACGATATTGCCGAACCTGCGGACACGCACGCTTCTGACGGCGGCCTCGAAGAACAGGACCGCAATTTGGCGGTGCGGCGCGCCGTCGGTGCTCTGCCGGCGAAGTATCGTGAGGCAATGATTCTCTTTTACTTTCACGACATGGACGTAACCAATGCGGCGCGCAGCCTCGGCCTGCCCGAGGGCACGGTTAAGGCGAGATTGTTTCGCGGGCGCGAGATCTTGCGCAGTAAACTTCCGCAGATGTTGGCTGTGCCGCGCCTGAAGGAGGCATAATGAGACGCTTGATTAGACACGACGAGGACGAGATTAATCGCATTCTCTCCCGTGAGGATGAAATTCTCCCGTCGTCGGGCTTCGCCGTCTCCGTCATGGATGCGGTTCGGCGCGAGGCTGCAGCACCGCCGCCAATCCCGTTCCCGTGGAAGCGCGCTTTGCCCGGCCTGGTGGTTGGGGGCTTGACACTGATATTGGGTCTGGTTACGGGGGTTATGGCCATCGTGCAGTTAGGGAGAGCGTCAACGACCGCGCAGTTGTCCATATCCTTGACGTCCGTACTAACGACCGTTTTCCAGCGGACCATGGAGTCTGCGGCGAGCTGGACCGTGCTAGCGCTGCTGGTCACGTTTGTATCGGTAAAACTCTCAATGCGTCTTGCGTCCGGCAGGGGATGAGGCGGCAGCCAAGGTTTTAGGTGCCACGTGTCAGGAGTCCAGCAGCTGGCTGTTAAACTGAGCCCGGGCGAGACGTTGATACCCTGAAGCCTTAGACCTGATCTCATGAACATTGCCGAGGCCATCAAGATCGCATTCCTGTCGTTGTGGGCGAACAAACTACGCTCTGCGCTCACCCTGCTCGGCGTGGTCATCGGCGTGGCTGCGGTGATTGCCGTGGTCACTTTCGTCAACGGCATCAATGGCTACGTGGCAACGAAGATTTTCAATCTAGGGGCCGACGTTTTTATCGTCTTCAAGAATTCTCCCGCCGTTACCAACATCGATAAATTTCTTGAGGGCGAAAAGCGCAAAGACCTCACCATGGAGGACTACGAAGCAGTTCTCTCAGCCTGCAAGCATTGCGAATGGGTGGGAGCCTCGCTGCGCAACGATATCGGACACGTCAAGTACGGCGAGCAATCCATCAGCGATACGATTGTGCGCGGCCTGACGCCGTCAATGGTGCCGATTCTCGATATTGATCTCACCGCCGGGCGCATGATCAACGATATCGATGTGAGGAACGACTCCGCCGTCGTCGTCGTCGGGCCGGACATCGTGGATAACCTGATGCCCGGCACGGATCCCATTAACAAGGAGATTCGCGTCGATGGCTGGGTCTATCGTGTGGTCGGCGTCGGCAAACGCAAAGGCAAGACGCTCGGCCAGAGCATGGACAACTATGCGATTATGCCGATTACCGCGTTTCAGAAACAGAATGGTACCCACGAAAGTGTCCGCATTTCGGGCAAGGCGGCGGCCAGCGGCGCGGGGTTCGATGAAGCGATGGACGAAACGCGTGCCGTCCTGCGCGCCCGTCGCCACGTGCATCCCGGCGATGAAGACAATTTCGACATTGAGACCAATGACAGCCTGCTGAGTATCTGGTCGAACTTTAGTGGCACGTTCTTTTACGCCATGATCGGAATCGCCGCCATCTCGCTGGTAGTCGGCGGCATCGTGATCATGAACATCATGCTGGTTTCGGTAACGGAACGGACGCGGGAGATCGGCATCCGCAAGGCCATGGGCGCGCGTCGCAGTGACATCTTGCTGCAGTTTCTGATTGAGTCCGTCACGCTGGCGCTGCTCGGCGGAGCGATTGGCGTGCTGTTCGGCATTGCCATCGCCAAGAGCGTGACGCTCGCCATCGGCATGCCCTCAGTAATCAAAATCTGGGCAGTGGGAGCGGGTGTGTTGGTGGCGGCGAGCGTGGGTATCTTTTTCGGCGTGTACCCGGCAAGACGAGCAGCTGTGTTGGACCCCATCACGGCACTGCGCTTTGAAACGTGAAAAACCTGAAACTACAGGGGACACAGAGGTTCACAGGGGAAAACCCAAGGCACGGAGCAAACTCTTCTTGAAGAAAGAGAGTTTTCTCTGCGCCCTCCGCGTACTCTGCGGTTAAAGGGTGTTGACTTCAGATGCTAGTCAAAGGCGAATTCGGCGAAGGCTTGAAAATGGCGGTCGACACGATCCGCAGCAACAAAATGCGCTCGTCGCTGACTGTGCTGGGCATCGTGATTGGGGTGGCCGTCGTCATCGGGATTTCGTCGATCGTGCGCGGCTTGAACGACAACGTTAGCCAGGTCATCACCAGCCTGGGCTCAAATATCATTTTCGCTTTTCACCTGGAGCCCTTCACCTTCGGGCGTCCAACAGAAGAGATGCGCACCCGCAAGGAACTGACCCTCGACGACGCCATGGCGATGCAGGATCTGCCGCACGTGAAAGCGGTCACCGTCGGCGTGCAATATGTCCGGCAGGAACTTGGCACCGGCACCTACACCGTCAAATACAAAGATCGCAAGGCCAAACGGACCATTCTGGAAGGCGACACCAGTTCCTACAAAGATGTCATTGACGTTGCGCTGGACTCCGGACGCTGGTTCAGCGATATCGATGAAGAGCGCCGCGCTCCGGTGATTGTCATCGGCCACGATACTACGGCGGAACTCTTTCCGAGTGAACAGCCGCTGGGCAAAGAACTGGACATCGAGGGGCAGCTGTTTACCGTGATCGGTGTCGAGAAAATCCGCAAGAGTGTGTTTGGCGGAGGAAAAAATCCCGATGACAATAAAGTCTCATTCCCACTGACCACGTTCCGCAAGCTGCACCCCGAACTGAAGCAATACTGGATCAGCGTCAAGGCCACCTCGCACGCCGACATGCCCAAAGCCATGGACGAAATGCGCGAGTTGCTGCGCCGCCACCGGAAGGTTCCGCCCGATAAACCGGATAACTTCGCCATCTTTACCCAAGATTCGATTTCCGACGTGTGGAATCAGATCACGAGTATGATTTTCATTTTCATGTTCGCGGTTTCAAGTGTCGGCTTGATCGTGGGCGGCGTGGGCGTGATGAACATCATGCTGGTGTCGGTGACCGAGCGCACGCGCGAAATCGGAGTGCGCAAAGCTATGGGAGCCCGCAAGCGCGACATCCTGGTGCAGTTCACTCTCGAAGCCATCATGCTCACGGCCGTCGGCGGAGTGATCGGGTTGGCGCTCGGAGCCCTCATCACCGCGATCGTCCCGGTGGCGTTTCCGTCGCTTCCGGCCACCATGTCGGTGGATTGGTCGATATTCGCTTTTGCCGCTTCGGCTGCGGTCGGACTGATCTTCGGCATCTATCCCGCGTGGAAAGCGGCCAACCTCGACCCGATCGAGTCGCTGCGCTACGAGTAACATCTACCGATGCCACCATTGACGGCGAGATTCCTGCTCGAAGCTGCGGCCGCGCTCGGAACCGTCTGTTGTTTGTCTTTCTATTTCCTGTCCGCGCTCTCGCTGGCCAGTTTCCTCACTGATCGGCGAAAGAAGGACAGGCGCAAGGAACTCAAGCAGGCGCCGCTGCCGGAAAGGCAGCTGCCTCCCGTTTCCATCCTCAAGCCCCTGAAGGGTATCGATCCCGCGATATGGGAGAACTTTTGCAGTTACTGTGAGCAGGAGTATCCCGAATTTCAATTGATTTTTGGTGTCAGCGATCCCGGCGATCCCGCCATCGAAGTTGTGCGCAAGCTTCAGGCAGAGTATCCCAACCTTCCGATCGAACTGATCGTGTGCGATCGCGTTCTGGGAACAAATATCAAAGTCAGCAATCTAGTACAGATGCTACCCGCGGCGCGCCACGAACACATTTTGGTGAACGATAGCGACATTCGGGTGCCTGCGGATTACTTGCGGAAGGTGATCGCGCCTCTCGCCGACGATTCGGTGGGACTGGTGACCTGCCTGTACCGCGGTGTCGCCAGCCTGACTCTCGGCTCCAGGCTGGAAGCATTGGGCATCGGTATCGACTTTGTGCCGGGCGTTCTGAGCGCGAGGTTTCTTGAGAGAGGATTGCACTTCGGACTAGGCTCAACGCTGGCGTTTCGCCGCCGCGACCTCGAATCCATCGGCGGCTTCGAGGAATTGCTGGACTATCTGGCCGACGACTATGAACTGGGCCGCCGCATCGCATCGACGGGAAAGAAAGTCGAACTCAGCGCCGCAACCGTCACCACATTTCTGCCGGCCTACACACTGGGGCAGTTTTTTCGCCATCAACTGCGCTGGTCGCGGACCATTCGCGATGTCCGCGGCTGGGGATATGCCGGATTGCTTTTCACCTTCGGATTGCCGTGGGCATTGGCCACGCTGGTGGCGGCTCATGGAGCGCCGTGGGCGTGCGCGTTATTTGTGCTGACGTTCGCCGCGCGGCTGGCAACCGGGGGCGTTGCCGCAGTGTTTGTACTGCACGACCGTCAGATTTTCCGCCACGATGCACTCCGCAATGTTCTCTTGCGAGACGTGATTGCGCCGTTCGTCTGGGTCGCAAGTTTTATGGGCAACCGCATCCACTGGCGAGGCGATGTTTTCGATCTGAAGGATGGCCGCCTGACTATCGTGAAGCCTGCGCCATCGGCTGGTTTGAAAAAATAATCTTGCCCCCGCCGCGCGCGACCACATAGCTCGTTAATCCGCGCAACGCCGGCGGATCATCCTCCTCGGCCCACAAAAAAACGCGCTGCGGGCCATGCCACATATCGACAAACGATGCCTGTGTCTCAAAGACGCGCGGCGCTCCCGGAAACTGCGTGCCGTACCACATGTTTCCGCCCGGCGCGCGCAAGCTGTGCAACGGGATCCCTGTGTAGAAATTCAACGAGGAGGCATTCTCGTAAAGCCCTATCACCACGATCTGATCGCCCGGCCGGTACTGCTCGCGAATCGCCAGCGCCAAATCCTTCGACGAAAGAATCGGAGAAAAAATGCCGAACGAAATCCGCACACACGCCAGCAGAACTACCATCATCCCCACCAGCGCCGCATTCCCCGCTCCCGCCCGGCCGCGACGGCGCAGTAGCCAGTTGGCGAGGGTTCCCGCAAGAAACGCGAGCGAAAAGCCAAACAACGGCACGCGGAACGCCCCCATCGCCTGCGGGGTCAAATCGAGAAAGTGCCCGAACGAGAGCGCGTAGTCCTGCGGATTTTTCCGCAGGAGGTCCGACAGGTCCGTGCCCGGAGCAGGCGCCTTCGAAAAGAAGAACAATGCAAAGCCAATCACAGCGGCGATGACGCCGACCGCCAGCAACACCGCCGACGAAATTCGCCCGGCGCGCCGTTCGCGGCTATCCGCAGCGGATCCGCGCTCCCGTTGCAGCCATCCGCCGACCAGCAATGCCATCCCCGGAATCGCCGGGATGGTGTAGTATTCCTGCCGCGTCGAGAGGCTGAAGAAACCCACGATCACCATGTTCCACAAGAAAAATAGAAGATACGCACGCTGACGCCGCGTCATCTGCGCGCGGAACTCGCGCCATCGCCGCGGCACTTCCTGCAGCGACTGCGGAAGAAACACTGTCCACGGAAGCAGCCACAAAACCAGCAGCGCCCAGAACAGCAGCAGCGGAACCGTGTCGTAGTCGCGTGGAACTCGCCGGTTCAGAAAACGCAGAATGTGCTCATTGACGAAATAGAACCACAGAAATCCTCGCACCTGGCCCTGCGCCGGATTTCGCAACGCCGCCAGAATGTGCCACGGCGCAGCGATCGCGAAAAACACCAGCGAGCTCGAAGCCAGACGCAACTTGAGCAAGTGCCGCAAATTTCCCGTCAGCAGCAGATAAAGCCCGATCGCTCCCGCCGGAAATACCAGTCCGATCAGCCCCTTGGTGAGCACGTTGAGCGCGCACACGGCGGCGAGTCCCCAGCAGGTCCAGCGCGCGGGCTTCGGTTGCTCCGCTTTCGTTTGCTCCAACGACACCAGAAAAAGCCAGAACGTCAGGGTCAGCCAGAGGCCCACCGCCACGTCGGGAATCAAAAAGCGCGTAAAAAGATACGGCCCGAGCGCGGTCACCAGCACCAGGCCCGAATCGATTCCGCCTTCGCTGCCCAACGCCCAGCGTCCCAATCCGTAAGTGGAGAGAATCATCGCCAGCACGCCCAGCATGAGCGGCAAGCGCGTGCTCCACTCGCTCACACCGAAAAGCTTGTAGCTCGTCGCTACGCCCCAATACATCAGCGGAGCTTTTTCCAGATAGCGGATGCCGTTCGCGTACAGCGTCACCCAGTCGTGACGCTGCAGCATTTCCTTCGCCGCCTCGGCATGCACCGTGTCGGCATCGTCAAGCAAGGCGGGACGCGAGAGCCCCACCATGTAGATGACCGCCCATAGCCCCATCAACACCAGCAAGGAAATCCGCCAGTCCGAAAGCAACCGGTTCGGACGAGGTGTTGTCGGACGTACCATTGTCGGATGGATCATGCGCTCAATTGTCGGCGGTTCGAGATGGCGTGCGGCGCTAGGATTCATCGCGGAATTCTTCATTATACGAGATTAGGAACGCCTCAGTCCGCGGCGACCCCGCGAGAAACGTGGGCGCCCGCCACCTCGCGGTAAATCTCAAGGAGTCTCGACACGGAAGTGGTCCAGGAAAATCGCTGCGCTTGCTCATAGCCGCGCTGTTTCATCTGCGCGCGCAGCGCCGGATCGAGCAGAGCCCGCTGCAACGCTCGCCGAATCTCAAACACGTTTTCCGGATTCACCAGCAAGGCCGCGTTGCCTGCCACCTCCGGCAGGCTCGAAGTGTTCGACGTAACCACCGGAGTTCCGTGGGCCATGGCTTCGAGTGGTGGTAGGCCAAATCCTTCGTAGAGCGATGGAAACACGAAAATCTTAGCGACGTCATAGAAAATGCGCAGCACTTCGATAGGCACGAATCCGAGGAAACGCACGTCGTTCTGCACGCCGCTGCGTACCACCGTGCGTCGCAGCCGCGGATGACTTGAAAGATCGTCTCCGATGATGATGAGCTTCAAATCGGGGAACTGCTCCTCCTTCTGCAGTTCGCTCTTCAGCGCCGAAAACGCCTCGATGATGCGCACCACATTTTTGTGCGGCCGAATCGCACCGGCATACAGAATGAACGGATAGTTCACCAGATAGCGCTGGGCGATCAGTTCGCGATCCCCTTCGGTGGCGTGGCCGTGCAGGAAACGCTCGTCAATCGCGTTGTAGACGACCTCGATGCGGTCATCTGGAATCGCCAGCAGCTTTTCGATTTCGTTCTTGGTGAATTGCGAAACCGCGATCACACGCGCCGCCTTCCGCAGCACGCGGCGCGTCAGATAAAAGTGCAGGCTGCGCCGCAAACTGGAAGCGTTGCGCGATCCATACATGTGCTCCAACAGGTCGTGCACGGTGAGAACATAAGGACAACCGAGGCCGCGCGGAATCCAGAACAGGTGCGGAATGTGAACCACGTCGCACCCCAGGCGTTTCACGATCGCGCGAAAGGCGAGATTCCCTTTCAGCGTATCATCGCTCCCGTCCAGCGCCAGCGTGTGGAAGTTCGCCGGCAGCGCACCACATTCCGCTACCTTCGCCGGCGATCCGATGAGGAAGTACTTGCTGTCGCGGTCCAGGCAAGCCAGGGTGCGCACCACATTCCGTATATAGGTGCCAACCCCGAATTCCGTCATACGACGGATGTCGATGGCTACTTTCACGAATGGAATTTAAACACAGAGGACACAAGAGAACACAGGGAATTCGCCAGACTCTTACCAGACTTTGTCATCCCGAGCGAAGCGAGGGATCGGTAGTTCGCCCAAAATGCCGATCCCTCGCTCCACGCGCGATGACAATGAGAAGTTACGCTCGCACTTCCGCTTGCGCCCGTACCCGCCGCTCGGCATACAGCGGAAACTCCTCCGCCAGCTCCAGCACCTGCTTGCGGATCTTCGCGAGCACCGCCGCGTCCGTCCGATGGTCGAGCGCTTCCGCGATCCAGTGCGCAATCTGCCGCATCTCCGCTTCTTTCATGCCGCGCGTAGTTACGGCTGGACTGCCAATGCGTATCCCGCTCGGCTTCATCGGAGGATTCGTATCGAACGGAATCGCGTTCTTGTTGACCGTAATGCCAGCCTCGCCGAGCGCCTTCTCCGCTTCGCTTCCCAGCATCCCCTTAGCGAACACGTCCACCAGCATGAGGTGCGTGTCCGTCCCACCAGAAACGATGCGATACCCATCCGTTGCCAGCGTCTCGGCCATCACCTTCGCATTCGCAACAACCTGCCGAGCGTAGTCGCGGAAACTCGGCTGCGAAGCCTCGAGGAAGCACACCGCCTTGGCGGCAATGATGTGCACCAGCGGCCCTCCCTGCATGCCGGGGAAGACCGTCTTATCAATCGGCGCCGCAAATTCCTGCTTGCTTAGGATCATGCCCGAGCGCGGCCCGCGCAGCGTCTTGTGCGTGGTCGAAGTCACGATCTGCGCATGCGGCACCGGCGATGGATGCGCCCCACCCGCCACCAGTCCCGCGAAGTGCGCCATATCCACCAGATAGAGTGCGCCAACTTTGTCCGCAATCTGCCGCATGCGCGCAAAATCGATAATCCGCGGATAAGCGCTGCCGCCGCCAATAATCAGCTTCGGACGCTCCGCCGTAGCGATCTTTTCCAGATCGTCGTAATCGATCGTCTCCGTTTCCCGAGTCACGCCGTACGGAACGATCTTGTATGTCTTGCCCGAAAAATTCAGAGGATGTCCATGCGTGAGGTGCCCGCCGTGAGCCAGATTCAATCCCAGAATCGTGTCGCCGGGTTGCAGCACCGCCGCATAAGCGGCCTGATTCGCCTGCGATCCCGAGTGCGGCTGCACGTTGGCATGTTCCGCGCCAAAAAGTTTCTTGACCCGCTCGCGCGCCAGATTCTCGACCACGTCGGTAAACTCGCATCCGCCGTAATAGCGCTTGCCGGGATACCCCTCCGCATACTTGTTGGTGAACACCGACCCGGCCGCTTCCAGCACAGCCTCGCTGACAAAATTTTCCGAAGCGATCAGCTCCAGCCCTTCATGCTGGCGGCGAACTTCGTTATCGATAGCGTTAGAAATCTCAGGATCGACTTCATAGAGCGGGCGGGACATCGACGAATTTTTCATAGTTGAGTACCGAAAGCTATTTTACTCGGACGCCGCGGCAAGTGTAGCGCGGACACTCCTGTCCGCGAAAAGGCTGCGAGCTATGGTAGTACGTCAATTTCCGGATTGGCCCAGTACACCCGCGAATCGGCATCTCGCAGCGACTGCTGCGCGAATGGTATAAGATCCGTATCCTGTCCAAGACATCACATATGGGGTTGACGCCAATAAAACTCGTTATAGCTTCCCCGGGAGACGTTAAAGCGGAACGTTCCGTGGTGACCCTTGTCGCAGACGAACTGAACAAGACCCTTGCTCAAAAACTTGGATTTCAGTTTATGCCACTGATGTGGGAAACCGATGCATACCCCGGCTTTCATATTGACGGCCCACAGGCGTTAATTGATGAAGGGTTGACGATCAAGGACTCCGATATTGTGGTTGGGATTTTCTGGAGGAGATTTGGGACCCCAGTTGCCGACGCTGATTCCGGGACAGAGCACGAACTAAGAATTGCAGTGAGCGCCTGGAGTGCAAGCGCAGCAGAGCAAATCGCCAGAAAGCCACAGATCATGGTCTACTTCAAGGAGAAAGCCTACCTTGTCGAGGACGAGTCGGAGGCCAACCAATGGGCTAAGGTGCTTGCCTTCAAGAAGGAATTCTTGCCTGGGGGCTTGTGGTGGTCATTTAAAAGTACTCTGAAATTCGAAAGAGCGATTCGATCTCACTTAACAAGCTATCTCTTGCGGAAGCCGCTTCGCAGAAGCCCGGCCTCGGCCAGCACTCCGGATTCTGAGGAACTTCCTGATCGTAACGCATACATCGACAAATACCTGAGCCTAATCCGCGGTGCCAAGAGAAGCCTCGTTCTTAGCACGAGCCTGTTTCATAAGGCCGGAGAAGTCGAGGAAGCTAGGAGTATTAATCGTGCCCTTGAAGACGCGAAACGACGACGGAAAGTCCGGGCAAGGTTAATCGTCGCAGATGGCTATGATCGCTTACCGGGGGCCATCGAACTAGTGCGGAAGCACAAAATCGACGTGCGTTTTGATCCGGCTGCACGGGACGCCGACGTTAGCTATGCTTGTGCTGACGAGCGGATTCTAATTTTAGCTTCGCGGTCGCCCTCCACGAGATACAAGCAAAGCAGTTCGTGGATGTGGATAGAGAGCAAGGAATTGTCCAAGGCCGTAACGGCTGACTTCGAATCCAGATGGGATTCTGCATCAACAATGACCCTTGAGCAGCAGCTTCGTGAGGCTATTCCAAAGGTGATGAAAGCTACTGGCTCAAAGGCAGTAGCCGAACAATTAGGGATTTCCATAGAAGAAGTGACGAAGTACGGCGCAAATCGCCCATATGTGATTCTCTTTATAGGACGTCCAGGGAGCGGCAAAACGAGCATCGCAAAACAGTTAGAAACGGAACTATTGACAAAGGGGCCTTTTCGGAACGTCACGTATTCGTCTGACCTACCCTTTCTTTCGAGTGTCTTCTCGAACCCGAGAAGGAGGGCAAGCGGCGATTTTGAGAAGACCCCGGATGGCGGTTTCTTCGTCTTGAAACCGAGCGTCTACACAGCCGCGCTTGAACAACTCGCCGACCTCGCCCTGGCTGCCATGCCGAAGAGTGATGTAATTATCCTCGAGTTCGCGAGGAAATCATATTTGAAGGCCTTCGACTTACTGAAAGCCAAAGGAATCGACCCTGATCTTGCGATTTACATAGATGTAAGTTTTAGAACGGCATGCGAGCGAAATAGTAATAGGGCTCTTTCGGGCACTGCCGACAAACACTATGTTTCACAACGGGAGATGAAGAAGACATATGAGAAGGATGATCTCAAACAATTGGTCCTTCGCTTCGGAACAAAGATAATCCAAATAAATAATGACAAGGAAGCCCAGGCCCTCGCGGTGAGAGAAACTGCACGTCGAGTTTTTCAGGAGCTCCGAAATAAATTGGAACAAACCCAAGCCCAACCCTAGGCTCTACAAGCCGGGTGCCCCACACCCGATAGCTAGGCATTCGATCCCTACGATACAGCTGGCTTTTGCACCACAATCTCCCAGCGATGAGACCGGCAAACGAACCCCCATTCCCAAATTGGGAAATCCGCCAGCCTTCGCAAGCCATTCTTCCACAATAATCGTTGACTTCCAGCTCGCACCGCTGCGATAGTAGAAGTCGATTGGGGCAGTTTCGAGGAGTGTCCGTCGAAAGCCGACGCACCTCGAAGCTGCCCCAAAGTATTTTCGGAGGTCTTTGCCCAGCTAAGCCTTTAGTCTGGAATATTTTACAAGTAAGTCCTTATTTTTGAATATTTTGCAGAAATAGGGGGGAGGGGGGTACCTAGTCAAGCGGAGCGCCAAAACCTAATCGAACGCCGTCCGCAGAAAGCTGACCAGCTGCCAGCCATCCATGTATTTGTAAGGAGTCTCTCCCATGGTGTAATGCCCGCAGGGCAGCACGACGACTTTGTGATCGAGGTTGTGCTTCTCGAATTCCTCGACCACCTGCTCGGAAAATTCCGGCAGAAACGTCATGTCGTACTTGGCATAAATAATGAGCGAGCGCCGCGGCCAGCGCGAAAATTTGTCGAAGTACACCATCGGACTGACGGCTCGCCACACCTGCCGCAGATTCTCCAAATCGATGGCCGTTTCCAGTCCCTCGCGGATGTGGCGCGTGGATTGCCCGTGCCACACCACGTCGGCAAAATAAGTCGAGGCGTGGTTGAAAGCAGCCACCTGAATCCGCGGATCGTGCGCGGTGGCGATAAAGGCATAGCACGATCCCAAGCTCGTCCCGACGATGCCGAGCCGGTTGTAACCCTGCGCTTCCAGCCAGTCGAGACAGCAGCGCACATCGATCACGCCCTGGCGCACCGAATCGAGCGTGCGGCCAATGTTGGCGGAGACGGCATAGTCGGCGCGGTCGATCTCCGCCGGACGGCGAATGTCGTGATACGGCATGGACAGCCGCAGCACCGCGATCCCCATCCAGTTCATCACGCGGCAGAGGCTGGTGTAGGAAATCGCATCGGAATTCCAGTGCGGCAGCAGGACCACGGCGCGGCGTCCGCGTGCCGGGAACCAGCGTGCGTTCACGAGATTATTTTCGGGGAAGGGCGTTGCTATCGGCGAGGTGAAACGCAGAAACTCCGCGTGCGTGCCGCGGACTTTTTCTTCAAGGCGTGGATCGGGCACTTCGCGCGTGCTGAAGACCTGGACTTCGCGGCGCTCCAGGCGGAAATCCGACGGCTTCTGGTAAGAGTAAAAGTCGTCACTCGCACCAATGATGCGATCGTTGAAACGCGAGAAATACTCCAGCAGATCGCGCGAGTCCAGTCCCGAGCCACGCCCAGAAGGCCCACCGTTGCGGCCGGGCCAGCTGTGTGTCCAATCCAGTCCCCAGTCCAGCGGGCGCACCACGCGGTTATTGTCCACCGACGTGAGCCGGGTCTCCCAGTCGTACATCCATTGAGCGTAGCGCGAGGGCATCTCAATTCTAGGAATACATCAAGAGAAGGCAGATTAGCGAACCCGGTCAGTTCAACGGCGGGATTCAGCACCGAGCGGTCAACAAGCAGCATTCAGCGTTCGCTAACGAAACAGGTAAGAGCCAAAAGCTAAGAGCCAGAACCTAAGAGCTGCTATACACTCGCGGCACTCTCTGCGACAAGCCACACAAAATCTCGTAAGGCACGCTTTCGCACAGACGTGCCAATTCTACGGCGTCCACAGTCTTGCCGCTGCGTTCGTCTTTCCCGATCAGGACGACTTCATCTCCCACCGCGACACCGCTTATGTGGCTGACATCTACGATCGTCAAGTCCATCGAGACGCGTCCCACGACCGGTGCGTATTCGCCGCCTACGATTACCCGCGCGCGATTCGAAAGCAGCCGCGGATACCCGTCCGCGTAACCGACGGGCAGCACCGCGATGCGGCCGCGCGCTTTGGTCACGAAGGTGCCCATGTAGCCGACCGCTTGTCCGGCAGCGACATCCTTTACCGTCAGCACTCGTGTCTTCCACGAAAGTACAGGATGCAACGGCAGTGGAGCGACGGCGGCGGGCTCGCCGCCACGCGTGAAGGCGAGTGAATATCCGTAGAGCGCGATTCCCGGACGTACCATCGTCTTCCACGTTTCGGGCCGCGCGCTCATGGCGGCGGAATTTCCCATGTGAACCAGCGAAGGCCGGAGCCCGTAGTTCTGCAAGATCGCCAATCCCTCTTCAAAGCATTTCATCTGACGCACCGCGTCTCCGGCGTCGAGCACTTCGGCCGATGCGAAGTGGGTGCTCACTCCTTCGAGATTCAGGTGCTGGCACGCAGACAACATTTCGCACAAACGCGGCAGCGCATTCTTCGATGCTCCAAGACGGTTCATGCCGGTATCGATTTTCAGGTGCACGGGCAAACGATGTGACGGGAGATCGCCCTGCCGTTTTCGCGCCGCTCGTTCGAGCGCCTCAATGTGCCATGGTTCCCAGATCGTGGGGGTAAGATGCTGGGCGACGATGCCGTCCTCCTCGCCCTTCCAGATTCCGGTCATCAGCAGGATGCGGGCCTTGACGCCGGCGCCGCGCAGCGCCAGACCTTCCGCGGCATCGGTCACTCCCATCCACTCGGCGCCCTCGGATTCGAGTGCCCGTGCGCACTCCACCGCGCCATGGCCGTAACCGTCGGCTTTGACCACCGCACAAATCGTGACGTCTTTGCCGACGTGCTTCTGTACCGCGTGAAAATTCTCTCCCAGCGCGGCCAGAGAAACTTCCGCCCAGGTCCGGCCGTCGAGAATCAGCGAGCGGCGGTCGGGTATTCTCGACAAATCGGGACGCGGAGCGTTCACCTAGCCGATTATAGCGAGCGCGCCGCTCCGCCCTGTTAACTGACAGTGTTAATTGCTGAGGTTAATTTCCCGATAACACGAAGTTCACCGTGATTTCCGTTTCCACTTCGATGGGCTCGCTGTTCAGCAGATACGGCCGATAGCGCCATTGCCGAACCGCTGCAATCGCGGCTGCGGCCAGCATCGGATGTCCGCGGACCACGACCAGATTTTCGATTGTCCCCGCCTTGCTGATGATCGCCCGCAACTCGACCCCGCCCTGCACTCGCGCCAGGCGCGCGAGCGATGGATAGACCGGTTGCACGCGGTAGATGATGTTGCCCTCCGCCCACTGTGAGATCTTGAGCGGATGCGTGGGCGCAGGAGTCGGCGGTGGAGCAACATCCACGCCGATGCCGATTGAGCCGGGTATTCCGCGTCGACTTGTGCCGGTTCCTCCCTGCACGCCGACGTTGTCCAGATCGGGCGCCGATCCAACTTGCGGTTCGTTCAGGGTAGCGATGGTGGGTGGGATCGTCGGGGGCTGCAGTAGGTGGCCTCCGCTGATGTTCGACGAATGAACCAGCCGCTGTCCGCTCGCTGGCGGCGCAGGTGCTGGCGGTGGTGTGAGAATTGGCGATTCGCCGAACCACTGCAGCTTGGGCGGTCCCTGAATCGTGAGTATGGGGATGGCGAGCAGCAGGCTCAGGCCAAGGGCCTGCATGGTAAAGGATGCGAGCGTGGTCCATCCGCGACGGGCAGACTGGTGCCAGGCGCTTTCGAGTGCGCTGAACATAATATCCTCCGGAACGGGCCCGTTATCCCTACAGACACCTGCGACTTGCGATTTGATCCTGAGCGGCGGAGGGACGGGCGTCTCCCGTCCGCCGGGTTGAGGACGCCCGGCTCTCCACAAAAAAAAGACGCACAAAAATAAAGACGCACAAAAAAGACCGCGTCGGTACGCGGTCTTTGGAATAAGAAATAAGTTGGAACTGAAACTCCCCCAGCGGTGTCGCTACTGTTTCGGCGGCGTGCTCGCGGGTGGCTTGGGGGTTGTTGGTTTTGCTGCGGGCTTTTGAGCGGTGCTGCCCGCCGGGGGCGCTGGAACACCGGATTGAGCATTGTAGGCTTCGACGACCGGTTGCGTGATATCCACGGTGTTTTGGTTGTACCAGATCACTGGGCCACGGGGCCACTGTTGAGAGGTATCCAGGATCATGCCATAGCCATTTTCGCTGGCGTACTTAACGATGAGCGGAGCCATCTTGGTCAGGATTTTATTTCCGATCTCGCCCTGCTGGCCCTGGAAGTCTTCCTGGGCATCTTGGGTGGCGCGATCGCAGCTCTTCTTCTTGGTCTCGATCTGCTTCACCAGCTTCTCGCGCGATTCATCATTCAACTTGTCCTGCTGCGTATTGAGCTGCTTTGTGAGGCTGTCGATTTCGTCGGCACAGCCCTTCAGTTCGTTCTGTTTGGGCTCAAACTTCTTGCTAAGCGCTTCGAAATCGCGCCGTCCTTCGTTGGAGGCGAAGATTGCCTGTTCGATGTTGATGGTGCCGACTTTAGTCCCCGTAGCCTTAGCCGCCGCTGCAGCCGAGGGAGAGTCAGGGGGGGCGACTGCGGGAGCGCCGGCGGCCGGGGCGGTTTGGGCCAGAGCGAAGAGGGAGAGGCCGAACACGACGGCCACGGCGACACGTGCAAACTTGCTAATCGTTGACATGCCAATCATTGGATCCTTTTGAACTCCTTCGGATTTTTCGGAAATGCTGGAAATTCCAGCTCGCTGGGCCCAACGAAACACTGGTCGCAACCCGAGCCTATCAGTCATCAGATCTGAAACATGATCTGGAGCATGACCTGAAACACAGACCTAGAACCGGCACAGCGCGCTAGGCGCTTACGCGGCCCGGCTCTTTTCACGCACAAACCGCAAGCGTGGTGATCAGGTGTGGACGCTCTGCATTATACGGAGCGTACCGGAACAGCGTCAAACGGATCTCGCTGGTTCTGGTTGGTTCGGTGCAGCCGGGCGGGCAGTGTCACCGGTCGGCTCTCCCCCCAGCCATCCCTCAATAGTGGAACCTATAGCGCACTTGGACATAGATTTGGCGCGGCTGGTTCCAGTGGAATCCGCCAAAGGTCACGCTGTCGTCGTAGATCACGCGGCGGTTGGTTACGTTGAGGGCAGTCACTGAAGCACTGAAGCGTTCACCGAAATCCTTGCCCAGGGAGAGATCGAAGGTGGTGTGGCCGGGTAGATACTCGCCCGGGTAAGGCCAACCGGGAACACCTTGCTGTCCGTTGTCGAATCCGGAGCCGTAATAAACGTTGGTGGAGGCATAGGAGCGCCAGGGGAGGGTGACGTCGCCGCCCACGTTGAGCGTGTTGCGCTGGTCGTGATCAAGCGGGCAAAGGTAGGGGAAAGAGCCGTCAGGATTTGGCGGGCAGACGTCGGTGTTATTCAGCCCTCCTGTGATGACGCCACCGGCCTCGGCAATCTGGTTCGAGTAGGCGAGGTGGACCTGGGCGCGGTGGGCGATGCGGGGAGAGCGCAGGGTAAGTTCCCATCCGCGAATCGAGGCTCGCGTATCGGTGAGGGGAAAGAAGATGTTGGAGGCTCCGATGTTGTTGTGGTCGAGAAAATTGGCGACGTCGGTTTTGAAGGTATCGGCGTCGAGGACCCATCCGCCGTAAGGAATGGTCACGCCGAACTGATGTTCTTCGTCGCGCTCACCGTGGAGCGTCAGAAACTGGCACGCATACGCGGCCTCGTCACACAGGGATTCCAGCTCACCGGAAACGGTTTCGATGGGCGGCGCTTGATAGTAGTGTCCGTAGAACGCGCGGAAGGTCCAACGAATCCTGGGGACGGTGACAGTGGCGCCGAAGCGTGGGCTGATGGCGGATTCGGACACGGGCGTCTCGGGTGAGCCAGCAGGGAAGTTGCCTTCGGAGAAACGCGTGGGGCGCATGCCCGCGGATAGAGTCAGCCAGGGGAAAGGATTGAATTTGTCGTCGATGTAAAAGGTCTCAAGGTTGGCGGTGGGACTCTCTCTGATGTTGAAGGGTGGATTTCCGCTGCCATCATTGAAGATGGCACCGAAGACCTGGCTATCGTGCTGGTAAAAGCTGAGGAATCCAACCTGCAGATCGTTCTTCTTGTAATTGGCGGCGAAGCTGGCTTGACCCCCGACGTAGGTGGAGGCGCGGTCTTGCGTGGTGGCGATGGGTATATCGTTGGGATTGCTGGCGTAATCTCCGCTGTTGTAGTGGTAGAAGGGAGAAACCGTGGTCAGCAAATGGGAATCAAAAGTGTGCAGCCAGGTGAAGAGGACGCCGGTATCGACCTCGGTTTGGTTATCGCGAAGATCCAGGCTGGGGTACAGTCCAGTCAGCTGTCCATCGACCAGACCGTTCTCGATATCGTTGGGATTCGGATCGTAAGGGATCTGATAATAGTCGCGGCGGACTGAGGTCATCAGGCGGAGCTGGTCTGAGGGGTTGACGTTAAAAATAAACGACCCGAATCCGCCGACGCCATTGACTGCATCGTGCACAACCTGGGGGACAGGCGGCTGCAAGCCGAGATCGCTGCGGTTGCCATTGACACTGGCGTAATAAGCGAAGCGGTCGGTGTGGCTCCCGAAGCTGAGTTCATCATCGGTCTGATAGAAGTTGCCGGCGGTGATGGTGAGTTCGGCCTCGTTGTTACGCTCGAAGCCGGTGCGGGGCACGACGTTAAAGACGCCGTAAGTGCGGTCGCCGAATTCGGCGCCATAGCTGCCGCGGTTGACTTCGACGTAATCCAAGTCCTTGGGATCGAACTGGGGTCCGAGATTTTGCGCAATGGCAGTGTTGATGACCGGAATGCCGTCGAGGAGCCAGGTAATCTGATGGCCTCCGCGCATGTGGAGCATGTCGTGAGTCACATAGGCGGCGGGGACGTAGTCAGTAATCATGGCCATGCTGTTGGTGCTATCGGCGCCGGGAGTGCGCTCAATGTCGAGGCGGCTGACCAGAGTGGTGGGAGTAAAGCTGTCGGTGGCGACGACCGCGGGCGAGTCGGAGACGATAACTTTTTCATTCGCCGTGGCGACCTTCAATTGAAAGTGAACGACCGGCACAGAGCCAGAGATGACGGTGACGTTCTGCGAGATTTGGGCGAAGCCCTGACTGGCAACGCTGACGGAGTATTCGCCAAGCGGCACGGCATTGAGTTGGAATTCACCGGCGGCATCGGTGGTGACGCTCTTTGCCCACTCCGACGATTTGGCTCTGAGCATCACCATGGCGTTTTGAATGGGGCGATGCTGCGGATCGTGCACGACGCCGCGGACGGCGCCGTAGTCGTTGGCGAACATGGCGGGGGTTATCCATAACGAAGCTATCAATGGCAAAGCGGCGAATGCTAGCTTGAGGCGAGTCATGTTTTGTCCTTCGGATCGATCCGCTCGGCCCATAGGGCGATTCGAGGGCTCGACTTTCGAGACCCCCTTCGCGGCAGCCGAACCATGCCGGTTTCGTATCAGGGCATCGCTTCAGCGATGCCGCAAAGTCCGTCGAGATCGGGCACCCTTTTGGGGGTCTGGGGAACGCGCAACTCTGGGAGCATTCGCCAGAGCCGCTAATTTTCAGGGATTGATAAAGGGACTAGCTGCGAGGAGGGGCGCGGGCGGAATCGTGTCCGGCGATGTCGGTTGAATGCGGGGTCGCACCTTGTGACGGTTGTACTGGCTCCCTCAGGAGACTTAAAAAAGACAGCAGACTGGAAGCGGGCTGCGCCCACTCGGAGGTGATAGCGCCGCAGCAGCAATGGTTCTTGCAGCAGTTAGCGTCATTGGTGGCTTGAACCGAGGCTTCGGGCTGGGGCGGCTTTGACTGTGCCATCGCATGATGGCATGGCATCGCGGGCTGCGCCGCAGGGGCGGACATCGACTGCCGCATGCAGTGCATGGCTTCCGGCTGGACAACACAAGCCATCGCCAGCGGCTCGTAGGCTGGGGCGAGCATGACCAGCAACAGAAATCTGGCAGTCCAGCGAAAAGCTCCCCACATTTGCGGAACAGCATAGCAGATGTTAGTTCCCAGTTCCCAGAAAAACACCGCGATTGAGAACTGGGAACTGAGAACTGATTTCCTGCTGTACCATTTCTCCGTGCATCGGCTGACTGAGCAACTGCTGAAGACAATTCGCAAGCGCGGGTCGATTCGGGCGGGAGACCGCGTGGCAGTGGCGGTTTCCGGCGGGGCGGATTCTGTGGCGTTGCTTTGCCTGCTACTCGAGTTGCAGGCCGAGTTGGGGATCGTACTGTCGGTGGCGCACGTCAATCACAAGCTGCGCGGAGAAGAGTCGGACGAGGACGAGCGCTTTGTCGCGACGTTGGCGCAGCAGCACGGACTCGAACTGCATGCCTGCGACGCTCCGGTCGACGACAGGCATATTTCGGAAATCGATTCGGAGGTTAGTTCGAAGACCGGTTCCGAAATCGGTTCCGGCATCGAGGGGGCCGCGCGTAAACGCCGCTATGGATTCTTTCGACAGTTGGCGCGCGAGGGCCGAGTGACAAAGATTGCAACCGCGCATACCCTCGACGATCAGGCAGAGACCGTGTTGCTGCGCATTTTTCGCGGTTCGGGCATTCGCGGACTTTCGGGCATTCACCCGCGCATGGTGTTCGAAGAGAAAGGACGAGCGTTCGGCGAGGTGGTACGGCCGCTGCTCAACTTTCGGCGCGCTACCTTACAGGAATTTTTGCGCGAACGCGGCCAAAGCTGGCGGGAGGATTCGTCGAATCGGAATATTGCCTTCCTGCGCAATCGCGTGCGGCATCGGTTGCTGCCCACGATCGGGGAAGAATTTGGCGAGGCCGCGATCGAACACATGGCTGAGCTGGCGGAAATCGCGCGGGCCGAGGAGGAGCATTGGGAGTCTGGGCATCCGGAGATCGCGGCACAGTGCGGGCCCGCTGGCGAGCCGCGTGAAACCAGGCCTCTTCCTCTGGGTCCGTTGCTGGCCCTTCCGCTGGCGGCGCAGCGGCGCCTGGTGCGCGGGTGGCTGGAAACGAATGCAGCCGATTTGGGTATCTCGTTCCGGCTGATCGACGAGACGTTGGAACTGGCGCATGGAGCAGCAGGGAGAAAAATGGAACTGCCGGTCGGACGGGACTCTCCCAGGCGAAATTTTCGCCGTGGACGGCAGGAACTTTTGTTGGAACCGGAACGTGTCAGCGGCTTGGGCGAAGCGGGGCGTCGACAATCTGCGGATTATGAATATGCTTTAACAGTGCCGGGCGCGGTGCAGGTTCCGGCGCTGGGCGCTTGCATCGTGGCTCAGGTGGTGGATGCGAATAGCGTTCCAGAGGAGGAGCGCGAGCAGTTGCTGGACCTGCAGCGCGTGCCAAAGAGATTTCTAGTCCGTAACTGGCGGGCGGGAGATCGTTATTGGCCGGCGCATACGGCGGCGGCAAAGAAGGTGAAAGAGCTGCTGAGCGACCGGCATGCGACTGGAGCGGAGAAAAAGCTTTGGCCGGTTGCGGTTGCCGAAGGCTGCGGGCTGGTCTGGATGCGGGGATTTGCGGTTCCGGCGGCTTTTCGGGCGCCGGCGGGGGCTCCGCAAGCGATTTGGATTCGAGAGATTGCGGGCATGATGTAACATGCCATGGTTAGATTTACACGCTTCAGAGTTACAGCTTTAGATACCAGGCTGGAGGCGCCACTTCCGCTATGAGTGCTTTACCGAATGCCGGGTTGCGCCAGGTGATCTCGGCCGATCAGATTCAGAAAAGAGTCCGCGAATTGGGACGGCAGATTTCCGACGACTATCGCGGCCAGACTGTGATCGCTCTGGGGATCCTGGAAAACAGTTTCCTGTTTATGGCCGATCTGGTGCGGGCGGTCGATGTCCCTGTCATCTGCACCTTTATCAAGCCCAGCTACAAGCAGAGCCAGCAGGGCGAGTCCCCGCTGTTGGAGATTTTCTTTAGCCACGCGCTGCCGATTGCCGGCAAGCACGTGCTGTTGGTTGAGGGGTTGGTGCACTCGGGCGTGACCACCGAATTTCTGATGAGCGACCTGCGCGGGCGGGGCGCGGCTTCGGTGAAGCTGGTTACCTTGCTGGACCGTCAGTCGGCGCGTCGGGTGCCGCTGCAGCCGGACTATTTCGGATTTCTGGTGGATGACGCGTTTTTGTGCGGCTATGGCTTGGGCAATCCCGAGCAGACCGGACGAAATTTGCCGTATCTGGCGGCGAGTACGTGAGGCATTTGTGAGAACGGGGATCTGCCGCGATTCCACATGGGACGTTGTCTCCCCGGGTGGCTCCTGTGACTTCTGTCACCCTCTTCTGGTGCCCCGTTTTCTTCCCAAAAGGTCTAGAATGTAACGAGCGGTCTTTTCCCAGTCGAATTTCCGCCTCTGGCATCTAATATCAACGAAGAGGCTGCGTCTTTTTGGCAGGGATGGGGCCTCACTAAAGAGGAGTTTTAGGTGAATTCTACGATCAAGACGATAGCTTTCTGGGCGATCATCGCGGTTTCGGCCATCCTGCTTTGGCAGGTGGTGAAAACCGGCAGCAATGCCCAGAAGGAAAAAGAAATCGGCTTTTCTGAATTCCTGACCGACGTGGACCAAGGCAATGTCCATGATGTGATGTTCATCGGCCAGGAAGTGCGCGGGAAGTTCAAGAGTCCCGACTCGCCGTTCCATACGATAGTGCCGGCGAACTATCCCGATATGTACAAGAAGCTGACAGACAAAGGTGTTCCGTACAGTTTCAAGGACATCAGCAACGGCACCTGGCCCAGCTGGATTCTGAATCTGGCACCGCTGGTTTTGCTGGGCGCGCTCTGGTTCTTCATGATCCGCCAGATGCAGACCGGCGGAAACAAGGCGCTGTCCTTCGGCAAAAGCCGGGCGCGGCTGCTCTCCATGCAGCAGAAAAAGATCACGTTCAAAGACGTGGCGGGCGTGGATGAAGCGAAGGAAGAACTGCGCGAAATTATCGAGTTTCTGCGCGAGGCGCAAAAATTCCAGAAGCTTGGCGGACGCATTCCGAAAGGCGTGCTGCTGGTTGGACCTCCGGGAACGGGCAAGACCCTGCTGGCGCGCGCTGTGGCGGGCGAAGCGAATGTTCCGTTCTTCTCCATCTCCGGCTCCGACTTTGTGGAAATGTTCGTGGGCGTGGGCGCGAGCCGCGTTCGCGACTTGTTCGAACAGGGGAAGAAAAACGCTCCCTGCATCATTTTCATCGACGAAATTGACGCCGTTGGACGTCATCGCGGCGCTGGGCTGGGCGGTGGACACGATGAGCGCGAGCAGACTTTGAACCAGTTGCTGGTAGAAATGGATGGCTTCGAATCGAACGAAGGTGTGATCCTGATGGCGGCGACCAACCGTCCGGATGTGCTCGATCCGGCGCTACTCCGCCCCGGCCGTTTCGACCGGCGCGTGGTGGTCAATCGTCCCGATGTTCGCGGACGCGAAGAAATTCTGCGCGTACACACGCGCAAGATTCCGCTGGCGGATGATGTGGAACTCAACGTCCTTGCTCGCGGCACACCGGGATTCTCCGGCGCCGACTTGGCCAACATGGTGAACGAAGCGGCATTGGCGGCGGCACGGCAGAACCGCAAGGCTGTACTGATGTACGACTTCGAAGTGGCGAAGGATAAAGTGCTGATGGGCGTGGAACGTAAGTCGCTTCTGCTCTCCGACGAAGAGAAGAAGAACACCGCGTACCACGAGGCCGGACACGCGCTGGTGGCGGCCAAACTGCCGCACTCTGATCCGGTGCACAAGGTAACCATCATTCCGCGCGGCATGGCACTTGGTCTGACCATGCAGTTGCCGACCGACGATCGCCACAACTACTACAAGAACTATCTCGACACGCAGATCGCCATCCTGATGGGCGGGCGCATTGCGGAAGAGCTTTTCCTGAACCAGATGTCGACCGGCGCGGGCAACGACATTGAGCGGGCCACGGAACTGGCGCGCAAGATGGTTTGCGAGTGGGGCATGAGCGACCTGGGGCCGCTGACCTTCGGCAAGAAAGAAGAGCAGATATTCCTGG
>Ga0181523_10001560_pt1 | contig 24208 bp, 16 predicted proteins | sample PEATcosm2014_Bin_43_FD_119752 | JGI IMG/M metagenome (GOLD analysis project Ga0181523, IMG submission 119752) | Peatland microbial communities from MTU Mesocosm Facility, Houghton, MI, USA - PEATcosm2014_Bin05_30_metaG | ecosystem: Environmental > Terrestrial > Soil > Wetlands > Peat | place... | reverse complement strand
GGTATCAAGGAGATCGTCCGCAACTCTTTCGGCTCGGTCGACGCTCTGCTGCAACGCGGGCAGGGCATCACCGGCCTCGCCACCCACTACACCGAGCTCGACGAGAAGACCAGCGGTTTTCAGAAGTCCGATCTGGTGATTCTGGCCGCGCGGCCCTCCATGGGCAAGACTGCTTTTGCCATGAACATTGCCGAGAACGCCGCCATCGACGACGGCAAGGTGGTCGGCATCTTCTCGCTCGAAATGTCTGGCGAGGCGCTGCTGCAAAGGTTGCTCTGTTCTCGCGCCATTGTCGACGCACACAAAATGCGCACCGGTTCGCTCTGGGGCGACGACATGAAAAAAATTGTGCGTGCCATGGAGGAGCTCTCGAACGCGCTCCTGTTCATCGACGACTCGCCCGGAATTTCGCTGAGCGAAATGCGGGCCAAGGCTCGCCGGCTGAAGCAGTCCCAAGGGCGCCTCGACCTGCTGGTGGTCGATTATCTCCAATTAATGTCTGGAGGCAGCAAGCGTTTCGAGAATCGGACGCAGGAAGTCTCGTCCATCTCGCGCGGGCTGAAAGCCATCGCCAAGGAACTCCAGGTTCCCGTCTTGGCGTTGTCGCAGCTCAGCCGTGCTCCGGAGAGTCGCGGCGGCGACCATCGGCCTCAGCTCTCCGATCTGCGCGAATCGGGATCGATCGAGCAGGACGCCGACGTGGTTATGTTCATCTTCCGCGAAGAGATCTACAAGCCGGACGACCCCGACCTCAAGGGGCGCGCCGAAATCATCATCGCCAAGCAGCGCAACGGCCCCACCGGGAAGTTCAATCTGGCCTTTCTGCACAATTCCACCCGCTTCGCGAACCTGCTCGAAGGCAACAGCGAACCCGGCGAGTAGGCCGGATCCCCCAAATTTCGTGCAGGCCCGGACGCATTGGTCCAGGCCCGGCAAGCGAAGCTCAAAACTCGACCCTGGGACACCTCTACCCTGTGGAAAAATATGTGGATGCCAAGACCAGAGCCTGAAGTCCGCCGATACCGACCGGTCGGAGGAGATATTTAATCGTCGCCTCTGGCTTTCTAAAGCTATGTTTCTAAGTTGGTTAACGCTCGTTTGCGGAGCCAGCGACGGAACCGCTTGCGAATCAGTACTTTCGTCACAAAATATGAGATTTGCACATAATCCGAAAGCGTCTGGCCCGCGTCGGCAACGGTTGGCGCTCGCTGCCGGGCCTGTCAAAGCGCGAAAAAACTGGAGTTTTGCGTCAGGACATCACAGAGCGGAGCTGTCAGTCAAACTGCCGAGGTTCACTCGGAACCCGACCCTCAGCCAGCCTGCCAGACGGTACCTGCTGGCAGCACTGATTCGGAGAGTAGCGATGTTCCTCACAGCCAACTGTGACCTGACTCACGGCTTTTGTGCCCGCCAAAGTACACCCTACTCCATGGGGGACTGGGAGGTCCCCCTTAAAGTCGGTCTGACGCAGTGCGGATGGTGCCGCCGGAAGGCGCTGGCGTTTTCTTCACATCCAGCTCGGCAGTACGCGCGAGTTCCTCGCGCCACGTTTTCCGGTGACCATCAAGTAATTTATGCCTTCTAACTTCTTCGCCTGGAGAGCCCTCAATGCTGCATCTCGATACTGGTAATACCGGTTTCATGATTCTCTGCACCAGCCTGGTCATGTTGATGACACCCGGTCTCGCATTTTTTTATGGCGGCCTGGTGGGGCGCAAGAACGTGCTCGCCATCATGATTCAGAGCTTCGTCTCCATGGGCTGGACCACGGTGATCTGGTACTTATACGGCTATTCGCTGTGTTTCAGCGGCGACTGGCACGGGGTCATCGGCAATTTCCACAACGCATTTCTGCGCGGCGTCGATCTCACGACCGCATCGCCGAATAACACCATTCCGGCATTTGTGTTCATCGCGTATCAGATGATGTTCGCTATCATCACTCCCGCGCTCATCTCCGGCGCGTTCACCAACCGGGTCACTTTCAAGGCGTACATGCTGTTCTTGACCGGTTGGCTGACGTTTGTCTACTTCCCCTTCGTCCACATGGTTTGGGGTGGAGGCTTCCTGCAGCAGTGGGGCGTGAAAGATTTCGCGGGTGGCATTGTGGTGCACAACATCGCTGGCATCGCGGCTTTGGCATCCGTGCTGTACGTAGGGAAACGCCACACCGCGGATCGCGGCCCGCACAGCATCCCGCTCGTCGCCCTGGGAACGGGCCTGCTGTGGTTCGGATGGTACGGCTTTAACGCCGGCAGTGAAATGCGCGTCGATTCGGTGACCGCAACCGCATTTCTGAATACCGACCTGGCCGCGTCGTTCGCGGCTGTCGCCTGGTTGCTGGTGGCATGGATCAACGAAAAAAAGCCCAAGCTTCTCGGCTTGCTCACCGGAGCCGTTGCCGGACTGGCGACCGTAACGCCGGCAGCCGGATTTGTTTCTCCAACCACTGCGGTCATCATCGGCGTAGTTGCTGGAGTGGTTTGCTACTACGCGGTCGAAATGAAAAACAAGCTGCTGTGGGATGACGCACTGGATGTTTGGGGAGTTCACGGAGTAGGCGGCTTCCTCGGCATCGTCATGCTGGGAATTTTTGCCAACAAGCAATTCAATCCCGATGGGGCAAACGGACTGCTCTACGGCGACCCGACGTTCCTTCTGAAACAAGTCGTAGCGGTGACGTTCTCGTCGGTGTGGGCGTTCGTGTTTACCTACGCGATGTTACGAATCATCGATATGTTCACGACCGTGAAAGTCGACGAGATCAGCGAGGCAATCGGTCTCGATGAATCCATCCACGGCGAGCATGCCTATGAGGATTCTCCCGAGCACGACCTCGTTCATGCGGGGATACGCTAGGGCAATTCTGATTACAAAACAACGAGAAAGGACATGGCTTCATCGGAAGCCATGCTCTTAGGTATTACTCCTTCCTATACCTTGGCATTATCGATAAGAAGGCGGCAGCGGATTGAGGTCCGGGAATTGCCGCTGATGCCAGTAAGGATAGGCGATCTGGGGGGCGCTGGCCTCGTCGAGTTTCTTGACCTGTTCGCTGGTCAGCGTGAAGCCGGCAGCGGCCAGGTTGTCGCGCAGTTGCTGTTCGTTGCGCGCGCCGACGATCACGCTTGCTACCGTAACCTTTCGAAGCAGCCAGTTCAGAGCCACCTCGGGTACCGTCTTACCCGCCTCGGCCGCAACTGCATCGAGAGCGTCGACCACCCGGTAAAGATATTCGTCCGTCACCACGGGACCACCTCCCGCAGCCTTATGCAAGCGGCTCACCTGCGGCAGTGGCTGACCACGGCGAATCTTGCCGGTGAGACGTCCCCATCCCAGGGGGCTCCATATCAGAGCGCCTACGCCTTCCTTGTAGGCTTGCGGCATCAGCTCCCACTCGTAGTCGCGGCCGATGAGCGAGTAGTAAACCTGATGCGCGACATAACGCGCCCAGCCATAACGTTCGCTGATGTCGATCGATTTCTGCAGGTGCCATCCGGAAAAATTCGACGCCGCGATATAGCGAACCTTGCCGGCGCGCACAAACTGGTCGAGCGTGCTCAAGGTCTCTTCGATGGGAGTGAGCGCGTCGAAGCCGTGCATGTGATACACGTCGATATATTCGGTTTTCAGCCGCTTCAGGCTGCCGTCGATTTGCTGCGTCAGGTGAGCACGCGACGAACCGGCGTTGTTGGGCCCGTTGCCGAATGGGAAGGTCGCCTTGGTCGAGATCAGAAGGCTCTCGCGCGGCAGATGCTTGATCGCCTGACCGAGAATCTCCTCGGAAAGCCCTTGCGAGTAAACATCGGCGGTGTCGAAAAAGTTGACGCCGGCTTCCATGCAGAGATCGATAAGGCGCGTGGCCTCCGCTACGTCGGTTTCACCCCACGCACGGAAGAACTCATTTCCGCCCCCGAAAGTTGCGGTGCCAAAGCAGAGTACAGGAACCTGCAAACCACTTCTTCCCAGTTGTCGGAACTCCATGGAGTGTTTGACGGTTCACAACGGAGGAGGGTCGCAACGTTTTTCAACCGAGACCTACATGATCTCGGGTTCCGCGACTGACTAGCTGCTTCCCTCGCCCACCTTAAGCACCGCCAGGAACGCTTCTTGCGGAATATCCACGCGCCCGATGCGCTTCATCCGCTTCTTGCCTTCTTTTTGTTTTTCGAGCAGCTTGCGCTTGCGGCTGATATCGCCGCCGTAACACTTGGCGATCACGTTCTTGCGGATCGCCGGCACGGTTTCGCGGGCAATGATCTTCGCTCCAATCGCCGCCTGGATCGCCACCTCGAACATCTGCCGCGGGATCAGCTCTTTCATCTTCGCCGCCAGCGCCCGCCCGCGATCGTAGGCAAAGTCGCGATGGATAATAGTCGACAACGCGTCGACCGGCTCGCCCGCGACCATGATGTCAAGTTTCGCCATCGGCGATACCCAGTTGCCCGAGAGGTGATAGTCGAGTGAAGCGTAGCCCCGCGAAACCGACTTCAGCCGATCGTAAAAATCGAGGACGATTTCATTCAGCGGCAGCTCGTACTGCAGCATCACGCGCGATGAGCTGACATACTCAAAACTCTTTTGCTTGCCGCGCTTTTCCTCGACCAGCTTCAGAATGCCGCCCACATATTCCTCGTTGGTCAAAATCACCGCGAGAATCACCGGCTCTTCCACCTTCGCGATCTCGCTGACATCAGGCCAGCGCGAAGGATTATCCACTTCGATCACCTGGCCGTCGGTCTTGGTGATCTGGTAGCGCACTCCCGGCGCGGTCGTAATCAGGTCAAGATTGTATTCGCGTTCCAACCGTTCCTGGATGATCTCCATATGTAGCAGGCCGAGAAAGCCGCAGCGGAAGCCGAATCCGAGCGCCACCGAACTTTCCGGTTCAAAGAAAAATGACGAATCGTTGAGCTTCAATTTCTCCAGCGCCTCGCGCAGCTGCGTATGTTCGTGCGCGTCCACGGTGTAGAGGCCTGCGAAAACCATGGGCTTGATTTCTTCAAACCCCGGCAAGGCCTGCAGAGAAGGCCGGTCGTCGTCGGTGATAGTGTCGCCGATCTTCGTATCCGCGACGTTCTTGATACCGGCGATGATGAATCCCACTTCGCCGGCCACCAGTTCGTCGACTTCCACCGGTTTCGGCGTGAGCGTTCCCAGAGTTTCCACCTGAAAAACATGGCCGTTCGACCACAGCCGGATCTGCTGCCCCTTGCGCAACCGCCCCTCAAACACACGAGCCAACACCACAACGCCCCGATAAGGATCGAACCACGAATCGAAGAGCAATGCCTGAAGATGCCTCTCCGGCGCGCCTTTTGGCGGCGGCACGCGCTTCACGATCGCCTCCAGCACATCCGGCACGCCCTGCCCGGTTTTCGCGCTGATCAGCAACGCATCGGACGCATCGAGGCCGACCGCGCTCTCGATCATCTCCTTAGTGCGAGCAACGTCGGCGCTCTGCAAGTCGATCTTGTTGATGACCGGAATGATTTCGAGCCCGTGATTAATCGCCAGGTAAGAGTTTGCCAAAGTCTGCGCTTCCACGCCCTGCGACGCATCCACCACCAGCAGCGCGCCTTCGCAGGCGGCCAGCGAGCGCGAGACCTCATAGGAAAAATCCACGTGGCCGGGCGTATCAATCAGGTTGAGCTGGTAAATCTGTCCATCTTGCGCCGGGTATAACATGCGGACGGCATGCGCCTTGATGGTGATACCGCGCTCGCGCTCCAGGTCCATCGAGTCGAGGACCTGCTCCTGCATTTCGCGCATGGCAAGCGACCCGGTCAGTTCCAGCAGCCGGTCGGCCAGCGTGGATTTACCGTGGTCAATATGCGCAATGATCGCAAAATTGCGGATGCGAGAGGCTTCCATGAAGGTAGTTCGATTCTAGCAGGGTGCGGCGGAGCGATTGCCTGGAAGCGAGTCTCTGCAAGAACGGCACCTATCCGAACACGAACGTGGGATCGTAACTAACCCGGGATTTCTTCAGCAACGCCAGAAATTCGTCCGCAATAGAACGCTTCCTCTGATTGCGGGCCTGGTGCTCGATGTATTTGAGGACTCCTTCCCGACTGGAGGCGCTGACACTGAAGGCTGCGTAACCGTGTTGCCAGGCAAAGTCAATTCCGTGTTCTCCGATCCGGCGGGATGAATTTGCCTTGAAGCTCTGCATTGCCTTCGCCACGGTGATGCTTGCGGGAAGGGCAATCAACAGATGAACGTGGTTGTCAGTGCCTCCCGCGGCGATGACGGGAACGTGGATGTTGGAACCGATGCCATTCAGATACTTGAAAAAGTCCGGGAACGAGCGCTTCAGGAATCGCCGAGCGACGTTTTTTGGTGCTGAGGACGCAATGAATCAGGACATTCGGAGAGGTGGGCGCCATAAGTGCCGTTCCTTCTGTGCGCGGTGTCACGACGAAATTGTTCGGTTTTGTGAAGTGTGCAAGTGAAGTATGCGCCCATACGATGAGATCGAACGTCCGATGGTCGAGCCGCGATGCGGTGGAACAGGAAAGCCCGGCACGTAAGTGCCTGGAAATGTGGGACTAACGCGGAGTTCCGTAGGAACGACACAGTTCGACACTCGGTCATCAGATAGATACGGCCGGTGGACACATCGGGCATCGAATCCGTTAGAATAGATGAACATTCCTCCAGGAGAAGCAATGGCAGTTCCCGTATCCCAGATGTGGACAGTGGCCTCCTACGTTCTGCGCCAGAAGCTGGCCGGACGCGAGCGCTATCCGCTCGTGCTCATGCTCGAGCCGCTATTCCGTTGCAACCTCGCCTGCGCGGGATGCGGCAAGATCCAGTACCCGGCCCACATCCTGAAAACAGATCTCTCGCCGGAAGACTGCTTCAAAGCGGTCGATGAGTGCGGAGCGCCCATGGTTTCGATCCCCGGCGGCGAGCCGCTGATGCATCCGCAGATCGCCGAAATTGTTGAAGGCCTGGTCGCGCGCAAGAAATATGTCTATCTCCGCACCAACGCGCTGCTGCTGAAAGAAAAGTTGCCGCTGTTCAAGCCCAGCAAGTACCTGAGCTTCTCGGTTCACATGGACGGGCAGAGAGAGCACCACGATTTTTCCGTATGTCGCGAAGGTGGATACGAACTTGCTCTCGACGGAATCCGCGCAGCCGTCGAAGCCGGCTTCCGCGTGACCACCAACACCACTCTGTTCGATGGCGCCGATCCGAACAGCGTGCGCAAATTCTTCGACGAGATGATGGAAGTCGGCGTCGAGAGCATGATGGTCTCGCCCGGATATTCCTACGACAAGGCGCCCGACCAGAAACACTTTATGGGACGCGCCCGCATTCGCCGCATGTTCCGCGCCATGCTTTCAAATCGCAAAAAAACGTGGCGCTTCAATCAGTCGCCGCTCTTCATCGAATATCTGATGGGCAAGCGCCACTACAAATGCACGCCTTGGGGAATGCCCACCTATAACATTTTCGGATGGCAAAAGCCCTGCTACCTGCTGCAGGACGGCTACGCCGAGTCCTACAGAGAATTGATGGAAACGACGGAGTGGGCCAGCTATGGCACCGAGTCCGGCAATCCGCAGTGCGCGAATTGCATGGTGCATTGCGGCTACGAGCCTTCGGCGGTGAACGACACGTTCGGATCGCTGCGCGGATTCGCCGACACGGTGAAGGCAACCTTCTCGCTCTATCCCGACAAAGACGCGCTGGCCGATCTGGACCGGGACGCGCGTCCGGTGCACTCGTACAATCCGCTGGTTCAGATTGACGCGCAAATTGACCGAAGCGCTACTCCGCAGGCGGAAGAAAGCCGCGTATGAGCGGCCGCGAACATGGGCACGATCCCTTGCCACCTCACGGCGCGCAAGTTCTAGTGCAACCCGGCCCGACCCATGAACTCCCGAGCGACGAACTCGAAGTTGTCCCCGGATTCGAGCGCGAAAATCTTCAGGGATGGATTCCGCAACTTGCTAGCGAAGCCGATATCCGAGCGGTCATCGAGAAAGCATTTGACTATCGCGGCGACGTAACCATCACCCGCAAGAACAAAGACAAAGACGGTTCCCAGATCACCGGATATGTTTTCGACCGACGCATTGGGCCGACGCTCGAGAACTCCGTGGTTCGCTTGATACTCGCGAACAGCAACGAGCGTCCCCAGATTCCTTACTCCGAAATCGCCGCCATCGCCTTCACAGGACGCGACACGGCTGCCGGCAAGAGCTATGAAGCCTGGGTGAAAAAATACTGGGAAAAGCGCGCCAAAGGCGAGAAGAATATTTCCATCGAACCCGAAGCGCTGGATTAGCGCGCTTTCCGCACTTCACCCTCACTAAAACTCTAACCCTTGTCATCCCGAACGAAGTGAGGGATCTGCAGTGTGCCGCTGAGCAAGAAACTGCAGATCCCTCACTTCGTTCGGGATGACAATCAGGAGGCCGAGGCTAATAATGCGCGGGCTAGAGTGTTCTCCATGCTAGTGCTTGCGTCCGCATCGCCGCGTCGTCGGGAATTGCTGCGCAATGCTGGGATCACTTTTCATGTGCAGTCTGCAGATATTCCAGAAGATCCGCTGCCCGGAGAAGGCGCGAAAGACTGTGCCGAACGCCTGGCACGCGAGAAGGCGCTGGCGGTTGCACGTCAACGTCCGCATGATGTTGTGCTTGGAGCCGACACCGTGGTTGTCGTTGATGGCCAATGTGATGGCGAGCTCCTCGGCAAGCCCGCGGACGCCGCGGACGCCGCGCGCATGTTGCGCATGCTTTCCGGACGCGAGCATCAGGTGATTACGGGAGTCTGTTTAGTGGTCAACGGCCAGCCGTCGGTGGCCAGTGAAACGACGCTGGTTACGGTGAGCGAGATCACGGATGAGGAGATCGCCGAATATGTCGCGAGCGGCGAGCCTATGGACAAAGCGGGAGCCTATGCGATTCAGGGCATCGCGTCTCGTTGGATTCCTCGTATCGAAGGGGATTACAGCAACGTGGTGGGATTGCCGGTAGCGTTGGTGTTTCGCATGCTGCGCCAGCACGCAAAAAGCGAACTTTAGGTGGTAGGCGGCTTGGGCGGCTCTTTTCCCTTGTCATCCGGGTCTTTCATCGAAGCCTTGAAATTCCGGATGCCTTCACCCAGACCTTTGCCTAAGTCGGCAAACTTGCTTGGCCCGAAAAGCAGCAGCGCGATGCCGATAATCAACAGAATGTGCAGCGGCTGGAACAGTCCTTCACCCATAAAACCTCCGTTCGCTTGCGTCCAGGCAGCAGAGCAAACCCCGACCCCAACTGAATTCTAGGTCAGTGTAGACCCCCAGGTCAAAACTCCCCGTGCTGGCGGTCACAGGAAAGTGTGATTTAGCCCCAACCGCTTCGGTAAGAGCAGCTTAGGTCAGGCCCGCTCAACCAGGCCGGCAATGAGCGCGGCGCGACGCGGCAGCTCCGAGATCAGGATGTGCTCGTGGGTGGCGTGCGCTCCATCGCCTACTCCGCCTAGACCGTCGAGGGTAGGGATGCCCAGACCGGCGGTGAAATTGCCGTCCGAGCCGCCGCCCACCGCGGCTTCTCCGAGTTTCCATCCTAATTCGCGTGCTATGGCGACGGCTTGCGCATACAGCGTCGCGACTCCGGCAGTGCGTTCCATTGGCGGACGATTAATTCCTCCGCTGATCTCAATTTTGCATCTGCGATTGAAGGGGCGCAGGCTGCGCATCTGTTTATCGATTCCGGCCGCGTCTTTCAGGCGCGCGATGCGCACATCGACCTGCGCTGCCGCTTCGGCTGGAACCACGTTGGTTCGCGATCCGCCGCTCACGACGCCGACGTTTACCGTCAGACCTTTTTTCAGATCGGTGAAGCCGGAGATTTTGTCGATTTGACATGCCAGCTCAAGAATCGCGTTCACGCCTTTCTCGAAGTCGAGTCCGGCATGAGACGCTTTGCCGGTAACCTTGACGAGGTATTCGCCAACGCCTTTGCGCGCGGTTTTTACGGCGCCCTGGCATCCATAAGAAGGCTCGAGCACGAGCACGGCGGCGGCTTTCTTCGCCAGCGCTTCGGTGATTTTTCGCGAGGAGTCGCTACCAACTTCCTCGTCGGAAACGAGGAACACGGTCACGGGGCGCAGCAATTCGCCATCTTCTCTATGCCACTCCTGCAGGGCGGCGAGCGCGTGCAGCATCAACGCGATGCCCGATTTCATATCGAGCACACCGGGACCAGTCAGGCGGTTGTGCTCGACTCGGCAGGGCATGGTGGCAAGCGTGCCCAGCGGATAAACGGTGTCATAGTGGCCGAGCAGCAGCACCGGCTTGGCCGACTTGCCTCCGAAGTTTACCTGCAGGTGACTGCCAAAGTCTTTCGCCTGGTGGAAGCGCAGTTCGCCGCCGAGGCACGAAAATTTCTCCGCGACGGCCTCGGCGATGCGATCCACGGCGGCTTTGTTGTCGCTGGGAGATTCGATTTCGACCAGGTCGCGGATGGTCGAAACGATCTCATCGCGGCGCTCCTTGAAATAGGCTAGGAAGTAGGCTAGCCGACGCGCGGCTTCGGCGTTCGGATGCGTGGGTGTTTCTCTGAATACCGGATTCACGACAGATTGTCCTCGAGAGCGGAAGTCCTGCCTCATAGAAGCTATCGCATAAGAGGGTGTTCGGGGTAGTTGGTGAAACTGATTCGGAAATTCCGCGTCACTGCATCGGGAGGCCGCTAGCTTGCTTTTGATTTGTCGTCCGACAGCTTGTCCATGGTTCGGGCAAAGATTTCGTCGGGAGATCCTTTGGCGACAATCGGCAGCAGCAGGCCGAGATTTTTGTAGAAATGGATTAGGGGCGCGGTGCTTCGTTCGTAGGCTCCCAGACGCACGGCGATAGCTTCGGGGCGGTCATCTTCGCGCTGGAAGAGGCGTCCGCCGCAGTGATCGCAGACGGCCTCGACCTTTGGCGGTCTTTCTTTCACATTGAAAACCGACTTACATTTGTCGCAAGTAAGGCGGCCGCTCAAGCGCTGGACAATCTCGTCCACGGGCAGTTCGTAATTCACGACGGCGCTGAGCGAAAGTTTTTCGTTTTCCATCAGCTCTCTTAGGGACTCGGCTTGGCCCAGGGTGCGCGGAAATCCGTCGAGAATGAAACCGCCGGTACAAAGGATACATTCACGGCGCTCGCGCACCATTTCCCAGACGGTGGAGTCAGGCACGAGTTCGCCTCGGCGCATGTATTCCAGCGCGGCCTTGATCGCCGGGGATTGATCGCAGTCACGACGCTTGCTGGCGGCGCGAAAGACGTCTCCGGTCGAGAGATGGCACGCGCCCAGACGCTCGGTGAGGAGTTCGGCCTGCGTGCCTTTGCCCACGCCCGGCGCTCCGAGGAGGATCAGGCGCCATGGGTTCTTGCGGTCTGCGGGAACGGCTGAGCGCTGCACTGAACACTCTGCCGAACTATCTGGCGAACTAGCCGCCGAAGTCCCTTGCAACCACGGCACGCGATCGTTTTTGACCGGCGCGTCCATGCCTAGAAATCTACGCCGGGGCGCGCGGCTTGCAGTGACGGTCGTCACATATGAGTTGGTAGGGGGCTCCGGCCTCAACGCCTGAAGGCGCTCTTGTGACGGAGCGCTTTTGGCATGCCTGAAGGCATGCCCTGATACGAATCCCAGGTTGGCCATGCGCTGTTCGCGGCAGTTGTGACCGCGCTTGATGCGGCCGCGCCTCCGCTAGGTGGCGCCCCAGATTTCGCCGATGATTCGCTGGAAATTTGCGCCCAGAACCTTCTCGACCACCGCGGTGGGCTGGCCGCGCTTGGCGAGTTCGGTGGCGATGATTTCCATGTGGTCGGGGCCGTTGAGGTCGGGCACATAGGGATAGCGATCTTCACCGGGAGCGCCGACGCCGAGTTTCTTGCGGCGCGCGATGTCCTGATCGAAGGCAGTTTTTTGTTCGGCGGTCAGAACCGTTTTCTGGATGGAGCCATCGGATCCGATGCCCACGTGATCGGCGCCGCAGATATTGATGGCGTGCACGACGTGATCGAGCACATGCCCGCGGGTGGGCACGGTGGGCGATGCTACGACGTAGGGCATGAGATAGACGCCGAAAAAGCCACCGCGATCGGCCAGCGACTTGAGAATTTCATCGGGCTTGTTGCGGGGATGGGGATAGACGGCAGCGCATCCGGCATGGGTGATGAGAACCGGCTTGGCGGATTCGGTGATCGCATCGGAGGTGGTGCGGTATCCGCTGTGACTGAGGTCGACGGCTACGCCGAGGTCGTTCATCTTCTTGACGGCGGCGATGCCCGCTTTGCTGAGTCCGGCGTTGCCGGGTTCGAGGCATCCGTCGCCGAAGATGCTGCGATTGTTGTAGGTGATCTGCATGATGCGCACGCCGAGGCGGCGAAACATTTCGATGCGGTCGAAATTTTCTTCGAGAAACGCGGTGTACTGGAAACCGGGGAGAATGCCGATCTTGTTTCCGCGCTTGGCCCGGGCAATCTCGGAATGGCGGCGCACGATGAGGAATGCTTCGGGATGCTGCTCGACGAGCGTCTCTACCGACGCGATGTTACTGACTGTGCCTTCGAATGTCGGTTCCGAAACCGTGAAGTTGACGGCGGTGATGCCGGATTGCCGCACTGCGGCGAGGACGTCGGCGGTGGGCGGCGCGTCCATATCGACGAAGGGGGCACAGAGTGAATCGATGACGACGGCGTTTTTGTAGAGTGCGGCGATGGCGGGAGTGTCGCCGACCGCGGTAAGCGATTGAGCGAACAGGCGCGGAGCTACGAGCGTCGCGGCAGATAATTTGAGAATACCCAGATTAAAGTCGCGACGATGCACGGGCGTAGCTCCCTCCGCTGCCCAGCCCCTAAAGGGGCTTCTGATTCCTGAAGATCCGGCATCGCTAAAGCGATGCCCTGATACGAACCCCAAATTGCTTGGGGCGTTTTCCGCAGCCTAAGAGCATTCCTGGTCAGTTCGCGTCCCAGCTTTGGGGAACATTCACATAGGAACGATCCAGCTCGCCAACGGATGCGCAACCGAGCAGCCTCAGGGTGCGGTCGAGGTCGGTTCGCAAAATTTCGATGGCGCGATTGACGCCGGCTTCACCGGCGGCGGCCAGGCCATAGGCATAGGCGCGTCCGCAGAGCACGGCTCGAGCGCCCAGGCAGAGGGCTTTGGCGATATCGGTGCCCCGGCGAATGCCTCCGTCCATGAGGATTTCGGTTTGCCCGTTGACGGCCTTGACGACCTCGGGCAAGGCGCGCAGGGATGAAGGAACGCAATCGAGCTGGCGGCCGCCGTGATTGGAAACTGAGATTGCCGCGGCGCCTTCATCGACGGCGCGACGTGCGTCGTCTGCGGTGAGAATGCCTTTGACCATGATCGGGCCGCCCCACAGTTTACGAATCCAGGTCAGGTCGCTCCAAGTCACGGCGGATTCGGCTAGGGCTAAGGCGACATCGATGAGCGGCATGGGCCCTTTTCCTGGAATCACGACGTTGTAGAGCGCTGGCAGACCACCATCGAGCAGAAAACTCGCGAGCCATCCCGGGCGCGACAGGACTTGCGGAAGGTAGCGAAGTTTTTCGAAGGGACCGCCGCTGACGAGTTCCTTCATTCCGTTCCGGAAATCGCGCTCGCGAATTCCGGAGACGGGGGTGTCGATAGTGACGACGAGCGCGGAAAATCCGGCGCCGCGTGCGCGCTCGATCGCGGCCTCGGCGGCGCCGCGGCCGCCCATCAGATAGAGTTGATAGAAAACCGGTCCGGTGGAAGCGGCCCTCACATCTTCCAGCTTGTGTCCCGAGATGGTGGAGAGAATGTAGGCGGTGCCCGCGTTGCCTGCGGCACGAGCCGCGCCCACTTCACCTACGGGATGCATCAGACGGCTGTAGCCGACGGGGGAGAGCAGAAATGGGAGAGAGAGGTCGAAGCCGAGAACCCGGGTGCGCAGGTTGCACTTGGCGAACGCAACGGCGCAACGAGGACGGAAGGTGACGTCCTCATACACGCGGCAATTTTCGCGCAGGGTGACTTCGCCTTCGGCGCCGCCGTCGAGGTAGTCGAAGACCGATTGGGGGACGCGGCGCTGGGCGATGGAGCGAAAATCGGCGATGCTGATAACGCGGGGAGAGGCGACAGAGCGTTCGGATCGAGTCATTGCGTGCTGCCTGTGTGGGGAGTTTTGTTAAAGCAGGTTGATGTTATCATCGATGAAAAACCAGGCAAGAATTTTTGGCATGCTGCAAGAGCGCCAGCTTTATCCGCTAAACTGATATCCAACCGAGGGGTCTACCGCTTGCATAGATTCTGGTCGTCTTTGAATTTGAATCGCCGTATCTCTGTCTGTCTTTTCTTGTTGCTTACGGTCGGCTTGGTTGCCCAATCGGTTCCTCCGGAACTGGTAAATTGCCTCAAGTGGCGCCTAATCGGCCCTTTCCGCGGCGGACGCGTGGTGGCAGTGGCGGGCGTGCCGGGCGACTCGACAACCTTTTATTTTGGCGCGGTCAATGGCGGGATCTGGAAAACAACCGATGCCGGAGTTGTCTGGACGCCGATTTTTGACGGCCAGCCTGTGGCCTCGATCGGCGCGCTGGCAGTGGCTCCCTCCGATCCTAAAACCATTTATGCCGGAACCGGCGAGAGCGACATTCGAGAGGACCTCTCTACTGGCAACGGCGTCTACAAGTCGACCGATGGCGGCGCCACCTGGCATCACATCGGCCTGGAGGATACGCGCCAGATCAGCCGGATTGTGATCGATCCGCAGAATCCGGACGTCGTTTATGTCGGCGCTCTGGGTCACGCTTATGGTCCGAATGAGGAGCGTGGTGTCTACAAATCGGTCGATGGAGGAACGCATTGGACGCGGGGTCTCAATCTGGGATCCGATATCGCGATTTCAGATCTGGCGATGTGTTCTTCCGCCCCGCAGTTCTTGTTTGCCGGTGCGTGGCATACGCATCGTCCTCCCTGGAGCACGTATGCTCCGATTGACGGAACTGGACCCGGCAGCGGGCTTTATCGTTCGCAGGATGCCGGCAAAACCTGGTCTCGTCTTGACGGAGGCGGGCTACCCGAGGGCGATTGGGGAAGGGTTGGCGTCGACGTTGCGTCTGACGGCAGGCGCGTGTATGCGCTTATCGAAGTAAAATCTCAGGCAGGAAAACCCGATCCGGGAAAATCCGGTCTCTATCGCTCTGACGATGGAGGCAACACGTGGGCACTGGCCAACGCCGATCCGCGTCTGACCAGCCGGGCGTGGTACTTCAATCGCATCACCGTCGATCCGCGCAATTCCGACGTGATCTACATCCCGAATGTCGCGCTTTACCGATCAGAGGATGGCGGGAAGACAATTTCGGTTCTCAGAGGTGCGCCGGGCGGAGATGATTATCATCAGCTCTGGATCGATCCGAAGAATTCCGCCAGCATGGTGCTCGGAACAGATCAGGGAACCACGATCAGCCTCAACCGGGGCCAGACCTGGAGCAGTTGGTACAACCAGCCGACGGCGCAGTTCTATCATGTGACCACCGACAACCAGTTTCCTTACGCTGTGTACGGCACGCAGCAGGATAGTGGCAGCGCCGCGGTTCTAAGCCGTACCGACCACGATCAAGTCACGCCGCGGGACTGGTTTCTCCCCGGCGGCAGCGAAAGCGGATACATGGTGGTCGATCCGAATGATCCCAACATCATTTATCTGAGTGGGACTTATGGTTCCATTGCCCGCTTCAACAAGAAGACTGGCTTCAGTCAGGACATTACTCCGTGGCCCGCGTTTGCTTGGGACTCGGAGATGCGCGAGCGCAAGTATCGTGACCCCTGGACTCCGGCGCTGGTTCTTTCTCCGGTTGACTCAGCAACTCTCTATCTCGGAACGCAGTATGTGATGAAGACCGTCGACGGCGGTCTGCACTGGGAGAGCATCAGTCCCGATCTCACCGGAGCGACGGGTGACGCGCGCAATTCGGAAGACGAGAAATCGCAGGATCCTCCAACTCTCGAGAAGGCGAAACGCGACGGTTACGGGGTCGTATTCACCATCGCGCCATCGCCCGTCAACCGCGATCTGATTTGGGCGGGAAGCGACACTGGGCTGATTCACCTGACCCGGGACGGTGGAAAGAGCTGGAAAGAAGTCACTCCGCCGGGGCTGAGCGACTGGAGTAAAATTTCGCTGATCGAAGCTTCGCACTTTGATCCGGCCGTCGCCTACGCAGCCATCGATCGCGGACGCCTCGACGATCGAACACCCTATATCTATCGAACGCGCGACTACGGGGCCACCTGGCAACTGATCACGAACGGAATTACGACTCCCGCATTCTTGCGCTCGGTTCGCGAAGACCCGCAGAGCAAAGGGCTCCTCTTCGCAGGAACCGAATTTGGAATTTACGTGTCGTGGGATGACGGAGACCACTGGCAGTCTCTGCAACTGAACTTGCCGGTCACTGGAGTTCGCGATCTTACGATCCACGGCGATGACTTGGTGATTGCCACGTTCGGCCGCTCTTTCTGGATACTTGATAACATCACGCCGCTCCGCCAGGCGTTGGAGGCAAAAAGGGCGAGTGGTTCGTGGCTCTTTCGCCCGGCCACAGCGGTTCGCGTGGATAACGACTCCTTTACAGGCACACCGCTTCCCCCCGAGGAACCCACGGCGGAGAATCCTCCGAGCGGCGCGATGATGGATTATTTTCTCGCAACTCCGGCGAACGCCGTGCAGTTGGAAATTTTCGATGCGCAACAAAATCTTGTCAGACGGTTTTCTTCGGAGAGTGGTTCTTCAGGGAAAAAGTCTTCGCCAGGTCAGGAGACCTGGAAGCATCAGCCGCTGCCGGTCGCCGAGCGTTGGTTTCCCAAGCCTGAAGTACTTGAGAAAACTGCCGGGTTGCACCGCTTCGTCTGGAACCTTACCTGGGCCAGTTCCGGCGGCCCGACTGCGGACGAAGACGCCGGTTATCACAATCCCAGCGGGCCGAAGGCGGTGCCGGGAATCTACCAGGTCCGCCTGACCGTCGATGGAAAAGCGCAAACCCAGACGCTGAAAGTTGTCATGGACCCGCGCTCGCCGGCGACTTCCGAGATCCTTGCGCAGCAGTTGCAGTTGGGCCAACAGATCTTTGGCGAAACTATTGAAGCGCGCCGGGCGCTGGCCGAGATCGCCTCGGTCCAGAAACAGCTGACGGACATTCAACAAGAACCCAGCGCACAAAACGCGCCGCTTAAGTCAGCGCTGGCGGATGTTCGGTCCGCTATCGGCAAGATTCTTACTAATAAGGCGCACACCGCCGAAGAAGGCCCCGGACTGCAGGGTGCTTATACCGGTCTGGCGTCAGCTCTTCGAGTCGTCGAAGGAGGCGATCGTGCCGCGCCGTCGCAGGCGCTCGCGGTTTACAAGGAGTTAAGCCCGCAGGTAAAAGCACGCATCGCGGAGTGGGCCCGATTCAAACAGACGAGATTAGCGCAACTCAACCAGCAACTGCGCGGGGCCAACCTAGTTCCGATCACGATCGCAGAGATTGACCGGCAAGTGGAATTTCTGGTATCGCGCTAAACCTGACCGTAAATGCGTTTGACGCGCAAGATTAGTTCTTGCTCGTCGCTGATCGTGTGGCTCATTGTTCCGTATCCTTCCGTTGCGTTTCGTTTCTGTTTTGTATAGATTTAAAGAACAGGCTGGTGGGGTAGCCGTCATGAAGTCGATCGTCAAGTGGATCGCGTTGCTGTGCGTCTTGCTGACATTCTTATCGGCAATGGCATCGGTTGCGCATCGACACTCGAGTGCGATCGAGTCGGCAAAGTGTTCGGTCTGTGCCGCTGCCCAATCAGCGGTACCCAAGGCCCCGTCCACACTGACGCGTGTCACATTCGTAGTCGTCGCCACCTTTCTGCCGCAGTCGGTACCCGCCACGCAACGCCTGGTAGCTTTCGCCCTGTGTGTACGCCCGCCTCCCGGCGTCTAAAGATCAAATTTCAGTCGTATAGAGGCCGGTTCGTGTACTGTGAACCGTCTTCTTGATCTTTTCTGACAACCTAATTGTGTTCGGAGGAATTCATGCTGACTTCATACCAGAAGTCGCTTCACGCGGCTTTTATGGTGGTTTTCTGTTTTGCCCTGGGGCTTCATGCTTACGCGCAGTCGAGCGGTAATTCGGGATCGATTAGCGGCACTGTCCTGGATCCTTCGGGCGCGGTGGTGGCGAATGCGAGCGTTGAGATTCATCAAGCGGTAAGCGGCTATGACCGGACGGCTACGACAGATAGCAAGGGGAATTTCAGTTTCGTGAACGTGCCGTTTAATCCGTACCACATGACGGTGAAGGCGGTGGGATTCGATCCATATGCGCAGGATGTGGCAGTCCGCTCGGTGGTGCCTGGCAGCGTCCAGATCACTCTGCAGATATCCGGATCTTCCACTACGGTTACGGTGGAAGATAAAGGAGATCTGGTGGAGAACGATCCGACCTCCCACGTCGACGTCGACAAGGAGCTGATCGACAAACTTCCCATGGGAACCGGGTCGTCGGCGTTAAGTCAACTAGTTAGTGAAGCAACGCCGGGCATCGCTTCCGACTCGAACGGCCAACTCCACGGCTACGGCGACCACGCGGAGAACTCATATAACGTTGACGATCAGCCCGATACCGACCAACACAGCAAGGTCTTTTCGAATCAGATTTCCATCGACTCGATTCAATCGATGGAAGTCATAGCCGGTGCGCCGCCGGCGGAGTACGGCGGCAAGACCAGCGTGGTGATCGTTGCCACCACCCGCTCCGGCCAGGGCGTGACCCCGCCCCACGGCAGCGTGAGTACTTCCTACGGGTCGTTTGGGTCATCCACCGTGTCCGCAGATGTGGCTTATGGGGGTAAGAAGTGGGGAAACTTCATCGCCGTGAGCGGCTTGAACAGCGGCCGGTTTCTGGATGCGCCGGAGTTCGCGGTGATGCATGACAAGGGCAACGGGGAGAATTTTTTCGACCGCGTCGACTTTCAACTCTCAGCCGCCGATACGGTTCACCTGAACTTCAGCTACAGCCGGAGCTGGTTCCAGACGCCGAATTCGTTCGACGCGGAAAATGCGACCGCTTGGAGCGGACTGGCGGGGCTTCTTCCCCCAGTGGAGAACTATGGAGGCGTAGTGCCCGGCACTAATATTACCGTCGGAGCGGCCGATCAACGCTCGAAGATTGGGACCTTTAACATCGCCCCTTCGTGGACGCGCCTTATCAATACGAACTCCGTCTTTACGTTGGGAGCTTTTGTGCGCCGCGACGATTACAACTACTACCCGAGTGATAATGCGTTTGCGGACCTGGGTCCGCCCAGTCTGCAGCGGCAGTCCGTGGGGCAGAACCGGACGCTCACCAACACGGGACTGCGATCCGACATTTCCTATGTCAAAGGGATCAACAACATCAAGGCTGGAGTCACTTACGAGCAAACATTTCTCAACGAGAATGACACGGTAGGGATTGCCGATCCAGCCTACAACGCTCCCTGCGTCACTGCGTTACCGCCAGTGGCGCCCGTGCTGAACCCGCTCCCGTATGTTGTTTCTGTCCCGGGCTTCACTGCTCCCGGGCAATGCACCGGCGCCAACCTCCCAAACACTCTGGCTACGTATGGATCCTTGGGGTACGTGTCGAATGGCCAGGCCTATGTTCCCAATCCATCTTTTTACCCTCTTTTCAATCCGATACTGGCCCCCTACGACTTGACCCGTGGCGGAAGCCCATACACCTTCAACGGTCACACTGACGTGAAGGAACTTGCTCTCTACCTTCGGGACGTGATCACAGTTGGGCACTGGTCTATGAACCTTGGCTTACGTGGCGATCTCTACAACGGCCTCACCACGGCGAGCCAGGCCGAACCTCGCATCGGAATCTCTTACAACGTCAAGAAGACGAGCACGATTCTTCGCGTTTCCTACGCGCGCACCCTGGAATCTCCTTTCAATGAGAATCTGATACTTTCCAGTATCGGATGCAGCAATCCGGTCTTGAATCCGCTGCTCTCTTGTTCTGCACCTGTTTCCAATCCCTTGAGTCCTGGCTTCCGCAATGAATTCCACGCCGGGCTCGAGCAAGCTTTCGGACGGTATCTGGTGTTTTCCGGCGAGTGGATCACGAAGTACACGCACAATGGCTACGATTTCAGTGTGCTCGGCAACACTCCGATCACCTTTCCGATTGAATGGCACAACGCCAAAATTCCCGGGTATGCGGGCAGGGTGAGCGTACCGGCCCTGCATGGTTTTTCTGCGCAGATGGTATTTTCGAGCGTGGCGGCGCGCTTCTTCACTCCCCAGATCGGCGGCGCCGGTGCGACGGTGGCGACCGGTGCGAGCGGAGCCAGACTCCCCTTCCGCATTGACCACGACGAAAAGTTCAACGAGACCACCCACGTGCAATATCAGCCCTGGAAGCGCGGACCATGGGTGGGCTTCAACTGGCGGTACGACAGCGGACTGGTAGCAGGCTCAACGCCATGTCTCGCAATCACCGCTACCTGCACGTTTTCGACTTCGACTTTGGATGGAGGCTCGAACCCCAATCTCCCAAGCGGTTCGGTGGCCATGGTTACCCCAGCGAACTTGCCATTGACCGCCGATCAGGAGTTTCAGGCCGGGTTCACCTGCAACGGAATGAGCGCAACTCCAACGCGTGCACTTCCGACGGTTTGCCCGGCGTCGGCGTTCGGATCTGCGCTGATCAAAGTGCCGGCGCCAGGGACGGAGAATGACGATCACAATCCGCAGCGTATCGCGTCCCGCAATTTGTTCGATGCTTCCGTGGGGGACGACAATTTGTTTAAAGGCGACCATTACAAATGGAGTCTCACGCTTACCGCCATCAACCTCGCCAACAAATTGGCGCTTTATAACTTCCTTTCAACCTTCAGCGGGACGCATTATGTGACACCGAGGGCGGTGACGGCTGAGCTCGGGTTCCACTTTTAGCGCGCCGTGCCAGGGGCCCTGGTCGATTCATGACCAGGGCCCGCATTTGCCGTTCCGCCAGATCCCCACGCAGCGTAGAGTTCGCGGTTGGACTTCAAATCGCTTGGTCCTATGGACCCCAGTGCCAATCTCACGTTGGCTCGCCAACTTCATCTGAAGCAGCTTCCTGAAACTGGTCCACGACAACAGGTTACTTCTGGCCGAGCCCTTCTGGGTATCCAACGCGGAGGAAGGTCCACCTACAATTCTAAGGAACGGCCGCTACGTAGCGTTGATGCACTTCCCGGTTGCGATGTCCAGAAACAAACAAAATACGAGCCGTGGTGAAGGCGTCTGGATCTATCACCCATGGTTGGATTTAGTCGTGGGATGCGGCGCGTGGTCGGTTCCGTTATTACTGCTCGCTTATTTCTCTTCTGCTGCCAGCATCCTCACGTGGTCTGTCCTTTTCTACGGCCTCGCGTTGTTCTTCAATTATCCGCATTACATGGCGACAATTTATCGCGCCTATCATACGAAAGAGGACTTTGAAAAATACCGGATCTTTACCCTGCACATCACGCTGCTAGTGGCGCTGACCGTGATTTGTTCGCACTTTTGGATTCGTTCTCTGCCTTGGATCTTCACCGTATATCTCACCGCGAGCCCCTGGCACTATAGCGGACAGAATTACGGCCTGTTTATGATGTTTGCCCGCCGGGCCGGCGCTCAACCCACAAACCTCGAGCGGCGCGCCCTTTACGCAGCGTTCCTGATCTCATACGCAGTCTTGCTGCTGAGCCTGCACACCGGACCTTCTGGCGATCCTCTATTCGTCTCGCTCAACATCCCCGAAGCGATAAGCTCGCGAGCGCAGGTCGTGCTTGCCATCGTATTTGTGGCTTGCTCCGCCTTCGGGTTGTCCCGGCTGATCGCCCAGGCCGGCGTTCGCAGAATGATCCCGTCGCTGACCCTGTTTTCTACTCAGTGCGTCTGGTTCCTGGTGCCCTCCCTGCTTGCGCTGCTGGAAGGATTCCAAGTTCCTCGGAGCCGCTATAGCACCGGCGTTCTCGCGGTAATGCACTCCGCGCAATATCTCTGGATCACCTGTTATTACGCTAAGCGAGAAGCAGCGAGCACAGCGAACCGGCCTTGGCGTCCACTTTCTTATTTCGCGATTCTCTTTGTCGGGGGTATCGCACTCTTTATCCCCGGCCCCTGGCTCTCAAGCCTGGTTTTCCATTTTGATTTTACGCGGAGTTTCTTGCTCTTCACCGCCCTGGTGAACATTCACCACTTCATCCTTGACGGTGCGATCTGGAAATTGCGGGACGGACGTATCGCGGGCCTGCTGGTAAATTCACGCGCCCAGATTTCGAACAGCAAGCTCGCCGAAGGCGCGCGCGCCGCGGGCAGCAGGACGATGAGCGGATTGCGCTGGCTGGCCTCACCAAGCTCCGCCGCACGTGCTCTGCGAGTGGGAACAGCTTCCGCGCTGCTGCTTTGGGGTTGTGTCGATCAAGTGCACTATTACTTCGCCCTGCACAGCGGCAATCTGGGCGATTTGAAGCGCGCTGCTTCACTGGCTCCTTACGACACCCCACTTGAGGTACGCCTGGCTCGCGAGGCGCTGGAAGAGGGCAATCCTGATGATTCTGTCGCTGCCTGGCAGTACGCGATCAAGGCCAACCCTGTCGATCCTGCCCCACGCGACGCATGGCTGAAATACCTAACCCAGGAGAAGCGGCTCGATGAGGCATATCAGCTCACCGGCAGTTGGCTCAAGCTCGTGCCCAAGGATGCAGCTCTGCTGGTAAATCATGGCATCCTCGCCCAGCAATTCGGACACGCCGATGAAGCCGAACGGAGCTGGCAGAAAGCCCTCATGTTCGATCCGTCACAGGCCGACGCCGACCTCTATTTAGCGCTGGAGCTGGAGAAGCAAGGCAAATTCGAGGATGCGATCGGGCACTACGAAAGCTTCGTCACGAAGGTGGCGCAACGGCCCCCATCCAACCTGCCGCCTGCGGCCACCATGATCAGCGTGGCGCTGAAGCTGGCAGAGTGCAACACTCAGGCTAATCACACCGACCTCGCATTGCGGAACTACAAAATGGCGCGCATCCTCGCGGCGCAAACGGGGGAAAAGAAGTTAGAAAGCTTTGCCGACGTAGCCGAGGCTTCATTGCAGGCGAAGCGCGGCGAAACCACCAAGGCGCTGCCGCTCTATCAGGGCGCACTTCAGATCGATGCTGGACTCAACGACCGGCACAGCGAGGGTGTCGATTGGTACATGTACGCGTTGTTCTTGCGAGACGCTGGCTTCCCGGCACGTCTTGTCTACGCGAGTGCACTCAAGTCCCAATCGTTGTTGTCTTCCGATGCCAAAGGCCAGGATGCAGCCGCAGCAAGCCGACTCAGCAAAGAATTGGAGCGGCAACTTGGTCCTCAGGCCTCCGGCATCAGCCACAATCCGGAGCCGATATTGCACGAGGCGCTCGAGCTAAAACGTTGACGATAATGCTGGCTGATGACACGCGCTCACTGGCCATGAACTTGATCCGTTGACGCAGCCGAAACACCCGTCAGTGTAACTTTTTTCGTGTTGTCGTCGGGAATGCGGTCGATCAGCAGCAGGAAGGGATCGACCCCGGCTACGTCCGGCATCTCCGCCGTCGTGAAAGTGTATGTAGACTTGTTATTCGCGATGTGCACTCGATCGCGGTAGAGTGTCTTGCCGTACTTCAGGCCTTTTTCCGGCTTGGCGAAAGCGCCGATATCAATCCAGTCATCGATTGGCACCTCGGTCTCATAGCCCTTGGCATCCGCTTTGAACTTGTGAGTTTCCACGTTGATGGTGACGTCGTACTTACCGTCCGGTTGCTTCACCGCGGTGGCATCCAGGGTGCGATTCGAAAACAAGGTAATGTCTTCGAACAAATCCTTGATCAGGTATTGCAAATTCGGCGGCGTCTCCTCGCGCAGTGCATCCACCAGCGCATACGATGTGGGATAGGGCGGCGCGTTGTAAGCATATTGCTTAATCACTTTGCGCAGCGCACGGTTCACCGCTTCTTCTCCAATCATTTCTTTCAGGTAGTACATCACCACGCTCGCCTTGCGGTAATGGACGTATCCCTGCTCGGATTCGACCGTCAGCAGCGGTTCTTCCTTGTGCCGCTCCTTGCCTCGCGAGCGGAGGTAGTTGTCCATTTCATACTTCAGAAATTTCCGCATGGTATCGCGGCCGTACTCTTTTTCCATCACCATCAGC
>Ga0181523_10001559_pt1 | contig 24214 bp, 25 predicted proteins | sample PEATcosm2014_Bin_43_FD_119752 | JGI IMG/M metagenome (GOLD analysis project Ga0181523, IMG submission 119752) | Peatland microbial communities from MTU Mesocosm Facility, Houghton, MI, USA - PEATcosm2014_Bin05_30_metaG | ecosystem: Environmental > Terrestrial > Soil > Wetlands > Peat | place... | reverse complement strand
CGGCATGCACCTGGTGCTGGCCACCCAGCGTCCCAGCGTGGACGTCATCACCGGGCTCATCAAGGCCAACTTCCCCGCCCGCATCAGCTTCCGCGTCGCCACGCGCGTCGATTCCCGCACCGTCCTCGACGTGATGGGCGCCGAGCACTTGCTGGGCAAGGGCGACATGCTTTTCCTTCCGCCCGGCTCGTCGCGCCTTACCCGCGTTCACGGCGCTTTCGTCACCGAAACCGAAATCAACCGCGTGGTCGATTTCTGGAAGACGCAGGCCGCGCCGGAGTACGACCAATCGTTCCTGATCGCGCCGCCCAACGAAGAAGACCCCGAGGCCGCCGGCGATGGCGCAAGCGTTGAGCACGACCTCATGTACGAAGAAGCCGTGCGCCTGGTGCTGCAAATGGGCAAGGCCTCGACTTCCACCTTGCAGCGCCACCTGCGCCTCGGTTATGGCCGCGCCGCCCGCATCCTCGACATGATGCAGCGCGACGGCATCATTGGCCCTCCCGATGGCAGCAAGCCGCGCGAGGTCTTAAAGCCCCCCGATTGGCTCCGCGAGGTCGAGACCCAGTCGCGCTAGAGCCTGCCGGGAAACTCCGTACTTGCGACACAACTCGGCAAAATCGTCCTGATCGAGTTGCCGCTCCTCCACAAACTTCCTTCGCTGCTCCAAGGCTGTCCTGCCATTCCAGGGCATCCGGGTCCCTCCTGCTACCCAGATTCGAACAGCCTTCCAACAGCCAGAAAGTGTCAACTATGTCGCCGGTCTAAAGTGTCACTGATGTCGCCGGTCCGGACCTTGTATCAGGGCACGGCTTCAGCCGTGCCGCACAGGGATCAACTAAACAGGGCCTTTAGGCCCTGCGCCAGGTAGGGCACGCTTTAGCTTGCCAACGCCCGCTTGCGGGCGCAGCTTCACCCGTGCCAGCTTCGCGCCGTCATCGAGCGGCCCTTATTCCGGCAGCCTGACCCCGATACTTTCGAGGAAATGGCCGTCGAAGTCGGCAGACTCTTCCGGGCGCGGGCATTCCCGCCAACAGTCGGCTAGTGGTTTGCTGGCGTACATGGTTTTCTGGCATTCATCGCACCACCAATGGATGACCAGTTCCCGCTCGTCGGTGACCCCTACTTCGTCGATCCGCGCCGGCACGGCCCCGCATCCGCACCTGAGTGAAAAGTGACGATAGCTCATAGTGACAGCATCTACTGTTGTTACTTATCGCATTAACGGGTCGTTCCGATACAGTCCCAAATCCGAACTTTTGTACTACACGCGTACCGAACCACACAGGACAAAACTCACAATACCCCGCAGGTTGCAAATGTAAACGCGCGCACGCCGTCAACGCTGATCCGGGTCGCGTAACTCGAGGGTTGTCTCGCGTTGGCAACACACGCAAGGTCCCGGTAAGTTGCTGCGAATGTCGCAGACATCGCAGTAGTAAGTGATGAGTTTGAGCTTGCCGTCCTTGCGCGCCATTAATCCGCGAGTGTGAAAGGGATCGATCAGGAAATGTCCCGGCGCCGTGAAACGGCCGCGCGCCTCCACTTCGAACCCGTTGAGCCGCTGGTCGGCGAGCACCTTGCTGGTGGATTCATCGCCCTCCAAAGTAACGCGCCTGTGGTCTTCGGTCTCGACCACCGCCGGACTCCCCTGGTGCAAGATGAGCTTCCCGCGCACCGTCGCGCCGCCCGGAGCGTCGGCCGCCCACAGCGCCGCCCCCGCCAGCACCGCAACCCACAGACAGACTCGCATTGCTTCTATCTTAACCCGTGAGCCGCCTGGCAGGCCTGCCGCAAGGCAGGGACCACCTGCGCGCGAGCAATGGTTGGTGCGCCGTTGTAACATGAAGCCAATGCGATCGGTCGCAACTGCTGTCCTGCTGAGCGCAACCTTGTGTTGCGGCCAGACCATGTTACAGGATCCGCACAAAATCGCCGATGCGGAGAAGCTGCTGGAAACTCTCGAAGGCGACCGGCTGGTGTGCTCCGTGACCCCGGCCAAACCCACGGTCCACTTCAGCCTGCGGCTGGAGGCAGGCTATATTTACGAAGTGCCGATGAAACAATATCGGGGCAACGGGCACGGCTGGGCGGTTCTTACGCGCGTCACGCCGGAAAATGGCAGCCCCGTGTACCTGGCCGATGGGTTTCAACTGCCGCCGGTCCCGGAGACGGAGAAAAAGATCGAGGCGCAGGGAGGCGGGTCTTTCTTCGTCGGTGAAGGCCGCTACCTGGTGAAGTGGCTGCTCTTCGACGACAAGGGGCGCACCTGCCGTAAGGAGTGGAAGATTGATGCGCGCCTCGGTTCCGCGGTTCGCAAAATCGATCCTTTAATGCCGCCCGGCAAGGTGGCAGGCCTCTCCTGGAGCGCGCCGTCCGCAACCCAGCGCTCCGCGGACGCGCCCCTGTCGCGTCTCACGATTCTGTTGGATGTTGCTTCCAGGAGCCCGCTTCGGGTCATGCATAGCGCGCAGGAGACCGGAGTGCTGCTGGATGCGCTTTGGGCGTTAACCGAGGAGTTGCCCGCCAGGCAGGTCAAGCTGGTCGCCTTCCACCTGGCCCAGCAGAAGGTAGTGTTTCGGAGCGACAACTTCACGGCCGGCGCCATGCCCGATCTCGCTCGCGCCATCAATGAGTTGCAGCCCTCGCAGGTGGATGTGAGCGTTCTCGCGCGGCCCAGAGGTGAAGTGGATATCGTCGAAAGTCTCGCCAACACCGAAGCTTTGGCCGCCCAGCCGCCCGACGCAGTGATCTTCCTGGGGCCGAAGGTGATGTACGCCGGCCGTCTTCCGACAGGCCGCTCGGATCTTCCCGCCGTTATTCCCCGATTCTTTTACGTGCAGTGGGCAGGCTCTCCATCCCGCGCCGTAGGCCGGAATGTCCCCATGCGAGCCACGGATCTCAACAACCCGCATCACGATAGGAACAACCCGCGCCCCGATATCCCTGTTTACGCAGGCGCGCCCGACCTGATTGAGAACATAGTCGCGCGCATGGAAGGCAAGACGCTCGCCACCGGCTCGCCAGAGGAGTTCGTCAAGGCTGTTGCCGATATAAGGCATGTAATTCTTACTCCCAACTCGAATGACCATGTCCCTTCCCGGTAGCGCAGCCATCGCCATCGCGCTCGCCCTGTCGTGTCATGCGCAGGTCGAAATCGAGGCGCGGCCCCGCCGGCCCAGCCCGGATGCACCACGGCCAAACTTGCGCGTCGACACCAATCTGGTGCTGGTCCCGGTATCCGTCACCGACCCGATGAACCGCAGTGTCACCGGTCTGGAACCGGAGAATTTTCGTGTCTTCGATAATGGCCTGGAGCAGACCATCGGCCGGTTCTCCAGAGACGACGAGCCCATCGCGGTTGGATTCCTGTTCGACACGAGCGGCAGCATGGGCGAAAAGCTGGACCGCTCCCGGACGGCCGCCAGGGCGTTTTCCAACGCGGCCAACCCCGAAGATGAGTTCTGTCTGGTCACCTTCGATAGCTCCCCGCGATTGCTCACGCCGCTGACCCGCGATATCGGGGACGTGGAGAACCAAATTCTGTTTTCGCACTCGCACGGCTCGACCGCGCTGCTGGATGCAATCCTCTTGGGACTGGCCGAGATTCGAAAATCCAAGCAGAACAAGCGGGCCCTGTTGCTCATTTCCGATGGCGGCGACAACAACAGCCGGTACTCGGAGAAGGAAGTGCGGAGGGTACTGCAAGAGGCCGACGTTCTGATTTACGCGATCGGCGTCTTCGGCGACGCCAAAAGCCCGGAAGAGGCGGAGGGTCCGGCCCTGATGAATCGCATCGCGGAATCCACCGGCGGACGCTTGTTTAACACAGGCTGGGCCGAAATTCCGGACATTGCGCGAGCCATCAGCCTGGAGCTGCGCAACCGCTACGTTCTAGGCTTTTATCCACGGGACCTGAAGCCGGACGGCCGCTACCACCGGCTGCAAGTCAAGATGGTTTCACCGCCCGGTCTGCCCCCGTTGCAAGCCCACTGGCGATCCGGCTATTACGCTCCGGCGCAATGACCCGTGGGGCGGGCGCCCTCGCCCGCAACTCGACGCGGCGCATGGTACGTCACTTTCCGGTGCGGTGACGTTGATATGGTTTCCGTGGACGCCGTCATGTGAACGCAGTTCCAATAACAGTCCCGAAACGCGGATTTGATACTTCACCTGTCGGGGAACCCTGTGAAGTCGCCGCGCCGGATGCATTCTATCTGGCTTTGTTTTAAATCGCCCCAAGAATCATAAGTCGCAGGACTAAGACGCAGGGTTATTGGTGCGAGCATTACTGGAATTTTGTTCTTGAACGCCAATACCTTGATCTGATCAAAATTGTTGACGCAGGTCTCCAACACGCTTAGCGCCCAAACCATGTGCTCAGTGCCCGCCCGGTAGTGGCCTGTCTTGGAGCTCAAGTATGTGATTTTTCCCATGCTTGCCTTCATTTCGCCGCCGCACATGACATCCGCACCGGCCAGAAAGCTGGAATGATGAAGCATGCCCTTTACGTGACTGCCGACATACATCTTTCCCTTTTCGCTCATCACCCAGATTGCAAAGCCTTTGCCTGAAAGGACAGTTTGCATCTGGCTGGTGCCGAATTCTACGCCGTTGAGCATCGCCGTGCCTGCCACCAACTTCAGTCGATGGCTCTTTCGGCCGGCCCTGTCCAGGTATGCAACGCCTTTCATGAAGGCTTTGACCATGGAGGGCTTGATAAATGAGTCTTCCTTACTAGCTCCTTGATCTCTTTGAGCCTTGCTGAGATCGAATTTAATCCGGTCCTTAATCATGAGCACGCGATCCCAGTCGCCCATCGAGTCCAGCCACTGATAGAACTTGTTGCCGTCTGGATCTCCCGGAGCTTTTCTCTTGTACACGTCAAAGCACACCCCGAGCAGGTCTCCCATCCGGTGCTTCGGATCTTGCTTCTCGCGCAGGTAGTCCCCTTGTAGCTTTAGCACGGCCGGTTTGTTGATTTCGGAAATGATCTTCTTCCACGCCTCAGAGCCAACGTCTGGACGGCTTTCTAACTCATCCAACTCCTCTTCAATGTCGTGCTCATCATCATCGTCCACAGGTGTTGAATAGTGGTCGTCGGCGCCGATCGACTCGGCGAGTTCCTCAGGGTCAAGGTTAAGCTCTGGTAGATCGTATTGAGGCATTCCGCTGGTCCCTCCTTGTTTTGTATAATATAACCCATCTGGAGGGCATTTGTAGGACCAGAACGCGAGGGCAAGAGTGGTTGGTGAGGTCGTCCGGCCGCACGACTTGCCGGCGCTGCGGCGGCTGCTCTCCGCTCCTTCTCTGTCTGAGGTAGGTCTCGTGTATGCTCTCGTCTTCTTCCGGATTGCTGTTCGTGTTGCCATCGCACAATCGTACTCGATTTCAACCGGAGTCTCCATGCTGGCTCCCCGGAGATGCGCGCCCAAAGTCGGATTGACCAAGCCCTGTTTTCGCGCTGAGGTATCGCGAAGCGGGTGCTTCCAATTCGAGGCGCTTCACCTCGCGGACCAGATTCGTCTCCATCTGATCGGGGCCGAGAAAATGTCGAAGAACTTTGGCTGCGACGCGGGTGCGAAGCCAGCTTCTTGAGACGTTGCGCCATTCCATCCGTAAGTCGGCAACGCGAGCAGAACAGGACCTCTCAGCCCCCGCGCCGACGCCCCGCATTTGACCCCGCTTCGCGGTCCTCCGCCTCACCCGCATCGGCCACGCCGGGCCGTGCCTCCCCCGCATGATAGATTGAAAGCATGCGTCCCGCACTGCGCGCATTGACGATGCTGGCCGGCGCCGCGGCGCTGTGGGCGCAAACGCAACCCGCCCAGCAGCCCGCGGGCATGCTCAATCCTTGGGAGATCGCCCCGGTCCTCGAAGAGATTTCCGGCCACGGCGCGCGGTTGGCGGAGGCGCTCGGCCGCATCAATGTGCGGCCCTGGATCGATCGCGGAGCTTCGGAGACTTACCTCGAACTGTGGCAGTCCGCGACCGAGCAGGCCAAGGCTCTGACCGATACCGCCGGCGCGCTGGCCCGCAATCCCGAAAGGTTGTCCGCCGGCCTCGACGTGCTGTTCCGCATTCAGGCTTTGGAGACCATGGTCGGCTCGCTCGAACAGGGAATGCGCAAATACCAGACGCCCGCCGCCGCCGCCGCGCTGGCTGCGCTCGCCGCCCAGAACGGCGCCAACCGCTCGCGCCTGGAGCGGTACCTGGTCAATCTCGCCGCCGAACAGGAGCAGCAACTACAGGTAATGGACAGCGAAGCGCAGCGTTGCCGCGCCTCGTTGACCGCGCCCAGCCCGCCATCCAGGAAAAGATAGCCATTCTATGCCATTCCAATGCAGCATTTGCGAAGAGCCTTCCACGCGAATTTGTTTGCGGTGCACCAAAGACGCGTGCGACAACCATATCTGCGAGAAATGCCTGAAGTGCAGCGACTGCTGCGAGTGCGAAGTTTCGCTCGACGCAACCCCGCGCATGGCCGCCACCGTCCATATCCCGCCCGCGCTCGAAGCGGAAGCCGCAGCCGAGCCCGACGCCGTATCCGAGCCCGAAGCCGAACCACTGCCTTTTTCCGAAGCGCCCGAGCCCGATCCGATACCGCTCGCCGAACCGCCCGCGCCCGCTACGCCCGCCCACACAGAAGCCGCCCCGCCCTTTCCCGAAGGCGAGTAACCGCCAGCCGCCCGCGCCATCGGAAGCGCCGCAATGCCGTCAGGTATTTTCCACCGCCGGTAATGGTAATAAGGGTAGGATATCTATTGAAAAGGCGGAGAGCCTGATGTCGCGGCGACTCGCAAATCCGATTTTGGTTTCTCTGTGCTTTTGTAGCTGCACCTTGGTGGCCGACGACCTCGCGTCTAGGTGCTCCAGGCCATCCAAGGTGGTTCAATCCAGTTGCAAAGCGATCGCCTACAAGGACCTGCCACAGGGCGCAAGGGATCTGTTACGGAAGATGAAATGCGACGTTCGGTCCGGAAGTCCATATGATTATGGAAGCGCAGTCGATCTGAACGGCGACGGCTCCCCGGAGTATCAATTCTGCTGCCATGAAGCGCCACACGGACCTTGCGGTTCTGTAGTCGTCGGCAGGATCGGAAGCGAATGGAAAGATCTCACGGCCAAGGAGGGACTGCTTGGCTTCGAAGGTGCTTGCAGCCTTTTTGTCGTGCTGGAGAGCCAACAGCGAGGGTTCCACGATGTCTGTCTGCCGGTCGAGTGTTCGCCGGCCACGAAGGCCAACTCTGCCGCCTGCACTCCCACGATTTGGCGGTACGATGGCACTCGCTACCGGGCGACCGATGCGACGGCGGCCAAACCGTCAAGCGCCAGATAGCCGCCTGTTCCCCTCCCGGTCAACCACTCTCTCACGGCGAGCGGTTCGGCATCACACCGAATCCCGCAATCATCGAGGTAAAGCTTCCCTACCGCGGAATCTCGTATCGCTTGATCTTCTCGTAGAGCGTCGAACGGTCGATGCCCAACACGCCGGCGGCTTCCTTGATGTTGCCACTGGTGCGCTGCAAAGTCGCCGTAATCAGCAGCTTTTCCATCTCCTCGATAGTGATGCCCGCCGGCGGTGCCCAGCCTTCCTTCCCGGCCTGGCCGTTTTGCGTCACAAAAGCGAAATCGTCTTCCGTGAGTTCGGCGCCGCGGCAGGTCACCATCGCCCGCTCGATCGCGTTCTCCAGTTCCCGCACGTTGCCCGGCCAGTTGTGGTCCAGCAGCACCTTCAAGCCGCCATCGGAGATCCCGCCCACATCCTTGCCCAGCTCGTGCGAAATCCGTTCCAGAAAATGCTGCGCCAGCAGCGGGATGTCCTCGCGCCGCTCGCGCAGCGGCGGGATGCGGATCTCGATCACGTTCAGCCGGTAGTAAAGGTCGTCGCGGAATTTGCCCTCCGCCACGGCCTGCTGCAGATTCACATGCGTGGCGGCGATCACCCGCACATCCACCGTCACTTCCTCCGAACCGCCCACGCGGTAGAAGCGCCGCTCCTGCAGCACGCGCAGCAGGTCCACCTGCAGTTTGGGCGAGATATCGCCGATCTCATCCAGGAAAATCGTGCCGCCCTCGGCCATCTCGAACTTGCCCTGCCTTTGCTGGTTGGCGCCGGTGAAAGAGCCCTTTTCGTGGCCGAACAGCTCGCTTTCGAGCAGCGTCTCCGCCAGCGCGGCGCAGGAGACCGCCACGAACGGCCTCGCCGCGCGGTCGCCCGAGTTGTGAATCGCCCGCGCAATCAGTTCCTTGCCGGTGCCGCTTTCCCCCTGGATCAGCACCGTGCTGCGCAGGCTGGAGACTTCCTGCGCCAGCTTGAGGATGTCCTGCATCCGCGCGCTCTTGGCTGTAACGTCGCCGAAGTGGTATTGCCGAGACAGCTTCTTGCGCAGAATGCTGTTCTCCCGTTGCAGGTTTTTCACTTTGATGATGCGGCTCACCAGCAGCGAAATCTCTTCCGGGTTGCAGGGTTTGACGATGTACTCCTGCGCCCCTTCCTTCATGGCCGTGATGGCGGTATCCACCGTGGCGTAGGCGGTGATGATGATGATGGACGCCTCGGCGTGCAGCCGGCGCACCTGCATCATGGTCTCGATCCCATCCATGCCGCCGGGCATTTTGAGATCCACGAAGTAGATGGCATAGTCGCGCTGCGCGGACTTCTCGACCGCTTCGCGTCCCGAGTTGGCGGTGTCCACCGCGTACCCGTCCTCGCGCAGCCAGGCGGCCAGCGATTCGGCCATCACCTCTTCGTCATCCACTACCAGGATTTGCCAGTGGGTCTTCATAGCCGTCACCCCTTCGGTTTCCGTTCGATCCGCGCCGCGCAACGGGCGCAGAACGCCGCGCGCTTGAAATCGATCTGCCGCACTCCGGTCGCCATCGACATGGCGCAATTCGAGTCCGGGCAATGGATCAGCCCGAACAGGTGGCCGCATTCGTGCAGCACTTCTTTTTGCGCGCGCTCCAAAAATACCTCGCGATTCGGCGCCAGCCCGTAGAATTCCTGCCGCAGGCGGGCGAGCGAAACCACCGCCGCGCGGCCGCCCAGTTGCGCGTGGCCGAACACGAAAGTCAGCACAGGAATGAACAGATCCCGTTCCGTCACCCCCAGCAGCTTGAACGCGTCGCCGGGACACAGCCGCACCAGCATCTCCAGCACCGGAATCGAGCCGTACTGGCCGCGGACCGCGTCAAACGCGAAATCCAGGCCGGGCAGCTCGATCTCGCGAACCGGCGCGCCGAACTCGGCTCCAGCGCGCTCGGCGATAGCCGTCAGCGCTTCCCGGTCCACTTCCGGCGTGGCGCCCACGTAAAAATACTTCATCCCTTTCCTGCCAGCGCCGCCGGCGCCTCGCCGCCCTGCGCCGGCTGCTCGAGCGGCAGCGACACCGTGAAGGTGGCGCCGGCTCCCGCCGCGCTCTTGACCTCGATATCGCCGCCGTGCGCCTGGATGATGCCATAGGATACCGCCAGCCCCAGCCCCACGCCCTTTCCTTCCGACTTGGTGGTGAAGAACGGATCGAAAATCTTGGCCAGGTTCTCGGCCGGGATCCCTTCGCCGTTGTCCGCTACCGTCAGCATCTCCATGCCATCGGCCGTAAACGTGGTGATCGAAACGCGGCCCTGGCGCTTATCCACGCCCTTGCTCTGGGTGGCTTCCGCGGCGTTCAGCACCAGGTTCAGCACCACCTGCTGGATTTGCGATGGATCGCAAAGCACCGGCGGCAGCCCCTCGCGCAGGTCCGCCTCCACCGACACGTTGCTCAGCTTCAGCTTGTGCTGCACCAGCGATAGCGTCATGCGAACGATCCGGTTCAGATCGGTGGGCGCCCGCTGCGGCTTGCCGCGCCGCGAAAAGGCCAGCAGGTCGCTGACAATGTGCCCCACCCGCGAGGTTTCGTTGATCACCTGCGAAAGATACCGGCGGAACTCCACAAGCCGGGCGGCCGGGACGCCGTCGTCGGTGAGCATCCGCTGCATCAGCATCGACAGGTTCAGCACGCCGGACACCGGGTTGTTGATCTCGTGCGCCACACTGGCGGATAGCTGGCCCAGCGAGGCCAGCCGGTCGCTCTGCACCAGCTTCTTCTGCGCCGCCTTGAGCTGCTCGGTGCGCTCCTGCACCTTGGTTTCGAGTTTCTGCGTAAATTGGTTGATCTCGCCGAGCGCCGTGCGCAGCCGCTCGCGCATCACCTCGAAGCTGCGCGCCAGCTCGTCCAGTTCCTCGCTCGAGCCGACAATCTCGAGCGGCCGGTCGAGCTCCATCTGGCTCACCGCCTTGGTTCCTTCCACCAGCGCTTCAATCGGCCGGCTCAGAAACCGCCGCGTGAACAGAATGATGAACAGGCTGATGAGTCCGATTTCGACGCCCGTCACCACCAGCACGCGCAGCTTCATGCCGTCCACTTCGCGGTCCACGCTTTCCAGCGTCAGCGCGACGTCGAGTACCCCCAGCACCTTGAAGCCCGCCGGGTGCGCGTGGCACGCCGATTCGCTGCACGAGCGCTCGTTGTAAATCGGCGTCACCATCTCCAGCCGCCGGTGGCCTATGTCCGCGCCGGTGATTTTCACGTGCGAGGTGAGATCGATCGGGCTGACCGAGCCCACGGTGGGATCGTTGCGGCGCGTCGAGTACGTCACCTGGCCGCTGCGGTTAAACATGCGAATGCGGTCGATGCCCTGCTTTTCGGCGATCGTCTGCATCACCTGGTATGCCGCTTCCCGGTGGTCGTCCAGCATGGCGTGCCACATCGCGCTGGAGATTCCCTTGGAGAGCTGGTCCGCCCCCAGGATCATCGTGTTGAGAAGCTGCCGCTCCTCGGTCTTGATGTTCACCAGCCCGGAAACCGCCGCCACAATGATCACGATCACCGTGATCGATAACATCAGCTTCCGGGCCAGACGCCTCGGCATAACCGCCCCTGTACTCCGAAATTATTGTAGCGTGCGGCGCCCGGCCATGGGCCGCAATCGGCGGGCGAGTGGGGCAGGCGCTTCCGCCTGCCAACCGGCTCTTCCTACCTTGTGGTCCGTGAAGAATTTACTCGACACGGCCTCGAAAGAGTGAGCTCGCGCACCGGCGGAATCAGCCCATCTCCCGTGTTCTCCGCTCCTTGACTGGCGTGGCAGATAAGGTGCTCTATATGTTGCTTGAGTGGCGCGAAGCCGATGCGGCTCGCCCAGGAGGTTAGTAAGTTATGACGACCGAAAGCGGTAGTTTTGAGAGTAAGCCAACCGGGGACAAGCCGCCCCGCCGCGAGCGAGGCAACCTGTTCTGGTACGCCGCGACCGCGCTCGCGTTAGTGGCGATCGTGGTTCTCTTCGTGAACATCCACCAGCTTGGATCGAGCGTCGATCGGCAGAAGGACGCAACCGCGGCGCAGATCGCCAAATTGAGAGACCTGATCGCGCAGAGCAATCAGGCCAGCAGCCAGCGGTTGGAATCCGTCGCCCGCGAAGCGCACGATTCCGCCATGACCGCGGAAGAGCAAGCCAAGGCCGATCTGCGCAGGGCCAATGCCAACCTGGCCGCCAAAATCGCGCAGGAAACCAAGGCCCAGCAGCAGGCGCAGCAGGAGGCGGAAATTCAGGTGACAGGCCAACTGGATGAGCTGAAGCAGGCCACCACCACCGCCAACTCGAAGCTCGACCAAATCAGCGGCGACGTCAATGGCGTCAAGGGCGACGTCAAGTCCGCCCAATCGTTGCTCGACGAGCACGGCTCCGAGCTGAAGCGGATGACCGGCGACATGGGCGTGATGAGCGGCCTGATCGCCACCAACGGCACGGAACTGGCTCAACTGAAAGAGCTGGGCGACCGCAACTATATCGAGTTCGATCTGAAGAGGAGCAGCGCCGCGCAGAAGATCGGTGGCATTCAGTTGCAGCTCGCCAAGGCCGATCCCAAGCGGAACCGTTTCACACTCGATGTGCTGGCCGATGACAAGCGCGTAGAGAAGAAGGACCGCACCGTGAACGAGCCGGTGCAACTGTACGTGGCCGGCAATCGCCAGCCCATTGAAATCGTCGTCAACAACGTGAAGAAAGACGAAATAACCGGATACCTCGCAGTCCCCAAGGTCACCATGGCCCGCCGGTAAGCGCAAACAATCACAGCCACGGATGAACACAGATAAACGCGGATAAGGAAGGCAGGTTCTCAGAAATTCTTATCTGTGTTCATCTGTGCTCATCCGTGGCTAAATCCATTACCATCAATCTGATATCCCACCAAATCGAATCTGCCGATTGAAGTACCTGCGTACTCTTTTGTCTGGTACTCTGGGCGTGTTATGGCTCCCGCCTGGCAGAACATGATGATCGCGCTCGCGCGCAGCGATTCCCTCACCCGGTGCGTACAAACCAACTCCAAAATCTCCGCGGCGGCGAACCAGTTTGTTGGCGGGCTGGATGAAGGCGCGGCGCTTCGCACGGCGCTCGAACTGCAGCAACGGGGCATTCGCGCATCGTTGTTCTTCCTCGGCGAATACATCACGGACCCGGTGGTTACCCGCCAGACCGTCGACAGCCTGGTGCGGCTTCTCCCCGCGCTGCACAGCCACGGTCTGGACACCCATGTTTCGGTGGATCCCACCCAGATCGGCTATTCGATTCGACCCGAACTCGGCGAGGAGAACGCCCTCCGCCTGGCCGCGTCGTTTCCGGCGCAGCACTCCGCGCGCAGCTTTCTGATGATCGATATGGAGGACGCTTCCTACGTCGATTGCACCATCGGCGTGCGCAACCTCCTGGCCAGCCGCGGCGTGCCGGCCGCCATCACGTTGCAGGCGTACCTGCGGCGAACCGAATCGGACCTGGCGAGTCTTCTGCGCGACCGCGTTCCCTGCGTCCGGCTAGTGAAGGGAGCGTTTTCCGAGCGGCGGGCGATCGCCTGGACACGCCCGGCTGAGATCACCGAAGCGTACATGCGACTCGCGGCGCTGATGCTGTCCGACCAGGCGCGGGAGAGTGGACTATTCCCCGTTTTCGCGACCCACAACGAAGCGCTGATCGATTCCATTCGCAAGCTGGCGCGCGAATCCGGCTACGCCCCCGGAGAGTACGAGTTCGAAATGTTGTACGGCGTGCGGCCGAAACTGCAAGCGAACATCCTCGCCGCCGGCGACCAGCTTCGCTTGTACGTGCCCTACGGCGCCCACTGGTGGCCGTACACCGCCCGCCGCATCGGAGAGAATCCGCAAAATCTCATCTTCGTCTGGCGCGCCCTCGCCGGCCGACGTCGCTGACGCCGACGTGGCGTGGGCAACGCGGACGTGGCGCGGGCATTCTTGCCTGCTGTGTCGAGATTCTTCTCGACATTTCTTTTCTTTATACGCTATTCCCGCAGCGCCCCACAAAAAAAACGGCCCGGCCTCCACTCAATGAAGGCCGGGCCCATGGGAAGAAATTTGATGCTCTCTGAAACTCTTCTAGCGATGGCTGCCGCCGCTGGAATGACCCGAGCCGCTGTGGCCGCTGCTTGCGTGGCTGGCCCCCCCACCGCTCGACCGCGGCGCGCTGCTCGACGGCGCGCTCCGTTGCTGGCTCGGCGCGCCGTAACGAGGCTGGCTCGGCGCACTGTTCGCAGGCGCATTGTAGCGTGGGCTGCTGCCCGAGTACGGGCTGCTGCGGTATCCCGAGTTCGGTGCGCCAAACCGCTGCCAGCCGCTCGAAGACGATGACGGCCGCGTGTTCGACTGCGCGCCCGGCGCACCGATCCGGTTCCAGCCCGCGGAACTGCCCGCCTGGCCGCCGGACCGGTTCAACCCTCCTTGCGACGCCATGCCGCGTGCGCCCGCAGCCGCCTGCGGAGAATGAAAGAACGTGGTGTTGCCGGTGCTCCTCGGCGCGTACGATGCCGCACGGCTGGAGAACCGCGTGGCAGCTCCTCCCGCAGCCAGCGGAACAGCTCCGCGGATCATTCCCGCCGACGCAAACTGCGCCGCCGAGGGCCGCACGATGTTGGAACCTCGACCGTTCTGGAAGTCATGCACCGAAAGCCCCGTCACGCCATTTGCGACACGCGCATTTTGATAGGCATTTCTTATGTTTACGCCTGTAATGTTCACTGAGCGGTTGATGTATCCGGCGGAGCCGTAGAAACCCCTCCCCCACCATGGGTGGAAGACTTCATACGGCGCCAGTGCACACCAGCCGATGTTGCCGAAACCGAAGCCAACCCCGAAGCCAACTCCACCGCCGAAACCGAAAAATCCAACCAGCGCCGGCGACCAATAATGCGGCATGCCGAACACACCCGGATACCACAGCCAGCCGAAGCCGGCTCTATTGAACCAGCGGCCATAGTGATATGGGGCCCAGCCCCAGGGATCGGCGCTGACCCAGGTCCAGCCATAATAATCCAGCCACTCCCACTGCCCCAATTGATAAGGCGCCCAACCGGGCGCGACCTGCGGCTGCCAGACGTTTCCGTAATCGGGCGTGTAAACCCAATTCCCGTTATTGTCCAAATCTTCCGAGCCGTACACTCCCTGCGGCACACGCTGCGCGCTGCGCGACTGCGTGAGCATGCGATCGCGACTGTCCGACCATGCGTCCCAGGCATCCGCCGCCGGAGCCGCCACTATCTGAAACTCCGGATCGGCGGTGGAACCGCGCGCAACCATCATCTGTCCGGCGCTCACCCACTGCGAACCGTGGGGCGAAAACACCTCGATGTCCCCTCCTCTGACGGTGAGTTCCGTCTGGCCGGCATCGGTAACGGAAATGCGATAAATCCCAACCTTCGTTGGTCTTACGGAAATATTCGGGGTATCCACTTCGGCATTTGTGCTGGAAGGCCTTAACACACGGTAAGTTAGGGTGCCGTGAGAGAGCTCGATTTGCAGCCGGTCCGCCTCCAGCGCCGCGATCCTGATTTCCGCGGTGCCGCCCAGCCGGAGCAGGTTGGCGGCATCGAATTCGACTTCGGCCCGCGAGTTGGGGCCGCTGGAAATGCGATCTTCGGTCAGCAGCGGCGCGTTGATGACGCCTGCCACCCAATCGGCATCGCCGCGTTTCACCGAAACCTGGCCGTCCATGACGCTGATGCGGGCGACGCCGTGCTGCTGATCGTCGGCATCCTGCGCCCGCGCGGGTGCGCCGGCGCCAACCGCGAGAACGGCCGCCAGAACCCAACCCATCGAGCGAAGCTGCGACCGAACCATGGCGGAGTCCTTTCTAACGTCCGGTGAGGTGATAGCACGGAGGCTGCCAAAGGCCAACGATAACTTCTTCAGACATTTACGGGTCAACAGCGCGTTGCCCGAGTGGCCGAAAACCACCAGCATGGCTGCGTTGGAGCAGGCACAGCAGAGTATGCCGGCGCACGACGCAGAGACGGAAGGGTAAAGTAGCCGTCAGAATCGCTATAATCGCCTCGATGGCCGCAGCCGACATCGACGAGCTTTTCGCTCGAACTCTCGAGGGTGATTATGAGGACGAAGCGCCCTGGGAGGCGGTAAACGCCTTGCGTCGGCTCGGAACACGGGAGGTATTCGACAAGGCGGCGAAGTGGGCCGAGTCAGCCAATCCGTTGGTGCGAGCCCGGGGCATCGACGTGCTGGCGCAGCTTGGAAAGTTCTCAGAGCCCCACGCGAATAGCTTTCCCGAGGAGTCCTACGCGGTCGTGACCAGGGCTTTGCGCCATGAGACGGAACTCCAGCCGCTTGACTCGGCCATCGCAGCATTGGGACACCTCGACGATCCTCGCGCAATTCCCTTGATCGCCGCATTTCGTTCCCATCCCGACAGTGAGATCAGGTTCACCGTTGCCTGTGCCCTTGGCTCATTCCCTAACGATGCGCTGAGCGTCGAGAGCCTGCTCTTTCTAATGGAAGATTCCGATCACAAGGTCCGTGACTGGGCCACGTTTGGACTTGGCGTCCTCGGTGATGCTGATTCGGATGAAATCCGCGACTCGCTATATCGAAAGCTGGGCGATTCGAATGTTGACGTGCGCGAGGAAACTCTGATCGGGCTGGCCAAGCGGCACGACACACGCAGTCTAGCAACGCTCATCGAGGCACTGGAGCAGCCCACAATGACCCGTCGCATCATCGAGGCTGCATACACACTCCTGGGGATGGACGATGACCGAAAGGACTGGTCCGGACAGGATTACGCGAACGCCCTGCGCGAGCGGTTTCGATCGTAACCTGGCAACCTCGGCGCTGAATCCGGCCGGACCGGATCGCCCTGGGGAATTGCGGGATAAAATGAATCCGTGCCGGCCACCACGCAATCTATCCCCGAGATCCTCGAAAAACTGCACCTGGAGCCGCTGAATTCCGGCGCTTGCTTTGGCGACTGGATCGCCAATCCCAGCGGCGGCGAATTGGCGTCGCTCAATCCCGCCACCGGTGAGACGCTGGCGCGCGTGCAAATGGCCGGTCCGGCCGATTATGAAGTCATAATGGCGCGCGCCGCCGCGGCCTTCGACGAGTGGCGCATGATCCCCGCTCCGCAACGCGGCGCGATCGTTCGCGAAATCGGCGACGAGCTGCGCGCGCACAAGGCGGACCTGGGCGCGCTGGTGACGCTCGAAATGGGCAAGACCCTCGCCGAAGGCTTGGGCGAAGTGCAGGAGATGATCGATATCGCCGATTTCGCGGTCGGCCTGTCGCGCCAGCTCTACGGCCTCACCATGCACAGCGAGCGGCCGGGGCACCGCATGTACGAACAGTGGCACCCGCTCGGGATCGTGGGCGTGATCAGCGCGTTCAATTTTCCGGTGGCCGTGTGGTCGTGGAACGCTCTCATTGCAGCCGTGTGCGGCGATTGCGTGCTGTGGCGGCCATCGTCGGAAACGCCGCTCACCGCCATCGCCGTGCAAAAGATCTGCAGCCGCGTGCTGGACCGGCACGGCCTGAAGGGCGTTTTTAATCTCGTGATCGGCAGGAGCGATCCCGTGGGCGAGATGCTGATCCGCGACCGCCGCATCCCGCTGGTGAGCTTCACCGGTTCGACCGAGGTGGGCCGGCATGTTTCCGAAACGGTGGCGCGCCGGTTGGGCCGCAGCATCCTCGAATTGGGCGGCAACAACGGCATCATCGTGATGGACGATGCCGACCCAGCTCTGGTCGTGCGCGCCGTGTTGTTCGGCGCGGTGGGCACGGCCGGCCAGCGCTGCACCACCACGCGGCGCCTGTTCCTCGAGCGCGGCATTGCACCGAAGATCATAGCGGCGCTCGAAAACGCATACCGCCAGGTGAAAATCGGCGATCCCATCGATGAAACCACGCTGATGGGACCGCTGGTGAACTTGCGCGCGGTGGACGACATGATGGATGGCATTCGCCGCATCCGCGAGCAAGGCGGCGAAATCCTGTGCGGCGGCCGGCGCCTGAACGGCTGCTACGTCGAGCCCACGCTGGTGCGCGCGCAGCCCGAGATGCCTATCCTTCAGGAGGAGATCTTCGCGCCGATTCTCTACCTTATCGAGTTCGATCATCTGGATGAAGCCATCCACTGGCACAACGCGGTGCCGCAAGGCCTCTCCTCCGCCCTGTTCAGCAATAGCCTGGTGGCCGCCGAAACATTCTTGAGCCATCGCGGTTCGGACTGCGGCATCGCGAACGTGAACATAGGCACCAGCGGCGCGGAAATCGGCGGCGCCTTTGGCGGCGAAAAGGACACCGGCGGCGGCCGTGAATCCGGCAGCGACGCTTGGAAAGCCTATATGCGCCGCCAGACCAATACGATCAACTGGTCCGGCCAATTGCCCCTGGCGCAAGGAATCCGCTTCGAGGCGTGAGAGACCGCCGAGCGAAGCCGGACAAGCCGAGCAAACCCGGACTTAGGGCGTTTCGGCGATCGGGCAGGCGTCATGCGTTTCGATGGGAACGGCTTCGGATCCCCATGATGGGCCGTCGTCTGCCGGAAGCGATCTGCGCCATAGCGATCCGAAAGAGCGCATGCTCAGTCTGCGGTCGAGGTCCGGCTTCACCGTGGCGAAGACATCCGCATTATCGCGCCACAGGCCATCGCGAAGCCACGTCCGCCGATGGACACAGTTCCTCACAGCCTGTTCGTTCCAGGTTAACTCGGTTACGTCCATTTGAATTACAGAACCCTGAGAATCCACTCCACAGTTCCATGGGAATCCGCAGCCGCAATCCGCCAGGCCAATCTCCCAGAGTCGCCGAATCAACGTCGCGTACTCCAAAATCACCGGCCGCTTGTCCCACAGGGCATGTTTCTTCAAATAGATGCCTAGCGGCGTCACCAAGTCCTGTGTGTACCGCCCTCCTCCCAAGGCAACCGGATTGCCGAGCAGTGCAACGTATCGCCGGGGCACCCGAGCGAAACGATCCATCAGAAACGCCAGGTTCGAAATCGTCCCAGGTTTCTTGAGTACTTGTGCCGTCAGCTCATGCGCGGCCGGGATTTTGCCGTCATGATACGCCGTCGACAGCACCCTACAGGCTCGATCCATCGCACTTCTTGGAATCTTCAGGACGCGGCCGTCCCGTTGCTCATAGACGCGGTACTCCCAACCTCGACCAAGCTCTCGCACGGCTGCAACTATAGTTGACTGGAGCAGACGGTCTCTCTCCTTTTTCGGAGGACCGTCCCGAGGCCGGATCGCATCGTGTGCGCGAAGCGCGCCGTGCCGAATCATGTGTTGCGCAAGGGCGCCAGTGCGCGTTCAGCCCCTTTGGAGAATGCTGGATGAGGGCGTGGATTGGGCGCGCCCGGTGGATCGTGGAAAGCGGGTAAGATGACAAGGTGACCAAGCGAACTCTCTTTCTTTTCGCCGCCGCGGCACTTGCCTGGCCGGTGGCCGCGCAAGTCAAGACCGATCCGGGGCCGCAGAAGACCGGCGTCGTCATGAAGATCTCGCCCGGTGCGGAGAAGATCGGCGTCATCATCGACGGGCAGCCGTTCACGGAATTCTTCGTCTCTGGCGAGACTGTCACCAAGCCGTATCTTCACCCGCTGCGCGCACCTTCGGGCACATACGTCACCCGCATGTGGCCGATGGAAAAGGTCGAAGAAGAGGCCGGCATCGCGAGACCCGACCACCCGCATCAACGCGGTCTGTGGTTCGCGCACGAAAAGGTCAACGGCCTCGATTTCTGGAATAACGAAGCTTCGTATACCACGCCCAATCGCGGCAAAATCGTCCTCGCCAAGCTGGATGAGGTGAGCGGCGGCAAGGACCAGGGCGTGATCGCCGCCACTTTCGACTGGACCGATCTGGCCGGTCACAAGCTGCTGACCGAAGCGCGGCGGATGACGTTCTATGCCGATCCGAAGCTGCGCATCGTCGATTTCGATATCACTCTCACCGCGGCGGCGGACGCCGTGACCTTCGGCGACGCCAAGGATGGCTTGTTCGGCATCCGCATGCGGCCTGTGCTGCAGGAAGCGGGAGGCACCGGGCACATCGGCAACGCCGACGGCCTGGCGGGCGAACGGCAGCTTTGGGGTAAGCCCTCCAACTGGTGCGATTACTCCGGCACGGTGAACGGCGAAAAGGTGGGAATCGCGATCCTGGACCACCCCGAGAACCCGCGCCATCCGGTGCGCTGGCACGCGCGCGGATATGGCCTGTTCGCGGCCAACCCGTTTGCGCTGGCGGCCTTCACCGGCGACAAAACCAAGGACGGATCGTTGACCGTAGCGCCGGGCCAATCCGTGCGCTTCCGCTATCGGGTCATCATCCACGAGGGCGATGCGCAGGACGCCGGTATCGCCGCCCAGTGGGCCAAGTACGCGGGCGGGAAATAACCGCCGGAAAGTGGGGCAGGCGTCCCGGTTTTCGGGTCCGATGCGGATTCAGCCTGCCAACATGGCAGGCCGCGAGAAACCGCCTCGAAGGTCCGGGAATCCCGGCAAATCACCGGCGACAAGATCGCCGGCGTTACCGAGACGATGGCCTGCCCCAGCTCAAGCCGCCAACTTGGGGAACAACGCGCGGTCGAGGATGCGGCGTGTCAGCTCTTCTATCGTGATGTATTCGTCGCCGTCGCGATAGAACAGCTTGTCGCCGGCAAGCACTCCCACTTCGATCAGGTACGGCTCGCCACCCCGTTCGATTCGAAAACCGGGGAGCGTAAGGTCGTTGACGATGACGATCTCCGCGCGCGCCACCCACCGCGTCTCGACCTCATCGCGTATCTCGATGCGCACGCGACCGGTGACAAAGTGGATGCTCGCCGCCCGCGCGCCGAACGCTTCTTTAAAGGATTCCAGGCACTCAGTCAGGTTCTCGTGCAACTCTTCGAGCGCACGCGGCATCCTTTTCCGAATGTTGTCTTCCCGCAGCCGCCGTTCCTGCTCCTCGGTTATGCGCATCTGTAGCCACTGTAAGTTCATGGGGAACTCTATAGTAACAGATGGAAGCCTTCGGCGGCGCAACGCTTTGCTCACCTGATACTTACAATATGTAACTCACCAAGGTTATCAATCGCGACGATGTTACACTACTTAACTTCGTTCCCAGCGAGCGGACCGCTAACGGGCAAGCCATTCCGGGCGCTGCACTTGCCGAGAACTTCTATTCACCGCGCCATGACTGCGCTAGCGGTCGTAATCCGACCCGATCTACGCTATCTCCGCACCGTCGGCCCACTGCACGGCTTCGGCATAGCAGTCGGTGAGGGTTTGCGCGTTCAGGCCGCGAACGGCTGCGATGGCGCCGAGCGCGTCCCAATCGGCGTGCTCATACGCGAGGACGAGTTTCCACAGCGGCGGCATCTTGTCACTTCGATGGGGCCGATCGAGAAGCGTGCGGGTAATCTGGCCGTGCAGGTTCAAGCCTTCCACCAGCTCCGCCAGAGGACAGCCCAGCATGGCGTCGAGGAGGGAGAACAGGCCCACCAGGAAGCAGTCGTCGCGCAGTTGCGTCAATCCGGCTTCTTTGGCGAGCGACTCGAAGAAGCGCGCCCGCACCAGCGTGCTGATCGCCAGCTCAGTGGGCTGGTCCGAAGCCAGGTTAGCCATGGTGAGCACCGACAGCCACTTGCGCGCGGCGTCCTCGCCGAGCGAGACCAGCGCGCGCTCGAGCGACTCCACCGGCGAGCGCAGCCCGAACCACGCCGAGTTGACGAAGCGCAGCAGCTTGTAGGAAAGTCCGGGCTCGCGTTTGAGCAGGTCCGCCAATTTCCGGAAGTTCATTTCCGGCTGATGAAGTTCGTTGAGGATTCTCAAGAACTGAAGCTTGAACCCAGGAATCTGGCGGGTGGAAGAAATCGCCGGGTGAGCGAAGAAGTAACCCTGAAAGTACTCGTAGCCCATGTCGCGTGCGCTGCGGAATTCCTCCTGAGTTTCCACCTTCTCCGCCAGCAGCCGGACCTTGCCCTTGAATCGAGTGGCGGCTTCCGCCTGCTGCGAAAGGCTGGTAGTCCGGAAGTTCACTTTGAGGAAGTCGGCGAGGGGAACCAGGGCTTCCACTTTTTCCGGAGCCGTAAAGTCATCGAGAGCCAGGCGGTAGCCCCGGTCCCGCAGCGCGCGGCAGGCCTCCAACAGATCCTCGCCGGCCTCGGCGCTCTCCAGGATCTCCACCACGGTCTGTTGTGGCGGCAGGATGAAAGCCGTGCCATCCAGCAACATCTTGCGCGGAAAATTGATGAACGTGTTCTTGCGCCCGGTCAACTGGTCGGTCTCGGCCGAGCCGAAAACAGCACTGATGACGCGGGCCGTGGCTGTGTTCCCCTCCGTCCCGTCGAACTCGTTCAGGCTGCTGGAGCGGAACAGCATCTCGTAGCCAAAGACGTGCAGATGCACGTCGAGAATCGGTTGTCGCGCGACCAACAGTTCCATCGACACCTCAGCCATTTATCTTCATCGGCTGAGCCCGCGGAATCTTTAGCCTTTGGCCGGCCGCGTCCCCAAAAAAAATGCGCTACGGGTCCACCAGAGAGAGAATCGTCAACGGTGCATTGCCTTCCAGCCGGTTGTTGACGAACAGGAAGAAGAACTTCTTCTCTTCGCGCGCGCGGCCGATCAGGGCTCGCATCGACTCGCGGGCTTCCGGGTTGGGGTCCCGCACCTCGGTGTAGGGCGAGAAAGAAGCCACCGCGTTCTCGTACATGCGGCCGCACCGCAGCAGGGCGCGGCACACCAGAAAATCGGCGGTACCGGAGGCGGGAATGGCGATCTGGTGGCGCAACTCCGGCATGCGGGACCACGCGTTGTACACGTGCGCCACGCGGCGGCTGCGCAGGCAAGAGAAATAGTCGGCGGTCAGGAACTCGGGATTGCGGATCTCCACCGCGTAACGGAACTCGGGCGGCAGCGCGGCCAGGAACGGGTCGAGGCGCGAGAGGAACTCATCGGCGGCGGCGAAGCTGCGCTGGCCGAAGGCGCCAAATTCGAAAATCAGCACCCCGGTTTGCCGGCGGTAGGGCAGTAGCGGGCGCAGAAACATCTCCTCGAGCGCGCCGGCATCGAGGAACCCCGGATTCTCCCGGCCGCCCTGCGAGCCGTAGCGCGGATGGGCCGGAAATACTTTACAGGTGATTTGTTCCGGCACTTTGAAGGCGAACCGGAAATGAGAAGGCGTCTGGCCGAACAGCTTGCGCCAGAATTCCGCGGTGGGGAACTGGTAGAAGGCGAAATCGCCGCAGACGGTGGGGAAGGTTTCGGCGTACTCGCGCAGGCACTCGCTTTGAAACAGCCGTGTAGAAAAACGGCCGCGCGCCAGGTAGCGCTCGCGCGAGTAGACTTGCCCTAGCCACCCTTCGTACTTCCAGGAGCTGCCGCCGATCAGGACGTTTTGCGCGGCGAGCGCGCGCAAGCGCACGGCGAGCCCGGCGCGGTTGAAGCCGGCGGGGTCGTCGAAGAGCGGCCCTACCATATCCGCGCGAAGCGCCCGTCCGCCGCCCTCCGATTCACCATGGTTCATTGTAAATGGAAAAGGCCCGGCGGTACGGCGAGATGCAGCGCGCTTTGTCGCCCGGGTGCGAGGGCGAGGCATGCCTCGCCCCTACAAGGACTCGTAGGGGCCGGGCACGCCCGGCCCGGCACGGCCGGAGCTAGCTCCACGCCAGCCCGCCCGCTCCGCGGTTGTATAATTGCTTCATCCGCGCAGGAAGCTGAGAGCTTGCCGATGGACGCCGAAAGTATCCCGCAAGACAGTTCCACAATCCCGCCGCAGCGCGATGAACACGAGCCGATGCTCTATTGCCCGGTCTGCTCCACGCGGCTCACTGCACGGAAGTGCAAGCTGCTTTGCGAGAAGTGCGGCTACTATATGAGCTGCGCCGACTATTACTGACCATGTCCGACATACCCGAACTACTCGAACGCTACCGCCGCGGCCCGGAGCTGCTCGCCGTGGTGCTCACCGGCGTCTTTGGTGAAGAAGAAGACTTCGTCGCCGCACCAGGCAAATGGAGCATCCGCCAGATCGTCGCGCATCTGGCCGACACCGAAATCGTGCTGGCGCACCGCTTCCGGCAGGTGATTGCGGAGGACTCGCCGACCATGATCTGGTTCGATCAGGACGCCTGGGCCGCCAATCTGGACTACGCCCGCCGCAAACCGAAGCAATCGCTCGAAACGCTGCGCCGCACGCGGGCCGAGAACTACGACCTGCTGAAGGCGCTGCCCGAGGCCACGTACGACCGCGCCGGCAACCATACCCAACGCGGCCGCCTCACGCTCGGCCAGTTGCTGGAACAAGGCGCTGCGCACACCGAGTCGCACGCCCGCCAGATCGGCGAAATCCGCGAAGCGTACAAGATCGCGAAAGGAAAGAAGTGAACGCGAGGAGCCGACACCATGGAACATTACACCTGGGATGAAATGGAAAAAGAGGTCATGAACGACAAGCTGGCGCGCAGGTTCGTCACCGGCGAAAAGGCGATGCTGGCGCAGATCTTCCTCAAGAAGGGCGCGCTGGTGCCCACCCACCAGCACGAAAGCGAGCAGATCACCTACATCCTGGAGGGCGCGCTGCTGTTTCGCGTGGAAGGCAAAGAGGTGACGGTGGGAAAAGGGCAGGTGCTGCTGATTCCTTCCAACGTGCCGCACAGCGCGGAGGCGCTCGACGACACGCTCGATCTGGATGTCTTCAGCCCCATCCGCCAGGACTGGATCGACAAGGACGACGCCTACCTGCGGCGATGAGCCGCGGCGCGCGGCCGTTGCGGCGGCCGGCGCGCGGCGCGATACTGGCTGCTAGGAGTCCCTCATGCGCATTTGGATTCTGGCTCTGCTGCCGTGCGCTCTGCTGGCGCAGACTTCCCCGCCCCGTTCGGCG
>Ga0181523_10001557_pt1 | contig 24241 bp, 24 predicted proteins | sample PEATcosm2014_Bin_43_FD_119752 | JGI IMG/M metagenome (GOLD analysis project Ga0181523, IMG submission 119752) | Peatland microbial communities from MTU Mesocosm Facility, Houghton, MI, USA - PEATcosm2014_Bin05_30_metaG | ecosystem: Environmental > Terrestrial > Soil > Wetlands > Peat | place... | reverse complement strand
GTCGGTCTTGGGTGCACCCGACAGCACAGTCGGGACAAGACAACGACCGGTGGATGGTCACCTAGCTTCGAAGGAAGAAGTTCCTGTTCAAAGCATCACTCACCTATCCGCGCGGCCAGTTAGGCGAGTTAGTGGCGCCTCCTGGACCGGCTCATGAGCAGGACGCCTGAGCAGAAGGATGGCGACGCTCTCAATGAGGTTCGGGTCTCATGCAACTCAATCATGCAGAACGACAACATCGTGTGTGCGGATAGGACAATAGAGCTCAATCCGGCCAATTCGGTGCTGCATCATCAAGTTGGAGACGTACTCAGATTGAATGATGAAGATTTCCTTCGCCTGTCCGGGGCCTTCCGTGCGGAGATCGAGCTTGAATGCTCGTAGAATGACAGCGGCAAGGAGCCGGCGGAAGCCTCCATGGGGAACCCACGTTGAATCAGTGCCTCCTCAGCATCTACCAACCGGACGGAGACGGACCTCCGCCGCCGTCCGTGAACCTGCAAGAGATCATGAGTGCCGTGAACGCCGTCAATCAGGGGATGAGGGCCACCGGCGCTTGAGTCTCTTCGAACCGACTCTTCCCTCCGAGCACGGCGGTCGTAGTCCGGGCACAGCACGGGGCACTGCTCACGACGGACGGCCCGTACATCGAGGGCAAGGAGTACCTGGGCGGCTTCTACATCGTCAATGCGCCCGACCTCGGCGCCGCGCTCGAATGGGGCCGAAAGGTCGCCCGGGCGACCACGCTCCCGATCGAGGTGCGTCCGATCCAAGGCGACGGCGTTCCGCAGTAGCGATTGCATGCCCGCGGAGGGTCCGGCTGCGAACTCCGCAGGACCTGTCAGTCGGAGTCTTGCCAAGTGGGCCCACGACCGTACGGACAACTGTGCCCACAGGGCGGAGAGTGCTCCCGCTCCGCCTGTGCCCTACGCTCCGTTCGCCCGCACTAATTATGAGAGCAGCGTAGCCAGAGCGCTCGAAGACGGTTGGGGAGGACCCATGGCGGACCAAGAGCAGCGGATAGTCGGTACAGTCGAAGTCGGACAGACGGTGGAACACCTCTCTCCCCAGGAGCGCGCCGCCCTCGGCAAGGAGGCGCGGGCACGAGCACCCCGATCGTCACAGGCGGAGTTCAGTCCAACGTCTTCGCGCCCGGATCCCGTCGACCTCCTGCAGCGCCAGGCGCGTTCACGGGTGCCCGAGCTGGTCCCGATCCGCTACGGGCGGATGCTCGTCTCGCCGTTCGCCTTCTTCCGCGGTGCGGCGCTGGTCATGGCGTCCGATCTGGCCACGACGCCACGTTCGGGATTACTGGCACAGATCTGCGGCGACGCCCACCTGAGCAACTTCGGCCTGTTCGCATCTCCGGAACGGTCACTGATGTTCGACGTCAACGATTTCGACGAGACCCTGCCCGGGCCCTGGGAGTGGGACGTGAAGCGCCTGGCCGCCAGCGTGGTCATCGCCGCACGCGATCGGGAGTTCACCCCGAAGGAGGCGAGGACGGCGGCGATCGAGGTCGGCGTGAACTACCGGCGGGAGATGAACCGGCTCGCCGGGCTGTCCAACCTGGACGTCTGGTACTCCCGCATCGACGTGGCCCAGTTGCTCGCCGATCTTGAGGCGCAGGCCGACTCCACCCGGTCGAAGGCCGACAAGCGGATGGCCTCCCGTACGGGGAAGGTACTGGCCAAGGCCCGGACCCGCGACAACATGCAGGCCCTGGACAAGCTCACCGAGGTGGTCGACGGGCAGCGCCGGATCATCAGCGACCCACCGCTGATCGTGCCCGCCGAGGAGCTGTTCCCGCAGATCGAGAGCGACGCGTTGCTCGAGTGGCTCCACCGGCTGTTGCGGAGCTACCGCCGGAGTCTGCAGACCGACCGGCGCCACCTGATCGAGCAGTTCGAGCTCCTCGAGCTGGCCCGCAAAGTGGTGGGAGTGGGCAGCGTCGGCACCCGGGCCTGGATTCTGCTCCTCGTCGGCCGCGACACCGACGATCCCTTCTTCCTCCAGGCCAAGGAGGCAGAGCCCTCCGTCCTGGAGGAGTTCGTCGGCAAGAGCCGCTACGCCAACCACGGCGAGCGGGTGGTGGCCGGACAGCACCTGATGCAGGCGGCCAGCGACATCTTCCTCGGGTGGCAGCGCACCGAGGGCGTGGACGGGGTCACCCGGGACTACTACCTCCGGCAGCTACGCGACTGGAAGGGCGCGTTCGACATCGAAGGTGCGATCCCCGCCGGACTGGTGAAGTACGGCAGTGTGTGCGCCCAGGCGCTGGCCCGGGCCCACGCCCGATCCGGCGACCGCATCGCCATCGCCGCCTACCTCGGGACCGGGACCACGTTCGACCAGGCCATTGCTGAGTTCGCCGAGACCTACGCCGACCAGAACCAGCGCGACTACGAGGCACTCCAGCAGGCCGTTGCCAGCGGACGGGTCAAGGCGGAGACCGGTCTGTAGGGACCGGCACCGTGTCACCGATCGAGAAGGCCCACCTGTTGCCCTGGACCCTCTCGTTCAAAGCGGTGCCGGTCGGTGGCAAGACCGTCCGGGCGTCCACGACGTGATCGCCCGGCCCACCTATTGGGCCGTGCGGGGACTCGGCAGCGCGGCAGGCACTGCGGTCGCCGAGATCCTTGCGCGCGCACTGGTCCGTTCCGGGCATCCGCCCTTCGGCTCGTCCGGCCGCTCGAGCCACGCCCAGGCGGCCCTCAACGCGGCGATCGGGGACCGGCTGAGCGAGTCCGACTATCCGCTGGCGATCCGCATGGCCGCACGCACCGGGGGCGCGACGTTCCCGTCGACCAGGAGGCGCCACGTGAATGTCGAACTCCGGCCGTCAGCCTGAGGCCGCAGAGCAAGATACCGCCGAGCCGGCGCACCATGCGGGTCCCGTGCACGGTCCCGGCAGCGAACATCCCGACGGTGACAGTCAGTAGATTGCGGCGTTGCCCTTGCTGTTGACGGCCATGCAGGTGTCGGGTGAGGCACATGACACCGCCACCGTGGCCGAGTAGCCCCCGGGGAACACGCGGACGGGCTCAGACCACCGCCCTTGCTGCCAGTTCGCCGCCATGCCGCTGAGGCCGATGGCCGTGCACCGTGTGGTGGACGAGCACGATACCGAGTAGGCGAAGACCGCCCCGAAGCCGGGAATGGCGCTCGGGGCCGACCATCTCCTCCCGTCGAACGTCGCGTACGCACCGGAGTCGGCCACCGCTAGGCAGAACGACGTCGAGGGACACGACAACGAGATCATCCCCCGCGGGCCGGTGCCCGGGACAGTCGACCACCGTTGCCCATCGAAGATCAGCGTGAGCCCATTGAGATTCACGGCAACACAGAACCTCCGCGTCGCACACGACACATCCATCAGTCGATCGTCGAGCGCCCCGGTGCCGAGAGTCTGCTGCGTCGACCACGAGTGGCCGTTGAACGTCCCGAGGGTGCTCGCTGCACCGACAGTGCCGCTCGCACCCACGGTGGCGCAGAAGGCGACCGTCGGGCACGACACCTTGTAGCTTCCCTCAGGTCCGACGGACGCAGGCAGCGACCACGACTGGCCGCCGTAGGTCACCGCACTGCCGCCGGCAGACAAGGCGACGCAGTACGTGGTCGACGGGCAGGACACCGATGTCAGAGTCCCACCCGCACCGACGGGTTGGGGCCTCGACCACCTCCCGCTGTGCCAGAAGAGCGCCGAGCCGTTCTCGTCTACAGCGATACAGGAGGTGACCGTCGGGCACGACACGCCATAGAGGGACGAATCGTCGGATGACAGGCTGTTGGACTCGACCCGGAGCGGAGCCGACCAGGTTGCTCCGACCTTGACCGAACTGGCAGCCCCGCTGCATCCGGTCACGAAGATCGTCGCCACAGCGATGGCGAACGATCCAGCTCGAATTCTTCTTGTGCGTCGATGGGTCGTGGAAGGGCAGAGACGGATTGCGCCCATCAACCCTTCTCTTCGCTCACGCTCAAATCCTCCAACCCGATGAACTCTGGGCGTCGCTTGAAGGTACCCCATCGGACGACCCAAGGGATGGGAAGCCCTCCTCGGCACCATCGCCAATGAAAGCGATCCACCTGGTTGGCAACGACACGGTCCCGACGTTCGGGCCAGTCCGTCGAAGTCCTCAGGAAATCGAAGTTCCGACCGGCGCAGGCAGCACGAGGCGGTTCCTAGCACCCGACGAGGGCTTCTTGTCTCTGTCGGCCCATCAATGGGCCCGATGGCTAGAGTTCGATTGGAACGAAGATGAAAGAGGAACTCATGGACGATGGACGCCCAGTCTCGTATCAAGCCTTGGCAATCGGTACACCTGTTCTCAGTTCATCGGGGACGCCGTTCGGCAAGGTCAAGCATGTTCTGCAAATACCTGAATTGGACCTCTTCGACGGCATTGCAGTCACCACCAAGCATGGCTTGCGTTTTGTTGATCGAGACCAGATCTCTGACATCACCACTACGTTGGTGCGCTGTGCGCTCACGGATGACGAGGCCGCATCCTTGCCTGCACCTCGTGGCAGTCTCGTCCTACATCTCGATGCCGCACACGACGAGGGACCCTCCCTCACTGCTCGATTCGGACGCCTATTTGGGCGACCACACTGGAAAGAACTTGAATAGCTCCCGCACTGCCACCGTGATCGGACCGTCATCGACCCGGCGATGAAGTGGGCCGGGGTGCTGTGAACCTGTATCTGTCATGTTGGGACGCCTTCCGGCCTGATTAGAACTCCGCGATCAGTGGAAGGTCGTTCTGGCCACCGCGCACTGGTGCGGTCGCGCTGCGATGATTCAGGACGTCAGAATCCCGCCTTTGCAACCGCCCGCATCAGGCCGACTACGTCGGCCCAATCGGCGATACTCAATAGTAGATGGCCGGTTCTGGTGCTCCTCGTCGACCGCGGAGAACCTCGAAGTCACAGCCCCGGTTCGCCTGCATGATGTTCTGGTCGAAGAGGGCACCCCAGCCCCGTTCGAATCGAGGCGGAGGCTCTGTCCAGGCCTCACGGCGTGCCGCCAGTTCATCAGGGCCGATGATCAGCTCGAGCCGTCGGCCGGGCACGTCGAGTTCGATGATGTCGCCGTCACGGACCAGGGCGAGCGGCCCGCCTACGAAGGACTCCGGTGCGATGTGGAGGACCGTCGTTCCGTGGCTCGTCCCGCTCATACGCGCGTCACTTATCCGGACCATGTCGCGCACGCCAAGCTGAATCAGTTTGTACGGCATCGGGAGCATTCCCCATTCGGGCATCCCGGGGCCACCCCGAGGGCCGGCATTCTGGAGGACGAGTACCGACTCGGCCGTGACATCGAGCTCGGGATCGTTCAATCGACGATCCAAGTCTTCCCGGTCTTTGAACACTACGGCCGGTCCCCGGTGTTGGCACAGGTCTGGACTCGCCGCGCTGACCTTGATGACGGCACCGTCCGGTGCCAGATTGCCGTGCAGCACAGCCAACGCCAGCTGCTGCACTGGATCGTCGAACTGCCTGATCACTTCTGGCTTGAACACGTGTGCCTCGGCGATGTTCTCGCCCAGTGTGTGACCGTTGACTGTCCGACACGACGTATCAAGATGTTGCCGAACCTGCTGCAGTAAGGCCCGCAGGCCACCAGCCTCGAAGAAGTCCTCCATCAAGAACTGTCCTGATGGCTCAATGTCGGCCAACACTGGGATCTCCCGAGCGATCTCGTCGAACAGTGACAATGGAACATCGATCCCGGCCCGCCCAGCGATGGCTGGGAGGTGGATCGTTGCGTTGGTCGACCCACCGAGGGCCATGGTCGCCACGACTGCGTTGCGGAACGACGCTGGGCTGAGAATCTCCGAGGGCCGCAGTCCGTCGGTGGCCATGGCAACGGAACGACGACCGGCGGCAGCCGCCAGCCGCCTCTGATGAGAGTTGCCAGCTGGAACCGAAGAGGCTCCTGGCATCGTCATTCCCAGCACTTCAGCGATCGCTGTCATAGTCGACGCGGTTCCCATGACGTTGCACGTGCCCGGCGAGCAGGCATAACCGTCTTCGATCTCGTACCAATCGTCCATCGATATCTCGCCGGCTACCAACTCTTCCGAGTACTTCCATGCGGTGATCGCAGCACCCAGCCGTTTACCCCGCCAGTTGCCATGCATCATGAACCCGGCAGGCACAAAGATCGACGGAATGTCCGCGCTCACTGCGCCCATCAGCAGCGCCGGTGTGGTCTTGTCGCACCCGCCCAAGAGCACCGCCGCATCCAACGGGTGACAATGCAGCACTTCTTCGGTTTCCATCGCCGCCAGGTTGCGATACAGCATCGTGGTCGGCTTCATCAACGTCTCGCCCAAGGACATCACGGGGATCTCCAAGGGAAAACCTCCAGCCGACCAGACACCCCGCTTGACGGCGTCCGCCACTTCGCGAAGGTGGGCATGGCATGGATTCGCCTCCGACCACGTCGTCACGATTCCGACGACTGGCTTCCCGTCAAAGTCATCAAGCGAGAAACCTGACTGCATCGTTCGTCCTCGATGTTCGAACGAGAATGGGCCCTGGCCGTACCAGCGACTGCTGCGTAGCTGCACCGCCACAGCAGTGGGATCGACCGCTTTGTCGTCCTTGTGAGGTCCCACATGGACCGCCCATCCTCCTCCGTGAGCGGAGGATCTTCAGCTCAAGACGAGCTAGCCGAACGATATATCACGTCGACCTCGGGCCGCTGATCGCGGCGCGGGTCGTGGCAGGGCAGGGCAGGGCAGGGCAGGGCAGCAGATGCAAGCACCAGAGTCTGCGAGAGACCGTGATACGAGCCACTGAGCCGGCAGCGCAGGAGCGCAGTGCCGGAAACTGTTGAGCTGCAGGTTGACCACTCAAGAGTCCGGTTGTCGGCACGGTTGGTCTTCGTACGCCTTCAGGACGCGCTTCGGAGCCTTCAACACCCACGACTCGGAAATGAGCTCACGGAGCTCGATGGTATCAACGGCGCCAAGGTTCACCAGCAACATCGGATGGCCGTCATAGTGCGGCGTCGTGAAGAACTTTTCGGGATCTGAGGCCAGGAGCAGCTCCTTCTCGCCCAGATCAGCGACGAACACGACAAGGCCCCCTTCGGCTTCGCTGCGGATCCGCAGGAACCCTTTGTCCTTCACACGGAACCCCGGAGTGCCGTACCAGGGCTTCTCCGTCGTCTCTGGGAGGGACAGTGCAATACGGCGGACATCATCCTCCGAAGCCACGAAGCCAGGCTATCGCTGCTTCGGATCACTTTCCTGCGCTCACAACCGGTAGGGAGCAGATTGGCCAGACAGCCACAAGGCCGACGAGCCTTGGCGAGTTGGAGCTCTGTATGAGGAAAATCCTCGACCCTTGTCCGATCCTGGAGTCCTTTGTTCGGAATGTCCAGGAGGACTTTCCCAAAGAGGAATGAACCGGCCCCAAACGGTTGGGCGGGGCAGGCACTTCGGGGCGCCCGGCTCGTCTCTGCGAGCTCGAGGCGGGGCCGTGATGATCGATCTTCGCCGTCGCGTGGCTGTCCAGTGAATGCCGTGTGGTTCTCGGTGCGGCGGTACCAATTCCCTGGTGCCTTGTGGATGTGGCGAACTTGCCCCGCCGATCTCGGTCTGACCGATGGAGCGGTCACCGACGTCAAAACTGTGAAGGAATAACCTGCCCCCTCGGGCTTGTTGAGTGGTATGCGGTCGTGTGGGGGGTGGCTGCTTCACTCGAGCTTGACGGAGGCCCTGATGACCACAGCGACCGCAACGCAGCCGCCAGGCGAGGTCTCCCACCAGGAGGCCAACCACATCCGGAGATGGTGGATCCTCGTCGTGCTTGGCCTGGCCCAGCTGATGGTGATCCTCGACAACACCATCGTCAACATCGCGCTCCCCACCGCCCAGCACGCTCTTCGCTTCTCCAACGCCGACCGGCAGTGGGTGGTGACGGGCTACACCCTGGCCTTCGGCAGTCTGTTGCTCCTTGGGGGTCGCATCGGCGACCTCATCGGTCGGAAGCGTGCCCTGCTCATCGGGTTGATCGGTTTCGCCTGCGCCTCGGCGCTGGGTGGCGCATCGGTCAACTTCGCCATGCTGGTCATCGCCCGTTCCGTCCAAGGCGCTTTCGGGGCGCTCCTCGCCCCTTCAGTCCTCGCCCTCTTGACCACCACCTTCACCGTTCCGGCAGAGCGGGGGAAGGCGTTTGCCATCTACGGCGGTATCGCCGGGGCGGGCGGGGCCATTGGGCTCTTGCTCGGTGGCATCCTCACCTCCTACGCATCGTGGCGGTGGACCCTGTTCGTCAACCTCGCCTTCGCAGCAGTCGCCACCGTCGGTGCCCTGCTGTGGCTGAAGAACGACAAGGCCGCCGACCGCGACCCGCTGGACATTCCGGGATTACTTCTAGTGACCGGGGGGCTGTTCTGCTTGGTCTACGGCCTGTCCCATGCCGAGACCACCGCCTGGAGCAACCCCTACACCATCGGATTCCTGGTCCTCGGCGTCGTACTCCTCGCCGCCTTCGCCTACCTCGAGACGCGGACCACCTTCCCGCTGCTGCCACCCCGGGTCGTGCGCAACCGGACACGTGGGGGTTCGATGCTGGCCATGCTGTTCGCCAGTATCGGGATCTTCGGGGTCTTCCTATTCCTCACCTACTACCTGCAAGGCACCTTGGGCTTCAGCCCCGTGAAGACCGGCGTCGCTTTCCTCCCGATGGTCGCCGCCCTGGCCGGCATGGCTCAGGTGTCCAACCGGGTGCTCTTGCCCAAGATCGGGCCCAAGATCATCGTGCCAATCGGCTTGCTCATGGACGCTGTCGCGATGTACCTGCTCCATCTGGTCGGTCTGCACAGCTCGTATGTCAGCCATGTATTTCCCTGCCTGATCCTGTTGGGCCTCGGATTCGGGCTCAGCCTCGCCCCCTCGTTCAGCACCGGCACCCTTGGTCTGCAGCCGCACGACGCTGGCGTCGGGTCGGCCACCCTCAACACCAGCCAGCAGGTCGGAGGCTCCATCGGCACGGCACTACTCAACACATTGGCTGCCGGTGCGGCCACCGCCTATCTGGTCGGAAGGGTCGCGAGCCCGGTCAACCTCAGAACGGCCGCTCTGCACAGCTACACCACGGCATTCCTGTGGTCATCCATCATCTTCGTGGCCGGAGCAGTGATCGCCGGGCTGGTGTTTGAGCGGGGGACCCTCAAAGCGCTGGCGGGCTCCCCAGCCGGGGCGGCCGAACCACCGCTGGCCCACGCCTAATTCACTGAAGAGGGGGACCAGAGGGACGTTGGAAGCAGCTACCGACGAATTCCTGCGTCTCTTGTCCGCCGAACAGGCCGACCGTGCCTGATGACGCACGCCTGATCGTCAGCGGAATGACGCAGCAATGACACTCCGAATTTCAGATCTCAAGGCAGCGCAGGACGGAAAGCTGTCTGTGGGAGGGGCTCGTCACTGGAACGTCCCACAACAATGATTAGGCGATCCAGCGAAGATGCCCGAGTGGCGTGATCGTCGCCATGGCGTCGGCGATGGGGGGAACATAGCTCGGAGCGCCGGGCTCCGGTGACGGCGGCTCGGAGGGCCACCGATGTCGCTGGTTCGACCTGGCAGTCGTCGACCGGCTCCTCGACGGCGGTCAACGCCCGGCGCACTTCGTCCTCCTCCAGTGCTCCCCGATTCGCCTGCTCGCGTCGCCCGAGTTGGGCCACCGCGACCACCTTGGTCGTGACCCAGCCCCACCGCACCGCCCGGGTCCCCGCCACCCGAATTGCCTGGTGCTGGTGGCGGATCGACCCCTCCCCCACACCGCTGCGGCCATGCGGGCGTGCCGCCGGTCGACATCAACCGCAGTCAGCCGGACAAGTCGGACCTTGGCGATGGGACCGGTCTTGATCTGGCCGAACCGGCTCTTCTGGTTCTGGGCGGCCGAGACGGCCCACGTCGGCTCGTTCCGGTCGGTCCACAGGTCGACCAGCTCGCCCGTGGTGACCTCTCCGGCATCGGAGCTGCGGCGGACGGTGAGCCCGGCGGCCCCACCTGGTTGGCGTCGCGTTTGGTGCCCCTCACGGTCCGACTCACCTGGGTGGGGCGCCCCCTGGGATCACGGCCGGTGAAGGCCCGGACCTCCCACGCCACCGGAGAGCGTTCCCGCACGGTCGCCATGAAGTTCCACAACAGCGGAGTAGGGATCAAGGAGGGATGCGAGGTGGAATCTCGACCCGACGAGCGATCGGCCGGCGGACCCGAAAACCCTATCCCAGCAGCTTCTTTGCAATCACCACCCGCTGGATCTGGTTGGTGCCCTCGTAGATCTGGGTGCTCGGGTCTGGGGGTCCAGCAGGTCGCCCCCAGTGCGCTGACCTGCGGCTATTCCGGAGCGAGTCGTGCTGGATCCACCCAGTTGCGCTGAGTTGTAGGGATAAAGTAGGGATGGAATCGGTCCTCGGAACGAGGAACCACGGTGCTCAGCGCTCGACCTCTTTCACTGTCTGCTCGGCGATTCGCACCATGCGGGCAGCGGCGGTGACGGCCCCCTTCGCTTCGGTTGCAGAGATCGGTTCGGGGTCGTACTCCGCCCGGTTCTTCAGCGGCAGGAGTCGGCGGAGGTGAGGAGCTGCCTTCCGTCCCTCTTCGCCACCGACCTTCTCCAGGTGAGCCGGGGCCTGCGAGTGTTCTCCCTTCCAGACAACCGCTGCCCGGGCTGCCGCAATGGCGTCCGCGGCACCGATGCCAGCTTGGACCGCGTTCCCAGCCGCGGCCACACGGTTCCCGAGCTCGAGCGAGTCCTGGGCGGCCCGAAGAAACTCCCGGGCCTTGTCCAGATAGGCGCGGGCATCAGCAGCTGAAGCGGGTCTCGTCTGCGTCTGGCGGCGTGCAGCCGTCATGACGCGGCTCGGACTTCCGACGGGAAGGCGCCAATCAGTACGACTGCCTCTTCGACAATCGTCCGCCACGGTGCTCGCTCGCGACGGACCAGTCTCGGCAACTCCTCCACTGGGGCTTCGAGAAGATTGACCGGATTACCGGCGATCCGAGCCGCCCGGTCTGACCACTGGCCGAGCGCCGCCGTCCACTGGCCACCGTCGGCCTGAGCAGCGGGAGGCGGTACGACTAGCACGTCGACGTCGCTGTTCTCGTGCGCTTCACCACGAGCGAACGAACCGAATACTGCGAGGCAGGTCGGGACAGGTCGGACCTTCCTCGCCTCCCCCGCCAGACGAGCCAAGACACCCTGTCGGAGGTCCACGAGTGAAAGCACGGACCGTGCTGCCTCGTTCTCGCGGACCAGACGCACCAGGGCGGCAGCTCCCACATCCCGGCGCTCCACGAGCCCGAGACGTACCAGCCGGTTGAGTACGACGGTGGCCTGGTTGGCACTCACGCCCGCCAGCTCGGCAACCGACCGCATGGTCAATTCCGCTTCGGTCCGGGCCAGTACGGTCAAGACACGACCCTGCACGCCCGGAATCAAAGCCTCCACCGGATTCATGTAATCCATGGATCTATTATCGCACTTTCTCGCATATATGTGCGCTTTATTGCGACATTTCTTGGTCGCTGACCGGAGTCCGTCGCCCGATGCGTGGGCTCAGGCGTCGCCCCATGAGCTGCGTCGCTTGAAGAGCGCCTTGCGGGCTGCCTTGGCCACCACCTTCGTCGGGTGCACCTGGGAGACCGCCGTGAGCACCAGCTCGGTCATAGGTGACGGCGCCTTCCACATGCCGGCGACCACGTCGACCTGTCTTCCGTGGTCGCCGGTCAGCGCCAGCGTCGAGATCAGGCCGTCCGGCCCACCCTTCACCATGCGATATCCGAGAACATCGACGAACCCCGGCACGTCCGATGGGTCGAAGAGTTCCTCTTCCCCGACCTGGCCTTGGTCGACCAACCAGCACAGGGCGAAGCCGCGAGTCGCGGGTTCCGAAGCAAGCTCACGGACGTACGGCGTAGCCACGTCGGAACCGATCTCCGCAAGGATGGCCAGACCGAGGTTCCGCAGGACAGGGTCGTCGAGCTCCCGCACCGCGTTGGACATCTCGGCGGCTGCCTCGTCGGGCTGACGAGCGGTACGCCAGGCCATTGCCTCTCCGTAGGCGACCGAGATGTCTTCCCCGTCGGTGCCCAACAGCAGGTCCGTCGCGCCGCTGCCGGCGAATCGACCGGCGGCGGGGGTTTCGTAACCCGCGGCAGCGAGCAGCCGCCTCGCGCAGACCACACCGGCCGGGGTGAGCACCACCGATCCCCCCGGCCGCCGGCGGCTGTCACCCGGGTCACCGGTACCGATCCGCTTGACCACGCCAGCCAGCTCGAACGCGTCCACGATGTCGGTGATATCGGTCCTCACCCTCCGCGCCACCTCATCGTCTCCAATCTGGAAGCTGAACGCGTCGAGCACCACACCTGTGGCCGTTGCGGCAATGTCCTCCAGCGGGAACGCAGCCTGGGCCCCGTACGGTGCGATGAGAAGGTGGGCGCTCACCGAGTCGAGCACCTTGTCGACCTCGGGCCAGGTGAACCATGCGTCGGGGAACCGCTGGGACGTGAGCGGCCCGATGGCCAGCAGGGCATCAACCGCGCGGTCGAACGACCCGCCGAGGCCCTCAGCAAGCCCCACGCCGCGTTTGGTGGCGACAACCTTGCCGTGGACCACCCGCACGACGCCCGCCTTCTTGGCCCAGGCGAAGACCTGCCGGAGCCGGAAGAGCTCGTCTGAGCTGGTCGTCCGGAATGTCCGGTCCCCGATCTGCTCATCCATCAGGTCACCGGTTCCGAGCAGCTCGACCAGGGCCCAGGCGTCAGCCAGAGTCAGGTGGCCCTTCTGGGTCAGCTTGCGCCCTGCGCCGACGTAGGCGGCGAGGTCCCGAAACATCGCGAGGATCGGTGCCGCCTCCCTCGATGCGGCCACGTCGTCGTGGGCCGGCACCGCGACCGGCGGCAGGCTGCGCCGGGTCGGTGGCCCCGAGAACGCCGAGTCGGGCAGCAGCCGGTGGCGTTCCGCCTCCGGCCGGTCGTTGAAGCGCGCCATCCAGGCTTGGAGCTCGGCGGGGTCGGTCGTGTCGACCCCTTCGTCGCTGGCTGCGGTGAACATCGACTTGGCCAGGCCGAACTTGGAGCGGTCACCCATGGCCACAACGAACTCGTCGGCCAGCGATGCGACCACATCGATGAGCCGGTCGATGGCGGCCGACCCGGGACCGAGGAGGGCCTGGTCGTCGAGGAATCTCAGGAACGAGATCAGGGCCGGGGGGACCGTGATGCAGTCGACCTGGGTCACGCTGAGTTTCCGTGGGCACCACTCGAGGAAGAACTCGGCAACGTCACCGGTGCGCCACGTTGCCAGCTCTCCGCCCCCGTAGCTCCACTTCCAGTCGAGGGCGACGCCAGCGTCTCCAACCAGTGCCTCGATCTCCTCGATCGAGTACCGGTCTTCTCCCGCCAGCCAGCGGGAGAACCGACCGAGCAGCATCTCCCTGGCCGCTACGAATCCTTCCTCGTCCTCGTGGGCGAAATCGAGCAGCATGAGGCTGAGTTTTCCATGACCTGACGGGCCGCCGCATGTCCCGTGCTTCATGTGGGGATCGGCGCACGGAAGATTGAGGCCAGGAAATGAAGTCCCTGTTCCGAGTTCCGATTAGCCAGAATTGTGCGCACCACTTGGGCAGTCATCCTTCCGTGCAGTGAGCACGAACCAGGTGATCGCTACGCCTACGTGGTGGACCTTGTTGCTGGCGGATGGTGCCGTCGTCGAGTCAGGCCGTGTCAGCCTGCGCCTTCCCGGTGCTCGACCGAATCAAGCTGGACCATCCGACGATTGGCAATGGAGACGGCGATCTCTTCGACTGATCGCCCGGTGCGTTCGGCTGCAGCCCTTACGAAGATGAGGAGAGCGAAGAACGAGTAAACCCAGAGGTCATCGGTCTGCCACCACGCGGCATCATCCAGCAGGTCGGGATAGACGCCGCCGTGGATCATGGCGGCAGCCGTTATGGCGTACTTGCTCTTGTAGTGCTGGTTCTTGCCGGAGAACCGGTGCTCGGGAAGGAATCTATCTCGGATCTTCTCGAAATCGATCGGGTTAGACGTGGTGGCCCCCGACTCATCGATGGCGTCCGAGGCCAACTCGAGTAGCTCCTCGGCTGGAAACGTGTTGTGTCGAATGTGCAGAGCACCGAGCTTCTCGATGATTGGCTCGAATTCCGAACCCGACGCAAGACCGTTCAGGGTGACGAGGACGGCGTCATGCCGATCTTCGGCGGTGGGCTGCTTCTTCGGCGCCATAGTCCCAACGTTAGATCGACGAACTCAAGGCTGCAGATTTCTGCCCCGAGCCGGTGTTCGGGGGCACCCAGAGGACTCCGGCCAAGCACCATTGCTATGTCGACGAAGTTGTGCCGAACGATCCCTCCACTTCAGCCTTGATGACCACACCGTTCACGATCCAAAGATCAGCACGATTGCTGACCAAGTCTGAGGTGATGTTGGCGCAGGTGCCATCCTGGGCGACGACCCGTGTCGTCTGATGCGAGACCGATGCCGTTGTCTCCGCAGCTTTCAGTGACTTGCCGACAAGGGCACTGTCTGGCTCTGAACTGCCAGGCGCAAAGGTCGGGAGACATGCGAGCGTCGCTGAGCGAGTTCCGGCGTCGAGACCTGCTGTGGTGCTTGGCGCTGTCGTGGACGAAGTCGAACAGCTACATGCAATGGCGGCCACTGCGGTAAGTGCGATCCCTATCCGTCTCACCCAAACAGGCTAAACCCGCCTGCTGAGGCTTCTGGGTGCAGGCTGCCCGATGTGCCGCACTGGGTCACCGAGCCGGCAGCGATAGGGGGCAGTCGCAGATCGATTTGATCTGTGCGGCTGCACCCTCAACAAGCCGCCACCCGAGCGGGATTCTGGCGGATGTGGCCCAGTAGCGACATGGGCGGCGCGGTCGATGCGGGCACGCGTGCATGGGTCGTGCTCGCGTTGTGGGCCGTCGTCAGCCGGTGCTGGCGGCCAGGTCTTCCGCTGGGAGTAATCCCCTAGGCAGCGACCTCGGCGAGCAGGGCGTTGATCTGGGACATGCACGCCTTCATGCCTTCGGCCACGCCCATGGCGATCGCTTGCTCCATCCCTTCGAGCGAGTCGAAATGCGTGGTGAGGATCATGCGCGTCGTGTCGCCCGCCGCTTCGATGTCGATCTCCATGCGAGTCATGGAATTGCCGTCGCTTGGCGTTCCGTCATCTTCGACGATGGCGTCTTCGACCACGAGCCTGGTCGGTGCGTCGACCTCGATCACATTCCAGGTGCCGTCGAACCTTTCGCCGCCGTCGGGGCCGGACATGAAGTAGGTGATCGTGCCGCCCGGCGTGAGGTCGTGATGCTCGAAGGTGGACGGGAATCCTGGCGGACCCCACCACCGCTCAAGTAGGCGCGGGTCGGCCCACAGCTGCCACACGTTGGTGATGGACGTCTTGAACTCCGCAGTGATGACCATTGTCTTGGCCTCTGCGTTCTTGTCGACATTCCAAACGGTCATTCGCTTTCCTTCCCAGTGGTTTCGTTGAGGACGCCTTCGAAGCGTTCGAGGCGGGCCCGCCACACCGTTTCGAGTTCATCGAGAAGCTCGTGCGCGCGGCGAAGTTGGTTGACCTCGCCGCGCACGAGTTGTTCCCGTCCGCTCCGGTGCTTTGAGACCAGACCGGCGTTGACCAGGACCTCGACGTGCTTCTGCACCGCGGTGAGGCTGATCGGATACATCCGGCCGAGCTCGCTCACGGAGCGCTCACGGTCGAGAGTCTTCGTGACGATGTCGCGCCGTGTCGCATCGCTGAGCGCGAAAAACAACCGGTCGGTCTGTTTCTCGCGCTCAAGAGTGTCTACAACCATTTGGTTGTAGATTACACCTCCCGCCGACGATGTCAATGGGGCAGCGCTGACGGTGTTTGCCGGGGAGGTTGTCCCTGGAGGCGTGCCGCAGGGGTCCGTGACCGATGCCACGCATAACCACGCTCAGAGCCGGCGATGTGGGGCACTCTCGAGCGGCAGTGACTGGAGTTGATCAAGCATCTCGCTTCACCATCCGCCAAGCGCCGAGCGTTGTCCAAGCCAGGAGCCAGCCGACGATCACGCACACTGCTACAAGTCTCGATTCGGGCAGCAAGCCTGAAGTCCCGTTCCCAGTGGCGCCGAACGGCGACGGAAGTCCGCCCGGTTCCAGATGACTCATTGCAATGCCAACCAGGCCTCGCTGTACGTTGATCATGTGGGGGATGGCCGCGCTGGACAACAGCGGCGTCAAGATGATCTGAAGGATGATCATCAAGATCACCGGCACGGTCCTCTGGCCCATGAGCGAGGCCAAACCGATGCCGACGATGAGTCCGATGGCGGCTTCGAGCTCGATCCAGAGCCCTGTCTCGACCATGAGCGAGACCGAAGGCGAGAGGAAGGTCCTTGAGTAGTCGACGTAGTTGTCTCGAGCAATCGCTAGCGCGGCGACCCGCAGTTGGGCAGGTGAGGGAACTCTGGGTGTATTCGACCCTGGTTCGACGAGCTTGACGCTGGGGCCGGGGCCGCTGCAGCTTGCGTTGACGTGAGTGCCCTCTCTGACCGGAAAGTCGCAGATGACCTCGGTGGGGTGTTCACCCGCCAAGGTCTCGAATGCCGACTGGCTGAGCCCGGAGGGAAGCGTGACCCCTTGGTAGGTGAGCTTCGTCGGCGCCGCGAATACGCACACGGCACAGACGATGGTGAAGCCCACTGCCACGAGTGGGACGACGATCGCCAGGCCGGCGGGGATGCGTGCGAGGTAGAGGGCCATACGGGAACGGCCGGTGATGACCAGGTGCCGGAACATTCCCTCGGTCAGGTCTATCGAGCCCGCCGTGCAGCCGAGTGTGGCCGCCACGATGAAGCCGAAGCCGTACATCAGACCGGCGACGAGGGTTGTGAAGATGCCATAGCCACCCGCCGGACCGGAGGAGTGAGGTGTGATGACATGTGCGATGAGTCGGATAGCCAAGATGATCACGGGGACCCCGATGAAGACGACGATCAGGGCGATCATCAGGCCCTTGCGCCTGCGCAGCTCCATGAACCTGGTTCCGATCATCCCAGGAGTGGGGATCCAGGAGCCCCGATGATCGTTGGCGAGCGCAGCTTCTGCAGTCGGCGGCAGTCCGGGCTCGGCAACAGTGGCCTGCGGCGGCGTCACTCGACGGCCCCCAGGCGGCTCGTGACCTCGAGGAACCAGGACTCCAGGGAGGTGTGCAACTCCTGGAGCCGATAGACGGTGATTCCGCCTTCGACGAGGAGACGATTGATCTCCGCCGTGGCCCCTCGATCCGTCCCGGCAGGCAGGGCGATGGCCAAGCCATCCGCCCGTGCCTCGACATTGGCAGCGAAGGCCGAGCGGGAAAGGAGATCCTTCGCTCGCTCAGGGAAGGAGCAGTCGATTTCGATCTCGACCGATGTGCCCGCCAACATCTCAGTGATCGATCCCTGACGGATGACCTTGCCCCGGTCGACGATGGCGACGAAATCGCAGGTTCGCTCGACCTCGTCGAGCAGATGGGACGACAGGACCACGGTCTTGCCCTCAGCCACGAAAGACTGGATCATCTCGCGTATCCCGAGCATGCCGGCGGGATCGAGTCCGTTCATCGGCTCATCGAGGACCAGGAGCTGTGGGTCGCCGAGGAGGCAGGCAGCAACGCCGAGGCGCTGGCGCATGCCCATCGAGTACTTCGACACTTTGTCACCCGCACGGTCGAGAATCCCGGCGCGCTCAAGCGATGCGTCGATGCGACCCTTCGCTGCCGGCTCTCGAGCCGCCGCCAAGATCTGGAGGTTCTGCCGGCCTGTGAGATGGCCGTGGAACCGTGGCTCATCGACGATCGCACCCATTCGCGAAAGTGCTTTGGCGCGGTGTTTCGGCACGGGGTAGCCCAGGAGCGACATCGTGCCGGCGTCCGCGTGCGTGAGACCGAGGAGGACTCGGATCAATGTTGTCTTTCCAGCACCATTGGGCCCGAGGTAGCCGAAGGCACATCCACGCGGGATGAGGAGCTCAACGCCGTCGAGTGCGACGTTTCCCCTGAATCGTTTGGACAGCCCATGGGTCTCGACGGCCCACTGACTCTCTGCGGCCTGCTGGGTCGAGGTCTTGCCGATCGAGCCGGTGATCATCTGGAGTTCCAGTCACTCGGCGGCGTCATTGCCGCAACGTCGGTGGACACTCCGTCTGAGAGTGATGCCTTGGCCCTTGAACACCGAGCTCGCTGGCGGCTGACAGACATCATGCCCACCGTACCCGCAAGCCTTGGAGGGACTCCAGACGGTCCTGGATCCAGCGCCACTTGACGCCCAGAAGTGCCGTTCAGGGGCGTTTCACCCGTGTAATCGCGATATTGGGTCACACCGTCCCAACCAATCGTTGTGCGGCCGATCCTCGGCCGCATCCAAGGACTGGTCAACGTCACCCTCGAACATCACCCTCCCAGGTCAGACAGATTGTCGCCTGATCTGTGTCGGAGATCTGGCCGGCACTGACGGAGGGTAATCCGGGTAGCCCCGGTCGTCTGTGAAAGTGGCCACCGAGGCGCGACCCAAAGTTGGGTCCACTGCCCAGGCACGCCATCACGCACGGAGGTGCGGGACACGCTGATGAACCGCGGTCCGGTCGCGCCGCTAGCTGGCCTGACCATGGTGCTCGTCAGGTGGCTCGTGCAACCTTTGACCAATAATCCGCCGACGATTCGCGTCCCACCTCCGAATCGCACGAACACACGATCCACGGTTCCCCTGGCCCGGTCCGGCCCCACAACCCCCCGTGTCACGGTCCGCTCTCGCCTCTGCCGGCATCCTGGCCGGCTCTGGCGAATCGCTGGCACCACGCTGGCGCTCTCCGAATGCAGAGCTGTGGCGGTCACGATCTCCAACCCACCGAGCAGCGTCGGCGGATCAGGTCCCATTGGTCGGGTAGATCGAAGTGGCGCCCAGACGGGCTTCGAGCCCGCCGTGGCCGCCGATGCAGCATCACTCTCGTCAGCTCCGCCAGACCGGTACGAATTGTCCACACCCGTGCACCCATGGTCCGAACGTCACCCTCGCCCCTGCGAGACACCGTCTGCGAGCGGGGTCCGGGCTCTCCAGAACGACGCTGCGCATCGATGATGCAACTGTGTGGACATGGTCGTACCGCTCCGGTAGAGCCGATCTGCTGAGTGAATCAGGCGCTCATGGCGGGCTCGATGGCCGCCTGGGCGCCTCTCCGGTTCGACTTGCCGGCGAACCAGGTCTCCGACGCCGAACATGCCACCGCACTCGCTGAGGACAGGGCCGAATTGGACCACTACGTTCCATGACCTGCTCCGAGGACTGTGAAGGGCCCTCGGAGCGACCGGGCACTGAACGCTGCATGGTGGCAATGGTCCAGGCACAATCAAGCGCCCGGCGTGCCCACAACTCGTAGGTGAGCTCGAGGGTGACATCGGGGGAGGCGAGGGTGACGTTGGGCTCGGGCGAGGGTGACGTTCCGGGTGACGTCCATGTGGACGATGGACACGACCACCCCAACCGAACGGAGCCTTACATGACCGACAACAACCGCACGCATCGTCCTTCACTTCGCAGGCCCGCGGCGACCCCCATGGTCGTCATCCGCTCCGATGACGAACATCCGCTTGAGGCTGCGGCTCAACATGTTGGGAATCTACCCACATCCCCAGCCGGCAGTGACCGCCTCGTCCTGACCGTCGACGAGGCGGCCTACCTGTTGAATATCTCGCGGGGGCTTGCCTATGAGCTCGTGGCCAGGGGTGAGCTTCCCGCCATCAGGCTGGGGCGGCGCATTGTGATTCCAAGAGTGGCCATGGAGGAACTGCTGGGCACTCCGATCCGCTGAGGACCGTGAGGCGCCGGGGCCAGTCGGGCTACGTAGCCAGGCCGACCGGCTCGATCACGGCGAGAGCGGGAGCGTCCTTCGGCTCCCCCTCGTCCAGGATCTGACCCAGCATGGTGGCCACCGGGCCGTCGGCCGATTCGACGGCATGGGCGTACACCCGGAGAGTCATGGCCGGATTGGCATGGCCGAGCCGATTGGCCACGGTCCGGATGTCATGGCCGCGGGAGATCGACATGGTCGCAGACCAGTGCCGCAGATCGTGGAGCCGCCATCGGCTGTCCACACCGGCCCGGTCCCGAGCCCTACGCCACCATGCCCCGATCCGCTCCGGATTCACCGGTCGCTCCCCGACCGTCAGGATCCAGGGGCCGAGGTTCTGTTGGAGCCGCTTCAATCGCTTCAGCGCCTCGGCCGTGGTCGCGTCCAGGGTGACGGTCCTGCGATTGGCCGTCTTGGTCGGATCGTCCCGGAGGGTCGGCGTCGATGGTGCGTAGAGGGTCCCATGGCGGATGATGGCCACACTCGAGTCGATGGAGAGTCGGTCGCCGTCGAGGTCCGCCCACCGCAACGCCGCCAGTTCCGACCGCCGGGCGCCCGTGATGGCGGCCAGGCGGAGGGCGATCGGTGCCGCCGGCTCGACCTGGAGGGAGTCGGCGAGTTCCTCGGCCGCGGCCAGGACTCTCCGGACCTCGTCCTCGCCGAGTGCCCCACGCGGCACATGCTTTCGTTTGCCCAGTTGGGCCACCGCGACGACGTTGGTCATGACCCAGCCCCACCGGACCGCCTGGGTCACGGCCGCCCGTAGCACCTGGTGCTGGTTGCGGATCGACCCGTCGCCGGATCCGTTCCGGGCCAGTCGGGCGTGCCACCGGTCCACATCAACCGCCGACAGCTTGGCCAGGCGGACCCTGGCGATGGGATCGGCCTTCACCTGGGCTACCCGGCTCTTGTGGTTCTCGACGGTCGACGGCGACCAGGAGGGTGTGTGTTGCTCCATCCAGAGGTCGAGCAGTTCCGACACGGTGACCTTGCCGGCCTCACTCCCCCGACGCAGGGTCAGTTCGGCCGCCACCCGTTCCGCCTCGCGCTTTCCGCCCCGGACCGTCCGACTCACCTGGGTGGGGCGGCCCTGGCCGTCACGGCCGGTGAAGGCCCGCACTTCCCAGACTCCCGGGGACCTCTCTCGGATGGTGGCCACGGGCCCAACCGTAGCCCAGTAGGGATAAAGTAGGGATACGAGGTCGACTTTGGCCTCTGACGCCCAAGCCGGCGGACCCGAAAACCCTATCCCAGCAGCTTCTTTGCAATCACCACCCGCTGGATCTGGTTGGTGCCCTCGTAGATCTGGGTGATCTTCGCGTCGCGCATGAAGCGCTCGACCGGGAAGTCCTTGGTGAACCCATAGCCACCGAGCAGCTGGACGGCGTCGGTCGATACCGCCATGGCGGTGTCCGAGGCGAAACACTTGGCCATGGCCCCCATCATGGTGAGCTCGTCCTCGGGGTCGCCGTTGTCGACGAGCGAGCACGCCCGGTACACGAGGGTACGTGCCGCCTCGGTCCGCATGGCCATCTCCGCCAGCATGAAGCGCAACCCCTGAAGGTCGGCGATGGGCTTGCCGAAGGCCGTCCGCTCCTGCATGTACCCCGCGGCATAGTCGGTGGCACCCTGGGCGATGCCCACCGCCTGGGCCCCGATGGTCGGGCGGCTCCGGTCGAGGGTGTGCATGGCGATGGTGAACCCCATGCCCTCCTCCCCGATCAGATTTGAGGCGGGAACTCGGACCTCGTCGAACACCACCGCTGCGGTCGGACTTCCCCGTAGGCCCATCTTGTCCTCGTGCGGAGCCACCTCGACGCCCCACTCCGCCTCGACGATGAAGGAGCTGATGCCACGTCGTCCGGCGTCGGGGTCGGTGACGGCGAAGACGGTGTAGGTGTCCGAAATGCCGGCATTGGTGACCCAGTACTTGGTGCCCGAGAGCAGGTAATCGCCACCGTCCCGCACGGCCCGGGTCCGCATGGCGGCCACGTCGCTGCCTGCGTCGGCCTCCGACAGGCAGTAGCTGGCCTGGCACTCACCTGACGCCACCCGGGGCACATAGGTGCGCTTGAGCTCCTCGGAGCCCCAGTTCATTACCGGCAGCATCCCGAGCTTGGAGATCAACAGGGTCACCGAGGTCGAGGCGCAGACCCTGGCCAGCTCCTCGGCCATGATGGCCTGGGTCACCATGTCGGCCCCTGCACCCCCGTACTCCACGGGAATGCCGAGGGACGGGAGCTCGAGTTCGACGCAGGCGTCGTAGGACTTCTGCGGATAGGTGGCCTCCCGGTCTGCCTCGGCGGCGTTCGGGGCGATTCGGTCCTCGGCGAACCTGCGGAGGGTGGTCCTGAACTGGCGGTGGGTCTCGGTCAGGGCGAAGGCGGGGGCATCCATCCCCCCAAGTTACTCACCGGTAGCAGGTGGCGTGGACCCGCTCTCCGGGTGCGGGGGGCCGCCCGCCCGGAGTGGCGTCGCCCAGGTTGGGCGGTGAGCCGCCGGAACGTCAAGATGCGCTCAAGTCGACCTCAAGATCGGCCGATCAACTAGGTCAGCAACCGTAGATGGTCGGTGCTCGGAGGCCAACCATCACTAACAGCAGCGGAGGCATCATTATGAGTGACATTTCTGCAGTGCCCGGCTGGTGGATCGCCAGCGACGGCAAATGGTACCCACCCGAACTCCACCCCTCGGTTCGGGGCGCTCACCCCGGCCAGATCGGTGGAGCGGAGGGGGCGCCGACCCAGCAGCATCATGACCAGCCCGATGCCGCCTCGGGCTCCCAAGTCGGCCCGCGGTTCCCCGACCTGTTCCAGGTGGCGATGCAGGGGTCGAGTTACGCCGACACCGTCTCGGTGAAGTACGACGGGAGTGACGAGCGGAGCGGGCATCCGCAGCCAGCAGGTGCCAGCGCCACCGCCTCGGGTACGAGAAGCCCCGGAAGCGCCACGGCCGATGTCGGGGCCGGCGGCGGCGGGATGGCGGTCGGCGCCTTCACCGGGGCGTCGGCCAACAAGCGAAGGTGGCGCAAGGGCCGCTGACCACCCCCCCCCCACATCCTCCCGGTCACGCCATCGGCGCCCGGGACGGGCGGGCGGCGGCGGTCACTCCGTCACGGGTCGACGAAACCGGCCGTCAGGCCGATTCTGGGAGCACCAGCAGTTCGTGCCACTCCCCGAGCCGTTCCGCCACTGCCTCGGGGGTCAGTCGCAGCGTCTGGTCGGGCACGCTGTCGGCGATGGCCCGCTGCAGTTGATAGTGGTGGCCGGCCGAACGGAAGAGCGGGCCACGGGCCTCGACCAGGTCCGCCGGTGCGCCACCAAGGAAGCCCCACAACGTGAACCCGAACGTCAGGTCGTGGACCACTGGTGCCCGGCCGAACCGGGCCGACCGGCGCATCGCCACCGCCGTGCAGCCGGCGATGGCGTCCTCGACCGACTCCCCCGGCGCCAGGACCAACCGGTCCTCGAACCGCCGGGCCAGCTTGAGGGCGAACCCCTGATCAGGGCCGGGAGAGCCCAGCAGGGTGCCGGTGGGCTGGCCCGTCCCACGCAATTCGGAGGGTCGCGACTGGGTCCAGATGCTCGGCACGCGCAGCTGATAGGCCCGGCGGACCTGGTCTGCCTCGACGATCGGCACAAAACTCGGCTGGGTCATGGTGGGCTCCTGGATCTGGACGGCGGGCGGTCAGCCGCCGAAGCTGCTACTCGCCGTCGGACACGCCCGTGTGGAGCAGACCGTAGACGATCGAGTCCGAAAGGGCCTGCCACGATGCGGCAATGATGTTCTCAGAGACTCCGATGGTCGTCCAGGTGCGCTCCCCGTTGGTCGAGTCGATGAGCACCCGGGTCACCGAGCCGGTGCCCTTGGCCGAGTCGAGCACCCGGACCCGGTAGTCGACCAGGTGCACTTCCGACAGCGCCGGGTGCCGGGCGCCGATGGCGATGCGGAGCGCACTGTCCAGGGCGTTGACCGGCCCGTTCCCCTCGGCGGTGGCGACGATGCGCTCGTCACCGACTCTCAACTTCACCGTGGCCTCGGTGGTCAGCCGCAGGCCCTGGTCGGCGATGACCCGGTACGACTCGAGCTCGAAGAAGCTCTGATCCCACCCGGTCGAGTGCCGGAGGAGAAGTTCGAGCGATCCGTCGGCCACCTCGAAGTGGTAGCCCTCGTACTCGAGCTGCTTGAGGGAGTCGAGTACCGAGGTCATGGCCTGCGAGTCGAGCTCCAGCCCGAGCTCGGCTGCCTTCAGGGCCAGTGTCGACCGGCCGGCCATCTCGGAGACGACAAAACGGGTGCCGTTGCCGACCAGCTCGGGTGTG
>Ga0181523_10001555_pt1 | contig 24251 bp, 21 predicted proteins | sample PEATcosm2014_Bin_43_FD_119752 | JGI IMG/M metagenome (GOLD analysis project Ga0181523, IMG submission 119752) | Peatland microbial communities from MTU Mesocosm Facility, Houghton, MI, USA - PEATcosm2014_Bin05_30_metaG | ecosystem: Environmental > Terrestrial > Soil > Wetlands > Peat | place... | reverse complement strand
CCGAAAAATTCGCCGGGGCCGCGCAGTTCGAGATCGAGTTCCGCGATCTGGAAACCATCGTTCGAGCGCACCATGGCGTCGAGACGGCGTTCGCCTTCTTCGGAAACCTTCCCGCCGCGCATAAGCACGCAATAGGATTTTGCCGCGCCGCGGCCGATGCGTCCGCGCAACTGGTGAAGCTGCGCCAGGCCAAAACGGTCGGCGTGCTCGATCACCATCACGGTCGCGTTGGGAACATCGACACCGACTTCGATCACCGTCGTAGCCACAAGAATTTCGATCTTGCCCTGTTGAAACTCGCGCATGACATGCTCTTTTTCGTCGGCGTCAAGACGGCCATGCAGCAAACCAACATGCAGATCGGGAAAGATCTTTTCGCGCAACTGCCGGTGCATTTGTTGCGCCGCCTTCAATTCGCGTTCTTCATTCTCCTCAATCACCGGATAAACCACGTAGGCCTGATGTCCCGCGCCGATCTGCTTGCGCACGAAGTCCCACACTTCGGGCGCGCGCTCGTCCGGCACGGAGCGCGTGACAACGGGCGTGCGCCCCGGCGGAAGTTCGTCGAGGACCGAGACGTCAAGATCGCCGTAGAGAGTCAGGGCGAGCGTGCGCGGAATCGGCGTAGCCGTCATCACCAGCACATCGGGCTCACGTGTTTTGGAAGCTTCATCCGTTTTCTTCATCAGCTTCAGCCGTTGCATCACGCCGAAGCGGTGTTGCTCGTCCACTACTACCAGGCCGAGCTTCTCGAATTCGACGCGGTCCTGAATCAGTGCGTGCGTGCCGATAACCAGTTGCGCGTTGCCTTGCGCGATGTGGCGGCGTATGTCACGTTTTCGATCCTGTTCGAGCGAGCCGGTCAGGAGCACGATACGGTATCCGGCGCGTTCCAGAATCTGCCGGGCGGAAAAATAATGTTGCTGCGCCAGAATTTCCGTGGGCGCCATCAAGGCTACCTGGCAGCCATTTTCAATAGCGATGATCGCCGCTTGGAAAGCCACAATCGTTTTGCCCGATCCGACGTCGCCCTGCAGCAGACGCCGCATAGGACAAGGCGTCTGCATGTCGGCGGCGATTTCTTTCAACACCCGCTTCTGCGCCGCGGTCGGATGAAACGGCAATATCTTCTTAATCGCCTCGCGAACGCCATCGTTCAGCTGAAAGGCGATTCCGGTTTGCGCCTTCTGCTCCCGCCGCTTGAGTTCCAGCCCAAGCTCGATGAAAAAGAGCTCGTCAAAAATCAAGCGGATGTGGGCAGCTGTCCGCGACGCTTGCAGATCGGCAAAGCTTTCTCCCGCATCGGGCCAGTGCACCTTCCACAACGCTTCGCGCGGAGACACCAGGCTCAGGTGCGCGCGCACCGCGGCAGGAATTGGATCGGGAAGATCGGGATTCAAATTTTCCAACGTCCCTCGGATAATGCGCCGAAACCAGCGCGGAGTAAGTTTGCCCTGGCCGGTCGATTCGTAAATCGGAACAATCCGCCCAATTTCGAGCGAAGCGGCTGCCTTCTTTTCGGCCTCATCGGCGCCGCCTTCTTCGTAAATGTCGCCAAGAATCTCGAATGTCGGCTGTACGATCTGCAGTTCGCCGTCGCGGCCCTCTTCGACCTTGCCATAGAGCGCCACCATCTGTCCGGCCTGGAAGCGGTCCTGAAGATACGCCGCATTGAACCAGATACACTTCAGCCGGGTGCGGCCCTGGCCAACCGTGAGTTGGAAGATGGGCATGCGGCGCGTGCGAAACAGTCCCGAGTTGCGGACTTCGGCAATCACCGTCGCCATCTCTCCCGCGCGCAGTTCAGCGACTGAACGCGGATTGAGCCTGTCTTCGTAGCGGAAAGGCAGGTAGTGCAACAGGTCGTCAACGGTAGCAATGCCCTTGGCGGCCAGGATCTCGGCCAGGCGCGGGCCAATGCCTTTCACATACTGCACTGGAGTGGACGGTTCCAGCATCTTAAGCGATGGTAGCAGCCGGGGTCCCCATCGCGCCCGTTCTTGACGCGATGGGGTGGAGGAGCGGAGGCAGGCTTGGGTAGCATCCCAACGAGAAGAACGATGAAGAATTTTTTTGATGCGCTCGTGGCCGTGCTCGCAGGTAACGCGATCTATTTCCTGCTCATGCCTCATCTGCCCGCCGTGGCGCGGCACCGGCTTTTCAAGGAAGACTGGGGCCTGCTGCTGGATTTCGCCATCTGCACCGTGATCTTTGCCGCTGTGAAATATGCGCGGCGGCACGAAGTGTGACTGTCGTAAACTCATCGCACCGTGTTTACGCTCATCCCATGTTGAAGCCGCGCGAAACGATTGCCGGCCTCAGGCCGTACCACTCGCCCATTCTGAGCCGCGCCGGGCTGAGTCTCGATCTCAACGAGAGCATGGCCGGATGCTCTCCGCGCGTGCTGGTGCGCCTGCGCTCGCTCTCGGCGACCGACGTGTCGCTGTATCCGCAGCGCGAGGTCGGTGAGTTGCTGGTTGCGAACTTCCTCGGCGTCGCGCCCGACCAGGTGTTGCTCACCAACGGAGTGGATGAAGCGCTGTCGCTGCTCTTCACAACTTATCTTGGTGCAGGCGACGAGCTGCTATTTGCCGACCCAACATTCGTCATGTATCCCATGCTGGGCGATGCGTTGGGTGCAAAAGTAGTGCGCCTGCCGCCGGGAGAAGACTTGGCGCTTCCCGTTGCCGATTTGCGGGCCCGCATTTCGCCGCGCACTCGGGTGATCGCGATTGCGAATCCCAACAATCCCACCGGCCTTGCCGCTCCGCGCGCCGACCTGCTGAAGATTGGAGAAGCCGCGCCCAAGGCGGCGGTAATGATCGACGAAGCCTACTTCGAGTTTTGCGGAGAAACGCTCATCCCTGATTTGGCGCGCCATCCGAATCTATTCGTCGCGCGCACGTTTTCCAAAGCCTACAGACTCGCGGGTCTGCGCCTCGGCGTGCTGATCGGTGCGGCCGAGCAGATCGGCTACCTGCGGCGCTTCAGCTTGCCGTTCAATGTGAACTCCTTGGCGCTCGCCTGCCTAGAAGAGGCGCTGGCCGACCAGACGTTCGTAAGCAATCACGTCGCGCAGGTGAAGCAGGGCCGCGAGCGGCTGTCGCAGTTGTTCGACGAGCTCGGTCTCCGCTTCTGTCCGAGTCAGACGAACTTCGTTTTGGTGCGAGTAGGCGCGAAAGTGAAAACATTTGTTGAGTCGATGCAGCGGCGCGGCATTCTGGTCCGCGACTCATCGGCAAACCCAGGCTGTGACGGATGTGTTCGGATCACCATCGGGACTCCAAGCCAGATGGATGAAGTGCTGCGGGCAATTCGAGAAGCGATCGCGGAAATCCGCCGCTAAAAACGTGCAACCGAAGCCCAGAATCAGGCAACATATCCTCATGACCACGATCCTGCTCCTCACCCTCTCCAACATTTTCATGACCTTCGCTTGGTATGGCCATCTGAAGTATCGCCACGCACCGCTGTTCAAAGTCATCCTCATAAGCTGGCTCATCGCCTTTGCGGAATACTGTTTCCAGGTACCCGCCAACCGCATCGGCTCCTACGAGTTCACCACCGCCCAGTTGAAGACTATCCAGGAGGTCATCACGTTAACCGTATTCTCGATCTTCTCGGTTCTATATCTTCGTGAACCGCTGAAGTGGAATTACCTCGTGGGCTTTGTCATGATCATCGGCGCCGTCGCGGTCATTTTCAAGAAATGGTAAGGCGGGCAATGCAGCGTTGACGCCGTTTCCCGTATCATAGAGAGTCCTCCGTGATGCGCACCGTCTGAGCAAGCATCGGCGACGTGCGCAGTGTGCTTTAAAAACTTAAGATCTAAAGCCGAGAGCTAAAGGCCGATTTCCAATGCTGATCTTCCGCAAGCCTCTCCCCAACGTAGAGCACCCCGAAATGCCCGCCGATGTTGTCATCGTCGGCGGTGGGCCCGCGGGCATGGCCTGCGCGCTGCGGCTTTCGCAGTTGATCGACGATCACAACGCGCACCACCCTGACGTCCCGCTCAGCAAAGAAAATATCTACGTGCTCGAAAAAGCGCGCGAAGCCGGACAGCACTGTCTTTCCGGCGCACTCCTCGATCCGCGCTCCATGAAAGAACTTCTGCCCGGATTCGAGAGCGAAGCCCCGCTCGATGCGGTGGTCCGCAAAGATGCCGTCTACTTCCTGACGCGCGACGGGCATTACCAGCTTCCCCTCACGCCTCCGCCGCTACAGGATCACGGCAACTACGTCATCTCCATCAACCGCTTCGTGAAGTGGCTGGCTGGCAAAGTCGAAGCGGCGGGGATCACGATTTTCACGGGCTTCGCCGGATCGGAACTGCTCTACGACGGCGACCGGGTCACCGGCGTGCGCACCGACGACAAGGGCGTCGACAAACAGAATCAGCCGAAGTCAAATTTCGAGCCGGGATACGACGTGAAGGCGAAGGTCGTCGTGCTCGCCGAAGGCACCCGCGGATCGCTCACCAAGCAACTCATCCAGAAGTTTGACCTGATAAAAGATCGCAACCCGCAGACCTATGGCGTGGGCGTGAAAGAGCTGTGGGAAGTCCCTTCCGGCCGCATCGAGGCCGGCGAAGTCATCTACACGATGGGATACCCTCTGACCACAAAAGAATACGGCGGCGCCTGGATTTATGGCTCGAATGACAACACCGTCTCGCTCGGCTTCGTCACCGGCCTCGACTATCATGACCCGCGCCTCGATCCGCAGCACGTGCTGCAGGCGTTCAAGCAGCATCCTTTTGTCGCCAGGTTGCTCGCCGGCGGCAAGATGATCCGCTATGGGGCCAAGTCGCTGCCCTACGGCGGATGGTGGTCGCTCCCGCCCCTCGGCGGAGATGGATGGATGATCGTCGGCGACTCCGCCGGATTCCTGAATTCTGCGCGCCTGAAAGGAATTCACCTCGCGATCAAGAGCGGCATGTTGGCGGCCGAGACAGCATTCGAAGCGCTCGTGAAATCGGACTCGTCAGCGGCAACGCTTGGCAAATTCCAGCGGCGCGTCGAAACCAGCTGGATCCACGACGAGCTCTGGCCGGTACGCAACTTCCATCAGGGATTCAAGAATGGCATGTTCGCCGGCATGTTCAACACCGTGCTGCAAGACATTTTCCCGGGCGGTCTCCGCAACCGTGTGCCATCGCACGCCGGGTACGAAAATCTGGAGCCGGTGGCTAAGCTGCCTGCCGACGGAGGCACGGAAGCCCACATGCTCGGCCCCGCAAAAGGCGACGGCAAACTCACCTTCGACAAACTCACCGACCTCTATCATTCCGGCACCAAACATGAAGAGGATCAGCCGGCGCACTTGCTAATTCAAGACACCAACATCTGCAATGACCGTTGCGTGAAAGAGTTCGGCAGCCCGTGCCAGAATTTCTGTCCCGCGAACGTCTACGAGATGGTCGACGACTCCTCCGCGCCCAATGCAAAGCGCATCAGCCTGAACCCCGCCAACTGCGTGCACTGCAAAACCTGCGACATTCAGGACCCCTACCAGATCATCACCTGGGTTCCACCCGAAGGCGGCGGCGGCCCGAATTACGATGGGATGTAACGCTGATGTGACGCTGATGTGACGCTAAAGACCAGCAGCTAAAGGCCACCGGGGGAAGACTGGCTCCGCTCCTCGACCCGGTATATACTTCTCCCGTTCCTTATTGCAGTAACCGGCATGACCGGGCGCGGAGCACATTCTCATTCTCATACAGCTCCGTGAATAGAACGCTGGCGCGGGGATCCTAAATATTATTCGCCCCGGACGGCCTGCGGGGGCGGGAATCGCCAGATCGATGCCGCGGCACCTTCCCCGAGAGAGGTAGTTAGTCGTGGACGTCGTATTTATACGCCTTTTGTTTGTCCTCATCGTCGGTGTAATCTGCTTTTTCATCCGTCCATTTAACCTGCCGTCACACCTGGATGCCGTTGTCGGCCTGCTGATCGGCGCCGCTATCATCGTGTTCGAATGGCGGCTCCGCGTGATGAGCCTGAAGCGCCTGATTGGCGCCGCCATCGGCAGCGTGCTCGGCATCGTTGGCGCTTATCTTTTCGCGCTCGTCATTCGCAGTAGCGTCCCTGCAGGGCCCATGCAGAGTTTCCTGCAAATCATGGTCATGCTGGTCATGGCATACGTGGGATTGGCGGTTGGCGCCAATAAAGGCGACCTGCTCAATCTGGCCGCGCTCGGCGGGATCTTCGGCGGCGAAAGGTCGGGCAAGAAGAGTTACAAGATCCTCGACACCAGCGTCATTATTGACGGACGCATCTCCGACATCGCCGAGACCGGGTTCCTCGACGGCCTGATTGTGATTCCGCAGTTTGTGCTCCGCGAATTGCAACTGGTGGCGGATTCCGCCGATTCCCTCAAACGCAATCGCGGCCGCCGCGGCCTCGACATCCTCCAGCGTCTTCAGAAGACTGCTTCCGTCCAGATTCAGATCGTGGAAGACGACTTCCCCAGCGTCCGCGAAGTCGATATGAAGCTCATCGAACTGGCCAAGCTGTATGAAGGCAAGATCATCACCAACGACTTCAACCTAAACAAGGTTGCCCAGCTCCAGGGCGTGGCCGTGCTCAACATCAACGAACTGGCCAACTCGCTCAAGCCCATCGTTCTGCCCGGCGAAATAATGCGCGTATTTATCCTGAAAGAAGGCAAAGAGTACAACCAGGGCGTCGCCTATCTCGATGACGGCACCATGGTGGTCATCGACAACGCGCGCAAGATGATCGGCAAGACCATCGACATCTCGGTGACTTCGGTCCTGCAGACCACCGCCGGCAAGATGATCTTTGGCAAGTGGGATGAGCGCGCGACAAGCCGCCACGACTCCAAGGTGGCGTCTGTGCCGGGAACCGTGCCCCCGGCGACGGGAACCAATGGACCGCCCTCCGACCCGGCAAAAAAGCCCACCTCGGCGGGAGTCGACCGGGCCGGTGACTAGTTTTATATCGGTGCATCGCTTTAGCAGGTGTTCGACCCAATCCTAGCGCCTGTACTATACTAATCGCCCCTATGAAGGTGTTTGTCATTGTTCCGGCGGCCGGACTGGGCACGCGCATGGCTCCGCCCTCGGCCGCGAAATCCAAAAAGAAAGCCCCTAGCAAGCAGTTCAAAGAACTGGGCGGCGTGCCCATTCTTGTCCGCACGCTGCGCAAATTTGCCGCCACTCCGGCTGTCTACGAAATCATCGTCGCCCTGCGCAAAGACGAAATTGCCGGCTTTTGCAACCAGGTCGAAAAACAGTACCCGGAAATCTTGAGCAAGCGCTTGCAGATGGTCGAAGGCGGCGAACATCGTCAGGACTCGGTGGCCAGCGCTCTGGCCAGCACTCCGGCCGATCCGGAGGACATCGTCCTGGTGCATGATGCCGTTCGCCCCTTTGTCACGCCCGAAATCATTAGCCATGTGATCGAGGCGGCCCATCAGCATGGAGCCGCTATCGCGGGCTGGCCCGCCGTGGACACGGTGAAACAGGTGGAACGAACCGCGGACGGCGCGCTCATCAAAGCCACCATCCCGCGCGCCAGTATTGTGATGGCGCAAACTCCGCAGGGTTTTCGTTACTCCATCCTGAAAAAAGCCTTTGATGAGGCCGTTGTCGATGGCTTCCTCGGCACCGACGAGGCTTCTCTGATCGAGCGCGCCGGCCTTCCTGTCGCGGTAGTAATGGGATCGCCGCGCAATATTAAGATCACAACGCCAGCCGACATGGAGCTAGCAGAGTTCTATCTGCAGCACGAAGACGGGAAGAAATCTTGAGTCCGGAAACGCGGAAACCCGAAATGCGCATCGGTTACGGTTGGGACTCGCACGAATTCAAGCCCGGCATTCCACTCAAAATCGGCGGCGTGGCTCTGCCGCACGATCGCGGACTCGGCGGCCATTCCGATGGCGACGTCCTGCTGCACGCGATTACCGACGCGCTGCTCGGCGCCATCGCCGGTCCCGACATCGGGTCGCTATTTCCGCCGTCCGATCCGCAATGGAAAAATGCCGACTCCGCCGTGTTTCTGCGAGAGGCGTTGAAGCGCATCAAGACCGCCGGCTACCAATTATTGAACCTGGATTCCACGCTGATCCTGTCCACGCCAAAAATCGGCCCGCACGCCGAAGCGATTCGCAAACACGTCGCCGAGTTGTGCGGAATTCCCGCGGACTGTGCAGGGATCAAAGCAAAAACGCCCGAAGGCATGGGAACGGACAACGCCGCGATTGCGCAAGTCGTGGTCTTGCTGAAACGCTGCTAAGAGTTAGTGGAGCGCCGGGCGTCGCCGCCCGGCCACAACGCTGCTGACGCCTGTTAAGGACGGGCGAGGACGCCCGTCACTCCACTAACTACCGGCAGCCTCAAACTTCTTTGCCAGCTCCGCGTGCTTCTCCCGCGCCGCCTCGATGAACGCCCGGAAAATCGCGTGCGCGGACTCCGCCACCTCCGGTCCATCGCTGACACTCCGCTCCGGATGCCACTGCACGGCCAGCACAAAATGTCTGGGAGCGGTTCCTTCCAGTGCTTCGATGATTCCGTCCTCGGCGGAACGCGCCACCACTCGCAGCCCATTGCCCACTGCGTCCGCGGACTGATGATGCGAGGAATTCACGGCCATCGTCTGGCTTGCGCCCACAATCTCAGCCAGTTTCGATTCCGGCTCGATTTTTACTGTGTGTGCCTTTGCTACCGCCCGTCCCGCGCTGTGATTGATTGCCGATTGACCGATTGCCGACTCGATGTGCTGGACCAGCGATCCCGCCCGGTACACATTCAGCGACTGCAGTCCGTAGCAGATTCCGAGAACGGGTTTGCGCTTGTTGTAGGCATCTTGCAACAGCAACTCGTCCACCATGTCTCGCTTGACGTCGGCGGCTGCAGTTTTTTCGTGGCGGTGCGCGCCGTACTTTTGCGGATCGACATCCGCCCGGCTGCCTGGGAGCAGAACGGCGTCGCAGCGCTCGATCTGCCTCATCACCTGAACCGGTGTCTGGTCCAATTCGATGCGCACCGGCTCTCCGCCGGCCCCGCGCACGGCTTCTTCATACTGCGGCAGCGCGCGCTCGGCGTACTCGCGATCCCCGGAATGCGGCACGGGAATGGCGATACGGGGCGCGGTCGTTCCTAACTTACCCATATTCAACTTGCTCATGATCAACTGACCCGCTCGATCCCATCCAGCGTCTTCCGCTGCCGGTAGTGCCGAATTTCCATCACCAGCGACAGCACGAGCACGATTGCACCCGCGGTGATCGCGAACGGAAACGCGATGTGCCGGTAGGCGAACGTCAGGTTGGGCGCGACGTGCTTGACCTGCGAGTACACCACCGTCCCGAGAATGCTCAGCAGCAGCGCGATCGCGAACGACAGCAGCGTCAACAGAAACGTCATCAAGAATACCCGCGCCGGAATCCCGATCCATCGCGGCCCGTCCGAACTCGTTCTGCCCATGCTTCTAAGCTACACCATCGGTTCAAGCCGTCGCGACTCCTTGAGCCGGCCGCCCCTGTGCGTCCATACGCTACAATACCGTCATGTCGCAAACCGCTTCGGCGATCACCCGCAGCCCCGCGGAGATCGTGCAAAACAGCCCGGTTTCACAGGCCCCGAACAGCATCTGCTATGCCCGTTCGGGCGAGATTGCCATTGCCGACAACGATCTTGAACGCATGATTGCCGTGGTGCCGGCGCCGGTAGCCGCGGCGCTTACCCGCAAGGCTTACTATTTCGTGCCGCTCACCGTAACCCAGGGCGAGGAGACGGTGATTGCTGACCGCTACGACGTCGCGCTCAGCGACAACGCCGTCTGCCATCGCAACCTGAATCTGGGTGATGCGCAGTGCGTCTTCATCTCGACCCGCTTAATGGACGACAAATTTTCGGTGGCGTTCGAGTTCTACATCAACGTCGGACACGCGCTGGTCGAACGCGCGGGCGTGTCGCAGAACTTCGCCGATCTGGCCTGGCAGCAAGTCGAGTCCGGAGTGCGCGGCGAAACCTCACTCGACGCCTGGGAAGCGCGCAAATTCGCCACCGCCCACGGTCCCGACGCGGAGAAATTCAAGAATGAGTATCTTGCGGCCAGCTTCGCGGATGCAATCTCCATCTACCTGCTCTCGCTCTATCTCGACGTCGATTACCACGATCTGCGCGAGCGCGACTATCCGCTCCTGGCCCCGGCTCCGATGGCCGAACGGCTGCGCAAGATCGCCGAAATTTTTCCCCCAAACCCGGGATTCGAGTTCAACATCTACTATCGGCGACGCGCGTAAGGGGCACACGTCTTGTCGGCGGACACTGCCTCAGCAGCTCAAAAGGCCCACACTGAACTGCTCTTCGCCAGACAATTTTCGCCACACAGTCTGCCCAGACAGTCTACGGCGTTATGGGGCAACTTTTAATAACGCCGTAACATTCGTCGACTAGCATCCCCCAAGCCGCAACACAAACCTCACCGCTACTTGGGAAAGGACAAAGATCATGCGTCAACTGCTGTCTGTGTGTCTCGTCGCCGCCATGGTTGCCGGGCCGGTTCTAACGCCCCTGGCAAACGCCGCCGATGCTAAAACAGCCACGCCGATTAAACATATTGTGATCATTTTCGGCGAAAATATCTCTTTCGACCACTATTTTGGCACGTATCCTAACGCGCTGAACCCGAAGGGCGAACCCGAATTCCACGCGCTTTCGAATACACCCAGCGTGAACGGCTTGGGCAACGCCCTGTTGAACAATAACCCCAATCTCAACCCGCTCAATGGCAGCGGCGCCGCCAATCCTTTTCGCTTTGATCGCTCGCAAGGGTTCACGCAAGATATGGACCATGACTACCTGGCCGAACAGCTTGCCTTCGACGGGGGCGTGATGGATTTGTTCCCCGCAAACACTGGCAGCGCCGGTCCTCCACCCAGCGCTCCACCGGCAGTGGTGCTCACGACCGGACAAGTGATGGGCTACTTTGATGGCAACTCGGCTACGGCGTTGTGGAACTACGCGCAACACTTCGCCATGAGCGACAACTCCTATAGCACTAACTTTGGTCCTTCCACGGTGGGCGCGATCAATCTGATTTCGGGCCAGACCAACGGCGTCGCGCAAACCGCCAACGGTACCGGCGGACTCATTGGCGACGGCAACGGCGGACTGACGTTGATCGGCGACCCCGATCCGCTGAACGATGTGTGCTCCGGTGGAGGAACGCAGGCGCAAATGGGCGGACAGAATATCGGCGACCTGCTCAACGCAGCCGGGATCACCTGGGGTTGGTTCGCTGGTGGTTTCAACCTGAACATCGTAAATCCGGACGGCAGCACCGGGTGCAACCGTCAGTCGACTTCGCAGATTGCCGGTACGCAGACAGATTACGTTCCGCATCACACGCCATTCCAGTACTACGCTTCGACCGCGAATCCGACTCATGCACGGCCGAGCTCGGTCAAGACGATCGGTTACTCGGGCGATCCTGCCAATCACGACTATGACATCCAGGATTTCTTTGCCGCGGTTTCTGCTGGCAACTTCCCGACGGTAAGTTTCCTCAAAGCCATCGCCATTCAAGACGCCCATCCGGGAAATTCCGATCCATTGGATGAGCAACAATTCGTGGTTACGGTAGCCAATTTCCTGCAAGGCCAGCCGGAGTGGCCGAATACGGCGTTAGTCGTGCTCTATGACGATTCCGATGGCTGGTACGATCATCAACTCGGCCAGATCGTAAACTCGTCGAAGACCGCTGCCGATGCTCTCACCGGTCCGGGAGCCTGCGGAAATGGCCTCAACGCGCTGCCCGGCGTTAATCCAGCCACCACTCACGCGCAGGGCCGGTGCGGATATGGTCCACGGCAACCGCTCCTGGTTATCTCGCCTTGGGCGCGGCATAACTATGTGGATCATTCGGTCACCGATCAAACCTCGGTCATTCGCTTTATCGAGGACAATTGGCTTGGCGGTCAGCGGATCGGACAAGGCTCGTTTGATGGGATCGCAAATTCGGTCAGCTCTTTGTTCGATTTTAAGCAAACTATAAGCAACGATCTGTACATCCTCAACGAAAACACGGGCGAACCCGTGAAGACCCAGTAGACCATCATCGAGATGGCCTAACCTGAAATCACGATACAGACAACGGCAAGTCGGGTGCGGCGCGCTAAACGCTCACCTGCCTTGCCGCTGTTGTATGCTGAGTGCGCGAAAGGTGTGTGGTGATTACACGTCGAAAGTTCCTGCAACGATCGAGCCTGCTGGCGACAACGCTGGCGACTGGCAAAAGCGGCTTGTTGAATGCAATGACGCCGAATGCAATGGCAATGACAATGATAATGACAACGACGCACGCCGCTGCAACCGTGCCTGCGGCGCTCGATGTCAACACCCTGGCGCAATTTGTCGATCCGCTTCCGGTGCCGGAAATCGCGCAACGCCAGGGATACCGGCCCAGTCCTACCGATCCAAAGTTGAGCCTTCCGTTTTATCGGATACAAGCCCAGTCCGTCGCCAGCAAGGTTCACCGCGATCTGCAGCCCACCAGGTTCTGGAGCTTCGGGCCTTCGACACCCGGTCCGACACTCGAGACGCGCGCTGGCCAACCATTGTTGGTGGAATGGGTGAATGCGCTCCCCCACGAACATTTCTTGCCCGTGGACCACACCATCCACGGAGCCGAAGCCGACAAACCTGCGGTCCGCACCGTGGTGCACTTGCATGGGGCGAAAACAGGACCTGAAAGCGACGGGTATCCGGAAGACTGGATTGTGCCAGGGAAATCGTCACTCTACCACTACCCGAACCAACAAGACGCGGCCATGCTCTGGTACCACGATCACGCGCTGGGAATTAATCGCCTGAATGTCTATGCGGGATTGTTGGGAACGTTCTTCATTCGAGACGGCGTCGAGGAGGCGCTCAATTTGCCGAAGGGCAAATGCGAGCTGCCGCTTATCCTCTATGACCGCTTGCTGACGCGGGATGGCCAGCTTCTTTATCCGGTTTCGCCAGACCCACAATCCCCCTGGGTTCCAGAGATCTTTGGCAATGCGATTTTGGTAAATGGGAAGCTCTTTCCCTATCTCAATGTCGAGCCGAGAAGATATCGCTTCCGGGTGCTGAATGCTTCGAATGCTCGCATCTACCATTTGTCATTTGTCAATAATGCTTCCGTCGACAATGCGTCCTCCAATAAAACACCGTTTCACCAGATCGGCACGGATCAGGGTCTATTGCCCTCGCCGGTTCCGCTTACGAGCCTCGAAATCGCGCCAGGTGAACGCGCCGATCTCGTCGTCGACTTCAGCGAGCATCGCGGCACGCAACTGCTGCTTAAGAACGATGCTTTCGTCGTCATGCAATTTCGCGTCTCGGCCAGGAAGGTAACCGAGACAAGTTCGCTACCTTCGGCTCTGCGGCCGGTGCCCAAGATTCCTGAATCGCGAGCCTTGCAGACACGTCTGTTGACGCTCGATGAGTATGTCACCAAGGCGGGCAATCCCGCGATGCTGCTTTTGAATGCTTCTCATTGGAAGATGCCGGTCACGGAGAGGCCGGTGCTGGGATCGACTGAAATCTGGACGCTGATCAATCCCACGAACGATACCCATCCCATTCATCTGCACCTGGTGCGCTTCCAAGTCCTCGACCGGCAGCCCTACGAACCATGGCTGTTCCAAACCAAGCGTCAGTTGCACTTCCTGGGACCGCCGGAGCCGCCCGACCCAAATGAAGCCGGATGGAAGGATACGGTACGAGCCCATTCTCGAATGGTCACGCGGATTATCGTACCCTTCGAAGGCTTTACGGGACGCTATGTTTGGCACTGCCACATCCTCGAACACGAGGACAATGAAATGATGCGCCCTTACGAAGTGATTCCCGCAGTCTGAGGAGTGAAGAGCTAATACTCTTCGCGCCGAAGCGCAGAGCGGCCCGAGGAAAGGGATCTGCATTTTGCGACAACTGCAAATCGCTCCTCTTCGGTCCGCTCAGGGTCGGGATGACAATATCTGTTGAAACGAGGTTGAAGAGCGTGGGCCTTTTGCCACGGACTCACTTGCTCGAGAGCACAAACTGGTTCCCATCAGCGTCCTTGAAAATGGATGTCGTGCCCCACGGCTCCTTCTTCGGATCGACCGCAAACTCCACGCCCTTGGACTTCAGCGTCTTGGCGGTGGCGAACACGTCATCCGTCCAGAACGCGAGCGGCTGAAATCCGCCGATGCGGTCTTCCTGCCCTTCCGGCGTAAACAGAACCAATTGCGATTCGGCGCCGGGAATGCCTAGTTCAATCCAGCGCTGAGCTCCGAAGGGCTGGTCGGTCATTACGCGGAAGCCGAGTTTTTCGGTGTAGAACTTCAAGGCGCGATCCTGATCGCGAACCGGAACGCAGGCGAACTTGATCCCTCGAATCATTTTCAGTCTCCTTCAAAAGTGGTGAAGCCGGGCGGTAAAGAAAAACGACGACAGAAAGCGAGAATAGAAAAGCGCGCGCGCGGATGCAATCGCCTATTTAATGCTATATTTACAGTCGGTATAGCATGATTTTGCTCCATGATTACGATTGATGACTATGTAATCGATGTCCTGATGCGCGACCTCGTCGGGCACGACCGCCGCGTCGTGAGCTTTCTGGTCTATCTGTGGTTTGCCAGTGAGCAGGGAAAAGAACAGCGAAAAGGAAACGTGGTCGAGGCCAGCTACCGCCAGATTGCCGAGTGCATTGGAATATCCAAGAGCTCGGCGCAGGCCGCGGTCGGCTGGCTCATCAAAAGAAAATTGCTGGCCTCGACCAAGAAAACCGTCACCGCCACACCACGCTACAAAGTGCTGACTCCCTGGCGGGACTACGAAAGCCGCAGCCGGGGGCGCGGTTAGAAAATGGCGGTGCACGGTAGACCCGTGGAGCTTTCCAACAACGAAAACAACTCAGGGGCCGGGTGTGGGTCCGACCCCTGTTCTCCGAGCTCGACTCGTCATTAAGGCGCCGTTAGTCCCATATAGTCGCCCACGACCTTGGCGTCGTATGGCGCGTTGAGTCTCGTTGAAGCCGGTTCCAGGAACACTAATGTGCCCGTGACTGAAAATGATGTGGCCCGTCGCGGCGAGCCTAGACCCCTGCTCCTGCCGAGTTGTCAACAAATTGTCACTTTCTTGTCAAATAATTGCGGAGAGGAAAGCTCTCGACGTTCACCGAAGCAATGCCGGGATACGAACCGGAGTGCTTCATGCGATCGCGAACACTATATGCGAGACAACAATGCACACAACACCGGGCAGCGGCTCTTGTCCACTGCTGCGGTACATAATTTCACACCTTAGTGCCCTTGGCGGTCAGAGAGGTTACAGCTTATTCTGAAGGTAGTTTCGAAAGGCTCAGGTTCCGTTTGCCGTGATTTCGTTTCGTCTCTACATATTTGCGCTGAGCACGATCGGATTGGCCCTCGCCGGTTATTCTCTGCTGCGCCGCAAACCCAAGAACGCGGACGACATTGAACGCGATCGTCGCATCTGGCTGAATACGGTCGGGCGCATCACCGATGGCACGGTGATTGATGTCCAGGAGATCACGACCGCCGTGAACCGGCCAGCCACCATGCTGATTTACCAGTATGACGTGGCCGGTGTTTCCTATGAGGCCTCACAAGACGTTACCTACCTCCGGCAGTGGATCAATCTACATTCCTGCCGCCTCGGCCTGCCGACCTCGGTGAAGTACGATTCACGAAACCCGGGAAATTCCATGGTGATTGCCGAGGGCTGGATGGGGCTGAGGCAGTAACCGGCATGTTGGTGGAGAGCCGGGCGTCTCCGCCCGGCCTGCCAAACTGCCTGACGGGCGAGGACACCCGTCGCTCCACTTAATCAGAGTTTCCCGATTGCGGCCAGAACCATGTAAAGGATTTGCGCCGTGGCCAGGCCGATCCAGACCCGCTGGCGAATGCGTGAACGGCGTATGTCGCGCAGCAGATCGGTGGCGGTGGGTTCCCTGACCAGTGCTTCAACCAGAGCTTGCCGCTTTTCCGCCGATGCGGCCACCGGTTGCAGATTAACTTGCCTGGCAGGATCGGCCGACTTTGCTTTGTCGGGATAAAACACCTTGGGCGTGTCCACGACTTCCGACCACAAGGGCAGCAGAATCCACGACTTCGGAATGATGTCTAGAATCGGCTTGGCAGTCAGGCTGAGAGCCGGCTGCGTTTCGGGCGCGACGCGATCGGCTAGATTCCGCAGCAACGAGCCCCACCAGAAGTGGCTGAGCTGATCGGTGATGAGTTCACCCACATCCACAGGCCGCGATTCAAGTTCAAGCGGCGGCAGCGTTTCCGGCGAAATCACGTCCCCGATGTTGGTGAACACGGTGCGAAACCAAGGCAGGCGCAGACGGTCGCCAAGCAACAGGCCGACATTCACCGGCCGTGAAGTAAGTTGGAGCGGCGGCAACTTCTCCGGCGCGAAGGTATCGCGTAGATTGCCGACGAGCGACCTCCAGAGGGGTTGCGTCAGGCTTGCCGGCGGGAGCAAATCCAGCGGAATCTCCTGCTCTGCCGCCCTGGACTGCGGGTCGGGATACCAGGCTTCGGCGGCATTCGAGCGGTAAGACATAAGAATTCAGATGACTCCAAGTGCGGTTGTGTCAGCGCCATCTTCAGCGCCACCCCAAGACCTAACCACCGATGTTAGACGCCGCAGGCAGCGTCTGTCACGCTTATTTGCTCAGCTTTACGAACTGGTGGCCGAGAGCCGGTCGTCCCCGCCCGGCTGGACCCTTCGACTTTCCCTTCGGCTCCGTTGGCGGATTCGGCAAAACAGGGCAGGCTCATGAGACGCCCATCCATCCACTTGCGTTCCCCCGCCGAGTGCCCTCTTCGTTAGTACATGGACTTTGATGCCGTTGAGATCGGCCTTGCGCTAAAGCACAATCTCAAGGCAAGGTTTGAAAGGGCAATCCGCAATGGAGAAGTTGAGTTGAGCGACCTCTCACAAGCAACCGCCAGAACCCATCAGCGGCGGCGGCGTTTCTCCCGTTATCGTTTTGACGCGCGCATTCACGTCTCGGTGTTTCGCGACGGCCAGACGACCGCATACTGGGGCCGAACCAACGAGCTCAGCCAGGACGGCATCGGGGCGACCCTCAGCGGCGAGCTGCAGGCCGGAGAGGTCGTTTCCCTGGAGTTTGCCATCCCGCTCCCGCCGCACCTCATGAAGGTGCGCGCCGTGGTGCGCTATAGCGAGGGGCTGCGCTGCGGATTAGAGTTCCTGGTTATGACCGATGAGCAGAGGCTGGTGACGCGCCAGGTTTGCGTAGTGTTAGCCAATGCCTCTTGAGAAACCGCGGACCTGATCTTCGAGGACCGTTTTCCCAATCTGGAATCCTTCATTACCGCCGTAACTAACGGCCAATAACCCAGCCCGCTTACCATCGTACTATCGTCAGTGGGGCACTGGGGAAGGATTGTATGGGGGAGAAAATCGCCCCGGCAGCCGCTTCGAGCGAACTGCCGCGGGTGAAGGCGCTGCAGGATGCTCCTGAGCACGGCGCGGCGCCGATCCCTAGCCACACGTCCGATCCCATTTCCGACCCCGCCCCGGTCACTCTGCCCAACAACGGCAATGCCGCCGAAGTCCCGCTCACCGTGGAGAAAGCGTACTTCGAACAGATCATCGAGAACGCGCCGGAAGCGATCAGTATTGTCGACACCGAGCTTCGCATCTTGCGCATCAACGGTGAGTTTTCCCGCCTGTTCGGCTTTAGCGCGGCGGAGGTGGCAGGAAGGCGTCTCGACGAGATCATCGTGCCACCCGATCGCTACGCGGAGACCGCCTGGATCACAGAGTGTATCAAGACGCAAAGCAAACTTTCGCTGGAGACTCGCCGCCAGCGGAAGGATGGCACGCTGGTCGAGGTGCTGCTCTCAACTTCGCCCGTGACCATCAACAGCAGAAGGGTTGGGGCGTACGCCAGCTATCGCGACATCACCGAGCAGAAGCGCGCCGAGGAGCTGAACGCGGCCTTGTATGCCATCGCGGCGCGCAGCCAGTCGGCCGAAGATCTGCAGCAGTTTTTCGCCGCCATTCACAACATCGTGGGCCAGTTGATGAATGCGCGCAATTTCTACATCGCCCTCTACGATCCGCAATCTCAATTGTTGAGCTTTCCCTACTTCGTCGATGAGGAGGATCCTACGCCCACCCCACGGCCCTTGGGCCGCGGTCTGACGGAATTCGTCCTGCGATCCGGCGATCCCCTGCTGGCGACACCGGCTGTCTTTGAGGAACTGGTGCGGCGCGGCGAAGTGGAATTGATCGGCGCTCCGTCCCTGGACTGGCTGGGGGTTCCGCTGAAGAGCGGCATGACCTGCATTGGGGTCCTGGTCGTCCAGAGCTACAACCAAAACGCCCGTTTTGGAGAGCGCGACCGCGAGATTCTTAAATTTGTTTCGCAGCAATTGGCCGCGGCCATCGAGTATAAGCGCCACGAAGAAGCGCTTCGCCGCTCTGAAGCCCGCTCCCGCTCGCTGATCTTGAGCGCCGCCTTCGGCATTTGCCGCTGCACGCTCGGCGGAAGATTCCTGGACGTGAATCCGGCGCTCATCGCCATGCTCGGCCATGGTTCGGTCGAAGAGCTTCTCCATCTGAACGCGCGCCGTGAAGTCTTCGTCAATCCCGAAGAGTTGGACCGGCTGGCCGAGGATTATCGCCGCACCGGAAGTCTGCAGGGCGTGGAAGTGCAGTGGAGACGCAAGGACGGCCGCGTCATCATCGTGCGGCTCAGTGGCTGCGCCGCCATCGGCAGCGATGAACCCGAAGAGGTATTGGAGCTGATCGCCGAAGATATCACCGACCGGCGTCAGTTGGAAGAGCAGCTTCGCCAGGCGCAAAAAATGGATGCCGTCGGCCGCCTCGCCGGCGGCGTCGCCCACGACTTCAACAACCTGCTGATGGTAATTAACGGATACACCGAGGTGTTGCTGGAGCAGTTGGAAGCGGGCGGCGAAATGCACCATAAGGTTCAGTCCATCCAGCAGGCAGCCGGCCGCGCCGCGACTCTCACCCGCCAGTTGCTGGCGTTCAGCCGAAAGCAGCTCCTCGAACTCAAGGTAATCGACGTTAACAGCGTGATCGGCGACATGGAGCGACTACTGCGGCCCCTGATCGGCGAAAACATCGAATTGGTGACGCGACTCTCTCCCGACGCCGGGCACACTCGCGCTGACGCCGGCCAGCTCGAGCAGGTAATCATGAACCTGGTCGTCAACGCGAAAGACGCCATGTCCGAAGGCGGCAAGCTCACCGTGCAGAGTTCCGACGTTACCGTAAACCAAAACTTGAGCGAACACCGTTTTATCCAGCCCGGGCGGTATGCCGTAATCTCGGTGGCCGACACCGGCCACGGCATGGACAAGGAAACCCAGTCCCGCATCTTTGAACCCTTCTTTACCACCAAGGAAAAGGGGAAAGGCACCGGCCTCGGCCTCTCGACCGTGTACGGAATTGTTAAGCAGAGCAATGGATACGTGTTTGCGCAAAGCGAACTCGGAGCGGGCACAACCTTCCACGTTTACTTACCGCGCGTGGAGGAATCCACCGAGCAGCAGAGCCCGGTCAAGTCCCAGCAGAACGAAGCGGGCGGCTGCGAAACCGTCTTGCTGGTAGAGGACGAGGAGTCGGTGAGGGAACTGGTGCGTGTGACCCTCGCCTCCCGCGGCTACAAGGTTCTCGAAGCCGAAAATGGCGAGTGCGGTCTGCAAATCGCCGCGGACTTCAAGGAACCCATCGATATCCTGATCACCGACGTGGTCATGCCCGGCATCGGCGGCCGCGAACTTGCCAAAAAGCTGCTGACGCTGCGGCCTGGCATCAGCGTGCTCTATCTTTCGGGCTACACGGAAGATGCCGTCGTTACCCAGGGCGCGCTCGGCCCCACGACCGCGTTCCTGCAGAAGCCCTTCACGCTTCAGAATCTGGCCAAGAAGGTCCGCGAAGTCCTGCGCGCCCGAGTCGCCTCCACACCCCCACCAACTTCGGCCTCCAAGTCGATCGCAAAATCGGCCTCGAACTGAACCCGTAGCAGGTGGAGAGCCGGGCGTCCCCGCCCGGCTGACCCTTCGGCTCGGCTCAGGGCAGGCTCGCGAGACGCCCGTCGTTCCGCTTGCATCTTTTTCTTCCGTTGCCGCGTCCTATACTGAAGGCAAGCACTGATCTGGGGTTTTTCGGCATCGGATACATCCAAAGTCCGCCTGCCGAGCGTACTTCAACTTTGAATGAGCAATAATCGGGGTGAGCCATGTGTGGTGAACCATGCTGATCGGGAAACCGGCTGCGATTCCGTCTTCTGAAATTACTCCCAAGGCGACGTTTCTGAACCGCCGCAATTTTCTCGCCGGCGCAGCGATCGCCAGCGCGGTTGCCGCCACCGGCGTCGCCTTCCGTGATCTGGCCGATCTTGTCGATCCCTCGTTCACCGCCCAAGCCAACGCCAAAATTGACGGCCTCCAGAAAAGCCCCTTCAGCACGACGGAAAAGGAAACGCCCTACAAGGACGTCACCAACTACAACAATTTCTATGAATTCTCCACCGACAAATACGAGCCTGCCGACCTGGCAAAGAATTTCAAGACCCGTCCCTGGACCGTGACCATCGACGGGCTGGTCAAGAAAAAACAGGTGCTCGACGTAGACACGATCATGAAAATGGCGTCCCCCGAAGAGCGCATCTACCGCCATCGCTGCGTCGAGGGCTGGTCGATCGTCGTGCCCTGGGTCGGATTTTCCCTGAGCGAACTGATCAAGCGCGCCGACCCCCTGCCCAAAGCCAAGTTTGTCGAGTTCACCACCTTGTACGATCCCAAACAAATGCCCGGCCAGCGCACCAGCATATTGCGTTGGCCTTACGTCGAAGGTCTGCGCATGGACGAGGCCATGCATCCGCTCGCCCTGCTCTGTTTCGGCATGTACGGCGAGCTGCTGCCGAATCAAGACGGAGCCCCACTTCGCATCGTGATTCCGTGGAAGTATGGATTCAAAAGCGCCAAGTCAATCGTCCGCATCCGCTTCACCGACGACCAGCCCTTGAACACCTGGCAACAATATGCCTCCAGCGAATACGGCTTTTATTCGAACGTGAATCCCAACGTCGACCATCCGCGCTGGAGCCAGGCCAAAGAACGCCGCCTGGGTGAATTCCTCAAGCGGCCCACGCTCATGTTCAATGGTTACGACCAGGTAGCGAGCCTCTATTCCGGCATGGACCTGAAAAAGAACTTCTAGGAATTGCTCGTGTAGGGACGGACGCATTCGTCCGTCCAAGCCGAGCGCAGCTCGGCAGCTGCCGGTGATCACAATAAACTCGGGATAAGCGACAGACTAAAAATTACCCGATTACAAAAATACAAAATGAAACTCCGTCTCACGAAGATCGCGATCTTCCTGGCCGCACTCATTCCGCTGGAACGCCTCCTATGGAAGGCCTTTCATGACGGCCTGGGCGCCAATCCCATCGAAGTCATCACGCACTCGACCGGGGACTGGACGCTGATCCTTGTTCTCACCACACTCTCAGTCACCCCTCTACGCCGGATCACCCATCAGTACTGGTTGATCGGTGTCCGTCGCATGGTCGGTCTGTTCGCCTTCTTTTACGGGACTTTGCACTTCTTGACCTACATCTGGCTGGACAAGTTCTTCGACATCCACGAAATGTTGAAAGACATCGCCAAGCGCCCCTTCATCACCGTAGGTTTCTCCGCCTTCGTCCTCATGATTCCGTTGGCCCTGACCTCGACCGCATGGTCGATTCGCCGTCTCGGCGGCAAGAACTGGCAGCGACTGCATCGCCTGATCTACCTAACTGGGATCTTGGGAGTAGTCCACTACACCTGGCTGGTGAAGGCCGATCGCCACAAGCCTATCGAGTTCGGCATCGTGCTCGGCGTCCTGCTGATGTACCGTGTGGGAGTCTGGGTATCCGAAAAAGCGTCCGAAAAGGGCAAGCGGCCCCATACCATCCCCAGCCCGGAGCCCGGCTGAAGTCACCAAGGTTTAAGTGGTTACGGAGCGACTCCGGCTCCATGTAGGGACGGGCTTGCCGCCTCTCAGGACCGCCCGTGACAATTTTTTACACCGAAACCTTCTTTAACAATCCGGGTTGTGGCATCCTAAGAAGAATAAAGACAGGAGTGTCTTATGAATCCCCTTGCTTGCACCAAGTGTGCCGGACGCCTGCTCATGGCTCTGGCGGCGATATTCAGCATCCTTTTGATAGCGGGCTGCGGCAGTAGCAGCAGCGCGCCCACTCCCAACAGCGGCGGCTTCAGCGACAGCAATCTGAGTGGCACTTACGTTATCTCCATGTCGGGCACGGACCTCGACAGCAACGGCGTTCCGGTCCCTTTTGCCATCGTGGGGACCATAACGGCCAATGGCAAGGGCGCTATCACGGGCACGATTGACATCAACGACCCCGGTAACACTGGCGTGAATCTCGGCCAAACTCTAGGTTCGAACAGCTCCTACAACATCACGCAAGACGGTCGTGGCACCGGGACGCTTACGACAACATCGGCGGGAAGCTTTGGTATCGATTTCGTTCTGACCTCCAACTCTCACGGGCTGATCACCCGTTTCGACCCCGTCGGGACCGGCAGCGGTACCATTGACCTGCAGACTGCAGTTACCAGTCTCACCGGGTCCTACGCCTTCTCTCTTTCCGGCGCTGATTCGGGCGGGAATCCCCTTGGCACCGTGGGAGCGTTCACGCTCAGCTCCAACAGCATCACTGGCACTGAGGATTTCAACGATGACCTGACTTCCGGCGACGGATATACAGATCTAACTCTCTCTGGGCAGGTGGTTCTAGGCGCAAGCGGGACTTCAGGGACGGCTCAGTTCAATACCAACGCCGTCAATGGTAAGCTTGCCTCGCTTGGTTTTGACGTCTGGGTGATCGACTCAACGCACTTGAAATTCATTGAAACCGACGGCACGCTAAACGTCCTCTCTGGTGACGCTTTCACGCAAGTGACCTCCTTTGCCCCCGGTCAGGAGGTTTTCACGCTCGCGGGTGTTGACGGTACCGGAGGTCCTATCGTCGCTGGTGGTTATGCCACTATCACGGATGCCAACGGCGACCTCTCCAACGGCGTCGAGGATTACAACGACGCTGGCAACGCCGTTTTGCAGAAGCCCTTTTCTACCTCATCTTCCACTTGCGCCGCGGGACGGTGCCAATCGGCGTTGAACGGTTTCACCAACGGCAGCGGGAACCAGCTCACGTTTGTCGTTTATCCCTCCAGCGGCGGGGGCCTGGCGCTGGAAATCGATAGTTTCGGACTGTTGCAGGGCGCTGCCTACTCACAAACCGCTACGTCATTCACCGGCTCCGGAGGATACGCTCTCAACCTCTCCGGTTTAAATAATCTCAACCCCGTTACCGCCACTGGCGTGGGTGAGGTCGACAACATTGCCCAGTTCAATGCCAGCGCCCCCGACACCAGTTTCTCCGGCCCTATAAACATGACTGGCACATTGGACGAGAATGACATTGGCGCTCCGCAACCGACTTCGAAATTGTCCGGTATCTACGTTCCGGACACAAACGCGGACGGCCGCGGCTCGATCTCTTCCAACAACTCCAAAACATTACTGACCGGGTTCACTCTGCAGTACTACGTGGTCGACAGCTCAACCGTCGTCTTTATCGACGTGGACTCTACCGCGCTCGACGGCGGTGCTGCCCAGGTCGCGTTGGGGACATTCGAGGCTCAGAGTTCCTCCTCGGGTGCGGCGCACAGGGCCATCTCGATGGTTCGGCCGACGGTTCGGCCACACGGAGCCGCAACGTTCCAGCGCAAGTAAACTCCGGCGGTTCGCCTAAATAACCAAGGGCGCGGCTCCAAGCCGCGCCCTTTCTTTCTCTCGAAAGTCCTCGGAGACTCCCCTTCGTTGCCCACTGGTGAAAATCTTGTCAAGCCCCCATTTCGACGATTTTCCGCGTAAGTCAATGAATTGGCTATGGAAATAAAGTCGGAAAAGTTGGCGGGGTAGGCCGGTCGGAATTGATATAATAGAAGTATAGACAAGAAAAAGGGTGCGGATCGTTCCCGCACCCTTTCTTATTGGCGCAGCAGAATCCGCCGCTGCCAGATTGGAACCACCTTGGAACCTTGAAACTCTGAAACTCGGCACCCCTAAGTCCTTACCCCGTAATATTTTACTAATAAGTCCTTTAAACCCAAAGATTTGGCGACAAAACTGTCTAAAT
>Ga0181523_10001553_pt1 | contig 24257 bp, 19 predicted proteins | sample PEATcosm2014_Bin_43_FD_119752 | JGI IMG/M metagenome (GOLD analysis project Ga0181523, IMG submission 119752) | Peatland microbial communities from MTU Mesocosm Facility, Houghton, MI, USA - PEATcosm2014_Bin05_30_metaG | ecosystem: Environmental > Terrestrial > Soil > Wetlands > Peat | place... | reverse complement strand
CATCAGAACGATGGCTCCATCTCGACGCGCGCCCAGAGACTGCGTTAACCCAGCTTGGTACCAGTCCCACAGACCAGTGCCGCGCACCAGGCCGTTGCGAAAGGACAGCCGTTTCCACGAATGCCGCACGGGAAGTTGGTGCAGGTGATCGTTCACCCCACCTTCGGCATAGGCCTGCACTTCGAGATCAGCTCCCAGCCCCTTCACCTCCATAAATGAGCCCCCGGCCACCAGCGGTAACAATGCCGCCTGGGTTGCAGGCAAGTAGGCATCGGCAGGGGACAGCGTGACCAGAAAGCGATAGCCCACCAGTGGATAGTCTGGTGTCATGACTCGAAGACCTCCAGCTGTCCTTGCGCACTGACGCTGACTCGCAGCGTAATGAATTCCATGGGAACTGCGGGCGCGACTTTCACTACGCAGACCACCATCCCCTGGTCAATCTGGTCAGGAGGATTGGTGGAAGCGTCGCATATAACTTGAAATGCCTGGCCTGGCTGGTCACCCTGCAGGGCGCCGGCATTGTAGGCCTGAAGCAGAACGGTCGTGATGCTGCGCACGAAATGCAGCCACAACTCCGGGCCGTTGGTATCGAAGACAAGGGGTTCGGCTACTCGCCGAATCGCGCGTACGAGCAAGTGAATCAAGCGTCGATGCGCCACAAAACCGCCGAGCTTACTCTGACTGTCACCCTTGCCCAACACACGCCCTCCCCAGACCATCAGTCCACGGCCTGGGGAGCAGGTTAGAAGATTAATTCCGCCGTTGTAGATGTTCGCTTGCTGGTTGGCATCGAGCGCAATCGCCAAATCAACCGCTTCCTCGATCGGGGCGTTCGCCGGTGTGATGTAAGCTCCTTGCTGAACATCGAGCCGGCTGATGACGCCGGTGACGCATCCGGAAGGTGGAATCGATAACTGCGGGTTGGCCACGCTGCCCAGCGGATCCGGCACGAGAAGTGGCGGATGGTACACGGCACCGTTCCGCAGCAGGTTTTCCGGGAACTGCTGACGCAACGATGTGTTGACCCATCCGATGGCGCAGAGAGGATCAGCCTTGGTCGGTGGAACGTCGATGATGACGAGGCGGTCGTGAAGTTGGTCGGCCTGCGTCAGCATGGCATTCAGAATGCCGTTTTGTTGGCTCATCCCCGCCAAATCTGGACATGCGAGCAGTGCGACTTCGACCTGATCCCCCAGAGTCTGAACCGCATCCATGTAATCGGCTTCGTGCGGGGGGCAGCACGTACCGCCAGACAGCTGAATGCTGCCTTGTGCCGGCCATTCGTAGTAGCGGGGCCCATGGTTTGCAAGGGGAGGCGAGAGCGCAGCCGCAGTTAAGCCCGGGGGCAGAGGCAATGGCGTCAGGCGAATGTACTGGGATTGCGTATTCACCTGAGTGTCAATCGTTGCGGGGTCGAGGCCGCTCAGAATTTCCACGGTCTCGTTGGGCGGGGCGGTTTCGACTTCTATTTCCGGATTGCCCGTCGGACCTTTAGCCCAGTAGCGAAACTGAACGATCGTCTGGTTGGCCCAGTCTCCCTGGCTCGTAGCCTGAATCTGATACTGGATCGCCTGCAGACCGCTATCGCCAGGCCAGTCGGCATCAAGCTGGCCATTGACGAACTGGCCTGCACACCACATTCCCAGCGCGGGCAGCGAATCACTGCCCAGCACGCGTACAACGTAGGCCACTTGCGCGCCATTGTCGAAGTATCCACGCACGCCGTACGGGGTGAGGGCATTTGCGATGAGGTTGCCGAACACGTTGGTGTACTCCCGCCAACCTGCCACGCGAACCGCGGTACCTGCCGGGCCCCGTTCAGTTCGGCCAAACAATCCCGCCACGTCCGTGCGCAGGGGAGACACTGGCGCCTGCGGACGCACGAACTGGTACGTTAGCCCCGGGATGGCCGCTGCAGCGCTCATGACTTATGCGAGAGCCAGACCCTCGTGCACGATCTCCACCGTTTCAATGGCAATTTCATTGTTCTTGGCATTCAGTCCGGGACCGGTGTACTTGGTTGGCCACCCATTGGTGAAGTTCCAGCGCATGACCTCGTTGCGGTTCTCGTCAAGCAGGATCACTGAACCGTCTGCCCGCAGTACCTGCCCCTGCATCGCTTTCTTAATCCAGTTCAAGAAAGTGGCGTCTCCCGTAGTGCAGAACTTGCAGACCAGGTTCGTGTACTTGATGACTCCGGGGGTTTGCCGAAACCGGATGTCCTCATTGCCTCCGCGATAGGCGATCGAAGGCAGTTCGATACCTAGCCCGGAAATTTCGGTGAAACATGCGGTTGCGGCTTTCCCATCGGCGCTGACCCCGATCACCGTCAGTTGAAAATTAAATGCAGGGTATGCATCGGCTCGAAATGTTGGCGGCATCTCCTTATCTCCTCCTTCACTTGACGATCTAACTGCTGGTGCTGGCCGGCTGCGTGTATTGCTCAATGCGGAAGATCACGAATTCAGCCGGCTTCACCGGCGCAATACCAATCAGGCAAATCAGGCGGCCATTGTCCAGATCGTCCTGCGTCATGGTGGTCGCATCGCACTTCACAAAGAACGCTTGATCGGCGGTAGTTCCAAACAGCGCTCCGCTCTGCCAGGTTGTGGTTAGAAAGTTGGTGATGGTCTGAGTCACTCGCGCCCACAAGGTTTGATCATTCGGCTCGAACACCACCCACTGCGTTCCTTGATCAATCGACGCCTCGACATAAATAAAGAGGCGCCGCACGTTGATGTATTTCCAGGAACTGTCGGAAGAAACGGTGCGAGCTCCCCACACGCGATAGCCGCGATCGGGAAAATATCGGAGAGCGTTGATCCCTACCGGGTTGAGCAGATCCTGTTCGCGCTTGGTTACGTCCTGCGCGAACTGTGTAATCCCCTGAACTACGACGTTGGCCGGCGCCTTCCAGACCCCACGATCGTCGTCTGTTTGCGCATAGATGCCTGCCATGTGCCCGGACGGCGGAATGTGAATAGGCTGGATAGTTACTGGATCGAGCAATTGCACCCACGGGTAATAGAGCGCGGCATACTCGGTATCGGTCGGCTCGCGAAAAGCCATGATGTCCTCGATGCTGAGCCCATCGGGTGGATCGAGAATGGCGAAGCGGTAGCGCATAGTCTCGCAATGCGTGATCAGGGCCTGTTGGACGGTGGTCGACCACATGCCGGGCACAATGCAGATGCTGATTTGCGTGATGTCCTCCAGCGCCTGAATCCCGGTGCGCTTTCCGCTGCCGCCATCAACCCCAACAAAATCCTCGACCGTCAGATTTGCGATCTGGTCGTCGCCGCCCGCCAGCTTCTGCCATCCTCCGCTTGCCGCCGTGGGAAATAGTGTCAGTACACCGGACGAAAAACCTGGGCCGGTGACCACCGTGACATAGTTCGAGTTTTCGTTGACGTAGGTTACGATGTTGTCATCTGACGGGGAAACCAGCTGCAGATTGCTGAATGTCTCGGAACCACCGTTCCCATCAGCCGGAGAGTAAGTTACGTTGACTTGAGCTTCGATAACTCGAAGCTTGTCGCCTTCGTAGTAGACGTTCGCCACGTTGCCGGAAAGAGTTACCTTGTTGCCCGCCGTACTTATAACGGTGAACGTCTCTTTGTTCGTGTTGTTGTCGAGCTCCACAATCGCACCCACATAAAGCGATGAAGCGCTCCCCACGTTGATGGTCGCAGCCGCACCCGCCACATTGGCAGTGCGCAGCCGCGTAACCACTGTTCCCGGCGGCCAGGACTGCCCCCCTAACAGGGCTGGGCTGATTTGGAAAGTAGCGGGCGGACCCGCGGCAATGGCCGAGATGACGTACTCCTGGCCTGCGACCCATATGTGGTCTCCGTTGTTAAAACCGGCGACACTCTGGACGGTTACAGTTGTGGTAGGCGGGGGACCGGCTGCGTTTGCGGTGATAACCACGGTAGTACTGGCTGGATTGTTGCCTGCGATAGTTGGATCGGCCATGATGTTCATCGTGGCGCCGACCATCGGCAGCACTTCGACGCTCAGATCTTTGCCCCATTGCCCCAACGCACTTGCAGAAAAAGTCAGAGTTGGATTCGCGCCGGGTGCCACAATCGGGTGGATTTGCGCAAAATCGCCGCGGCTCGCTACCAGTGGCTGCGAGATCGCGTTGTTGAGAGTTACTTGTCCTGTCGTCGAGTTATAGGCGGTCACAGTGAAATTTCCGCCGACCTGTAGCGGAACATTGCCGCCGCCCTGGAACAGCTGTATGTTTACGCCAACGTAAACATTGATGAGGTGGTTGAGCCGGATCACGCTTGCGCCGGCCGCGGCATCGCTGGCCAGGCCGGCTACCAATCCCTGTCCCAGGCTTCCACCAGCGGCGATGGCGGTGCTGGAGAAGACCCTTTTGACGAACATCTGTTGCCCGCCATTGTCAAAGAAGCCCTTGACCGCGTACGCGAAATCCCACCAGACTCCGCCCTCGTTATTCTTGGAATTGGACCATTGGTTGGCCAGCGATCCTACGGGGACCGGGTAGTAACCGCCGAACTGGGTGGTAAAGTCGGCAAAACTCGTTACCAGCACAGGTTTGCCGCTGGTTGGGCCCTTCACCGTGACACCGACTGCGCCGGTGATGCTGGTGCTCACGCCCTCTATGGGTTGTGGTCCTGCCTCGATCTCTTCGACGTATACGCCGGGACTCAAATATTCGGGCATATTGGCATCCTCTTAATGGATTGAAATGATCTGGTTTTTTCCGAGAGAACCTGGGAGTTGAATCTGAATCTGTCCGGTTCGTCCGGTGCGCTGGTCGTTTGCATCTACGGGTACCTGCGTGTTGGGTGCCACCCAGCGCAGCGGCAAAGCGTAGGTCCCTCGCGAGTCGGTCAGAACGCGTTCCAGGTTTCCCTGAGTTACAAACACGTTGGGCACCGGGTTGTTGGCCGCATCGACCACAACACCGCGCAGCACAGGAATGTAGGTGGCAAACGGATAATTTGTCGCGGGCAACAGAGGAGTATCGGTTGCGATGACAACCGCGTTTGCCGGCGGCTGAGTATCACTGTAAGGATCTGCGGTGAACGTGATCCCGTCCTGGCTGCCCTGGTAGTAAGGGATGTAGTAATCGGCAGAGAGTCGGACGCGGTACTGGCGCGGTTGCAATCCGGTGATGTCGTGGTGGCGCTCGAGCCCGGGATAAGTAACGACACCCGAAGGAGTTCCTACGTCGGGAATGTCGGTTTGCTGCCAGGTTCCATTCGAGTCAAGGATGTCCAAGGTGGCCTGGACATTGCCGATTGGTGCTTCTGAAGTCAATTCGTCCAGCAGGCGCAGTCCAACCGGGCTGTAAAGAATAAGTCCTTCGAACGGGACAGTGGTCACCCACGTTGTCATTGCGCCGCCTCCGGTCCGAGATAACGCGTGCTGCGTTGGCGAACGGGAACGATGGTCTCGACCGTAACCGCGTCCAGGTTCACCACTCGAACTTCATACGTGACCGACAAGCGATAGGGTTTCTCAATCGCGTACCAAACCTGGGCGCGCTCTTCCAGGGTTAATGGAGAAAGCGTAATTTTCAGCGCTTGATCGGTTCCCGTCAGGCTGTTGCCCTGGAGTTGAGTTCCGCTCAGCATCGCCCCGTCGTACAAGGTTTGCATCACCTTCCCCAGCATCTTGTGATCCGTAGCAGGATCGCCGCTCCAGGGTGTGAGCATGTAGCGCAGAAGGAGCGCCATCGGAGGCTTCTTCCTGAAAATTGCTTTCGGTGGTGGAGGAGGAGGCAAGGGCGCCGCGACTCGAACCTTGTTCCGGTTCTTGGCGCTTGGATCCTCGACGACTTCAAACAGGAACAATGTCACGCGCGCCGGATTGGTTTGAATCTGTCCCTGCAAATCGCTGATTTGCGCTTGTGCGCCGACCGTGGTCAGCGCCGAGTTGAGCACCGTGAACAATGTTGTCGAGACGTCGGCGACTACGTTGAAGTCAGGCACGCTGTTGCATCCTCATCGGCCAAATCTGAATCGGTGTCCGATGTTGTGCGAGTCAGATGCACGTGGAATGCCACGTCGCAACGGTCTACTCCGAAGACAATTCCGCACATTTACATCGATGACTCGATGAGGAATGAGAATAAACGGGACAAATTCGTCCACCGGGGGTGGACACAATTGTCAAGGCAGGATGCATTTCCTGTGAATTGCAGAGATGTAGGAAATCCAAGCTAAAGTGCTTTCGATGACACACAGGCAGCCGGCCGCTAGATTCCTCGCCAACCTGAGATGTCATGAATAGCTGGACTCGTTGTGCTATCGGACCAGACTCAGAAAATCCGATCCCTACTTGCTATATCCGCAAAAGGACTCGGGGGAATGGGAACCCGCTGCGTAGTAGACTCGCAATGATCGCGCTGAGGGCACTGCAGCGCCGCGGAAATGCTATGCTTCCACTCGGCGAGCTTCGACTCGGCGCGCTTTAACTCTGCGAATCATGACAGCACCTGTGACAATGCGGCAAATTGCGGAGCGAGCCGGTGTCTCCATCGGCACCGTTTCCCATGTGATCAACCAGACTGCCGTGGTACGGGCAAAGTTGCGCGAGCGCGTGATGGAGGCGATCCGCAGCATGGGCTATCAGCCCAGCGCGCTGGCGCAGGGACTGCGGCGAAATCGTACCAACATGCTTGGAATGGTGATTCCGGACATTACGAACCCGTTCTTTCCGGGCGTGGTGCGCGGCGCTGAAGACGTGGCCTACAAACGCTCGTTCCGCGTGATTCTTTGCAATGCCGACAACGATCCTTCCAAGGAAGAGTCGTACGTTCGCGAGTTGCGCTCCTATCACATTGCCGGATTATTGATTATTCCGGCGGCGGGGGCGGACATCGCGGCCCACCTCAAAGCCTACGCGTCGGCTTCGGTTCCCGTGGTTTGTATCGACCGAGTCCCGGATGGGTGGAAAGGCGACGCCGTCCTGGTAGCCAATGCGGAAGGTGCGTATCTGGCGACGCGCCACTTGATTCAGATGGGGCATAAACGTCTGGCGGTGATTGCCGGGCCGCTTAAACTGACGAATGCATCCGAGCGCTTAAAAGGTTTCACGCGCGCACTCAAAGAAGCCCGCATCGAGATCGAGCAGGAGTTTGTACAGGAAGCGCGCTTCGACACGGCGAGCGGCCACCAGGCTGCTTTGCGGCTGTTGCGCATGCTGCCCCGCCCGACGGCTATTTTTGCCTGCAACGACCTGATGGCTTTTGGAGTACTTCAGGCTGCTCGGGAACTTGGACTGCGATGTCCGGAGGATCTGTCGATCGCCGGCTTCGACAGTCTGGAGTTCACCAAGTTCACCGATCCTTCCCTGACCTCGGTGTACCAGCCGGGATATCAGTTGGGAGCGACGGCGGCGCGGCTTCTGATGCAGCGCGTGGACGGGCTGCGGTCGGCAGCGAAGAAAGTTATTCTCCCCACCGAATTCAAGCAGCGTAATTCAGTGGGGCCGCCTCCCGCTAGCGTTGAGGATGGCTTCGGGCAAACATCGAGTGCAGTTAAGCGAGGTCGGAAGCAAGTAGCACGGCTCTGAGGCTTTCCGGGATTTGGTGGTGGCCACGGCAAGCAGCGCTAGATGGCTTTCGGCAGATTTGAAATGTTTCAACGATTGCGCTGATTCCACGAGCCTCCCCACTTGCCGCGAAGATGAAGCCCTGGCGAGAACATGGAGGGCTATCGATCCGTCACACGCAGATGAAGAAACCGGCGACATCCTTACTGTGCCTCGCGGTCCTGCTCACCTGTGTGGCACACACGCAGAACGCGCCCCGCACGCCATCCACGGGGCGCTCGGCGAAAATCCTTGCCCTGCCGCGCGCGGAGTATCTTGATCGAGTGCAGGCGATCTGGACCGCGCAGATGATTGCCCAGATCACGGGCGTACGATTCGAGCATCAGCCGGCTTCGACCCTGCCGGTCACTCCCATGACCCATTTGCCGGGGTATGCGCCGGTGGATGACGACTACTACTACGAAATGGTGGCGGTTCGCGCATTCGAGAAATACGGCATCGGTCTCACGGTCGAGCAACTCGGACAACAATGGCTGGAGAACAATGCTGGATCGTGGGGATCGAGTGAGCAGGCTCTACTCCTGCTGAAGCGGGGGGTGAAGGCTCCGGACACGGGGCACCCTCGATATAACAAGCTCTGGTGGACGATCGGGCCCCAGTTCAGCAGCGATGTCTACGGTGCACTGACACCCGGCATGCCGAACCTGGCCGCGACCCTGGCGCGGAATCTCGGCCACATCAATGGCTACGCCGAAGGGACCGATGGCGCGGTTTTCGTTTCCGGAATGATCAGCCTCGCATTCGTGGAAAACGACACCCACGAGATTGTTCGCCAGGCCGCCAGTCTGATCCATCCGGATTCGCCGTATCGTCAGTGTCTGGACATGGTGATCACCATGGCAGAGACGGGTCGCACGGCCGAGCAGATTTTCCGTGCTGTCGATGAACGCTGGGGCATCGAATATCCCGCGACTAATAACGCGGTGGTCAATGGCGGCATTGTGGCCACCAGCGTGTGGTTTGGGGATGGCGATTTCGGCAAGACGCTGCAACTCGCCGTTCACGCCGCCGACTTCGCAGACACCGACTGCAATGCCGCGAACTCGGAATCCGTGGTGGCGGCCATGCATGGCATGAAGGCGCTGCCTGCCGAACCAGTCTCGGAACTGCACGATCGGGTTCAGGGCAAGGAGATGGGCCCTCTGCAACTGACGCCGCCAGTCGACGAAAGTATTTCGGAACTGGCGCAACGCACGGTGCGCATCGGCGAGGCAATCCTCGTAGCGCACGGCGCGAATAATGTGGGAGACTCGATTCGAATTCCTGTCCAAGATCCTGTAACCCAGCCCGCAGAGCTCTTCAAACTGGCCGACCTGATGCAGTACTGGAACCCGGACTGGACCATGGAACGCGCCGGGTTCGGAGGCGCAGGCGGCGGCATGCCGGGCATCCGTGGCATTACCTACCTCGACGGCCCGGTGCTTGCCACTTATCCTCGGGATGAAGTTCGTGGAACGGTTCTCAAACGAACCTTGAAGTTGGGATCAGCGCCGTCGTTGCAGTTCAAGGCGGGGGTGGACCTGGGACGTGCGTGGCAACTGCAGGTCTACGTTAACGACAAAAAAGTATTCGACAAGCTGATTGACGGGCTGCATGCGTCGAGCGCGTCTGATTCGCGCCAGTGGAAAAACATCAGTATTGATCTATCCGACTACAAGGACCAGCAGGTAGTTTTGCGGCTCTACCAGCGCGTCCTGGTTCCGCACCACGACGCCGGCGACGCTTACTGGCGGGACCTGACGGTGCAGTGAGTTTGGGCAACGTTTTTCCCTTCGCAGATGTTGCGTAGACTCTGAGCGCGTTCCTCACTATAATGCCGATTCCCTGCTATGAATCCCAGCGGCACGCCCCCGCTCAAACCACCGGCAATTGAGAACGCAGTTCCTCCGGCAGCGATCCGTCCGAACCGCGTGCTTTCAGACTGGCGGATGCCGGTGCTGGCGCTGATTGGGCTGTGGGCGGTCATCTATATGGCCGGCATCACGCGGCCGCCCTTGCTCGACGATGTCGACACGGTGCACGCCGAGGCAGCCCGCGAAATGCTGCTGCGGCATGACTGGGTCACGCTCTACACCAACGGCTTCCGCTATCTGGAAAAAGCTCCGCTGATGTATTGGAGCCTGGCCACCAGCTACGAGATCTTTGGCATCAGTGACTGGAGCACGCGCTTGCCTCTGATGCTCGGCGTACTGGCCTTGGTGCTTGCCACTTACCGGTTAGGCCGATATGCCTACGGCGAAGCTGGTGGCATGTATGCGGGGGTAGCGCTAGCCACTTCGCTCGGCCTGTTTATTTTCACGCGCTTTCTGATTCCCGAGGTGCTGGTCGCGTTGTGGTTGACCCTGGGCTACCACTTTTTCTTGCAGTCCCTCGAACAAGAAAGGCCCTCACGCCTGATTTGCTGGGGATTTGCGGCGATGTGCGCCTTGAATGTCCTGACGAAGGGCCTGATCGGACTGGTGTTTCCCGCAGGAGCGATCGGACTTTATCTTCTGTTGACGGGAGATTTGCGGCGCTTGTTGAAGTTGCACGTGGTTTCGAGCACGCTGGTATTTTTCGCGATCGCCGCCCCGTGGCACATCCTGGCGGCGCTGCGCAATCCGCCGCAGGGCCAGGCGCGCGGATTTCTGTGGTTCTACTTCATCAACGAGCATCTCATGCGCTTCCTCGGCAAACGCGTGCCTCCGGGGTACGACACCGTTCCGCTCGCGATCTTCTGGGCGCTTCTGCTGGTGTGGCTTTTGCCCTGGAGCGCATTTCTGCCGCAAGCTCTGCGCGACGTCCCGGTGCGGGGGCGGGAACTTCGCAGCTTGCCCGGGAATCCGCTGGACCGGCGGCGGCGCGCGAATCTGCTCTTCTTTTTGTGGGCGTTTGTTATTTTGGGGTTCTTCAGCTTCTCGACGCGACAGGAGTACTACACCATCCCCGCGTTGCCTGGTGTGGCGCTTCTGGTGGGCAGTTGGCTGGCGCGCGAATGTGGACCCGAAGCGCGCGAATCTGATCGCCGCGCGGGAAGGATATCTTCAGCCGTGCTGTTTGTTCTTGGGTCGTTGGCGCTGGTGGCCGGAATGTATCTTCTATCGGTTTCGCATCGTCCGGCACCCGGGGTAGACCTGGCGGACCTGCTCAAGAAAAATCCAGAGGACTATAACTTCTCGCTCGGGCATGTGTTGGATTTGACGCCGCGCGCGCTGGGTGCGTTTCGTGGTCCGCTGCTGGGGGCATCGCTCGGTTTGTTTCTTGGTACCGGATTGAACTGGATCCTGCGGCGGCGCAGGCGGCCTTTTGCGGGGAATATTGCGCTGGCCGCCATGATGGTCGTGTTGCTGGCCTGCGTGCATTCCTCGTTCATTACGTTTTCGCCGATCCTCTCTTCTTACGATCTCGCGGCGGCGATTGGAAAGCAGTTTCGGCCGGGCGATGTGATCGTCATCGACGGCGAGTACAGCGATGCTTCCACGCTGAATTTTTATACCGGAATTCAGGTGCATGTTCTGCACGAGCCGAGCGGCAACTTGTGGTACGGCGCAAAATTTCCTGATGCACCGCATATTTTCGAGACTGCGGAATCGTTGGCGGTATTGTGGAACGGCCCGGGAGCGGTGTTTCTGTGGACGGACCAGGAAGAACCGAAAGAACTGCATGCCTTGAAGTCGTTCCCGCTGGCGCGGAGTGGAGGAAAACTCATTTTCACGAATCACGAGCCAGGGAAATAACCGCAGGCCCGTTACTCGTTCTGCTAAAATAATCAACGCGGCTTTGCTGGATTTGTGCAATCTATCCGGCAACCTGTTCGAAGGCCATTCCTGCCGCGTTTCCGCCGCTTACCGTTTCGAGGAGCACGCGCTTGTTGATTGCTGCATACATTATCTTAGGGGTGGCCGTGGTCGGGACCATCTCTTCGACGATCGTTTTTATTCTTGCCTTTTTCGGGGTTCTCGAATTCCGCCGCATTGCCGATCGGGATCGAAAAACCTACGCCAGCTTGCCGGCGAAAATGCCTCCGGTCTCCGTTCTAAAACCCGTGCATGGCAATGAAGCTCGGATGAAAGAGAACATTGAGAGCTTCTTTCGCCAGAACTATGCCGAATTCGAAATCCTGTTCGCCGCGGACGAGCCCGACGATCCCGCGCTGCCCGTCATCCGGGAAATTTGCGCTCGCTACCCCCACATTCCAAGCCGGATTTTGATTACCGGACAGCCACCCTGGCCGAATGCGCCCAACTATTGCTTCCATCGCCTGACTGAAGTCGCGGCGCATGACATTCTGGTTACCAGCGACAGCGACGTTGAAGTTGGACCGGATTATTTGCGGGACGTGGTCGCGCCCTTGCTCGATCCCAAGGTTGGCGCCGTGACCTGCGTGTTTCGCGGCAAGAACGCTGGCGGCCCCTGGGGCGCTCTCGACGCCATCGGCATGTCCGTCGAATTTACCGCCGGCGTCTTGATCGCCAATCTGCTCGAAGGTATGAAATTTGGACTGGGGCCGACCATCGCGCTGCGCAAGGATTCGATCGGGAAAATTGGCGGCTATGCTGCGGTTCGTGAGTATCTTTCGAACGACTTCGTCGTCGGCAATTTTATTTACAAGGCCGGCTTTAAGGTCGTGCTGTCCAGCCATGTAGTCGATCATGTGTCGCCGCGCTTGACGTTCCGGCAAATGTGGGAACGACAATTGCGTTGGGCGATGGGAACGCGCTACTCGCGCCCTAAAGGCCACCTTGGAACAGGACTGACCTTCGCGGTGCCCTTTGGGATTCTGGGCCTGATCGGCGCGTCTTTGTTAGGCCATCCGTGGATCGGCTTCGCCTTTTTGGCCGCTTCCCTGCTGAACCGCATGGCCGAGTGTTGGCTGCTCGGCTGGTGGGCGGCCCACGACCCGGTCGCACCCGGCTGGGTGCTGCTCTATCCGCTGCGCGACCTGCACGGCTTCATCATCTGGTGCGCCAGCTACCTGTCCAAGCGCAGCCTTTGGCGCGACAACAACTACGAGTTGCTTGAAGGCGGCCGGCTGGTCGCCCGGCGCGCTAACGGCTCGGTCGTCCTGCCCGGGTAAACCATACCCAACCACATTCGCGCCTTGGCTCCGCCGTCAATAGCGTTGAGTTGGTGCGGGTGTTGGCTTGAAATCGAACGACTCTGATGTAAACTTTAGCGCTCCGGGAGGTATCGAATGGGTGCTCAGGTCCACATCGGTCAACCCCAGGCTCAACCCCAACCCGAAGCGCAACCGCAACACTGGAGTCTGGCTGGCCGCGCCGCCTTTCGTTTCTGCTTCGTGTACTTCGGATTATTCTGCATTGCCACGCAAATTCTTGGCAGCTTATTTCCGATTCCGAAAGTGGACATCCCCGACCTGAGTTCGTTCTGGCCGATGCGACAAATCACCTTCTGGACCGCGGCTCACATTTTTCATGCCAAGCTTCCGCTGGTTTATACCGACAGCGGCAGCGGCGATAAAACCTTTGACTGGGTATTGATGTTCTGGCTGCTGGTCGTCTCCGCGTTGGCAACGGGCATCTGGTCGGTGCTCGACCGCAAGCGCGAAAACCACGTCACGCTGCAAAAATGGTTCCGCGTTTTCATTCGCATTGCGCTGGCCGGACAGATGATTACGTACGGGATGGACAAACTCATTCCGCTGCAAATGCCATTCCCTTATCTGACCCGATTGCTCGAGCCCTTCCGTGACTTTTCTCCGATGGGCGTTCTTTGGTCGTCGATTGGCGCGGCCCCCGCGTATGAGACCTTCGCAGGGTGCGCGGAAATGCTGGGTGGAATCCTGCTCATCTTTCCCCGGACCACGTTGCTCGGCGCGCTGGTCTGCGTGGCCGACATGATCCAGGTCTTCATGCTGAACATGACGTACGACGTTCCGGTAAAACAATTGTCGTTTCACCTGCTGCTATTGGCGTTATTCCTGCTCACGCCCGAGTTTCAACGTCTAGCGGATTTCTTTTTCCGCAATCGTACCGTCGAACCTTCTATTCAGCCTCAGCTTTTTCAAACCCGCCGCGCCAACCGGATCGCGTTGGCAGCGCAAATCGTGTTCGGCGTCTGGCTGCTCGGGATGAATGCCTACAGCGGTTGGACCGATTGGCACACTTACGGAGAGGGACGTACCAAGTCTCCGCTCTACGGCGTCTGGAACGTGGACGAGCTTTCTATCGACGGCCAGCTGCGCTCGCCGCTGCTCAATGATTACGATCGTTGGCGGCGCGCCGTGTTTGATTTTCCGGAGAGCGTGGCCTTCCAGCGCATGGACGATTCGTTTGCCCGTTACGGCGCGTCGATCAATGTCAACGACAAGACCATCGCACTTACGAAGTACAGCGACAAAAGCTGGAAAGGCAATTTCACATTCCAGCGCGTGACCGGGGATCGATTAATCCTCGACGGCAATATGGATAGCCACAAGATTCGCATGCAACTGCAGTTGGTTGACCGAAGCAAGTTCATGCTGGTCAGCCGCGGCTTTCACTGGGTTCAGGAGTATCCCTTCAACCGCTGAGTGAATCACGATGAACCGTAAGGCATGCGTAATCGGCGCGGGTCCGAACGGGCTGGCCGCAGCCATCGTTGTGGCCCAGGCTGGCGTGCAGGTGGACGTGCTGGAAGCCGAGTCCACGCCGGGCGGGGCTGCACGCACCCTCGAACTAACTTTGCCGGGCTTTCAGCATGACTTTGGATCGGCTGTCTTCCCGCTCGGCGCAGGCTCGCCGTTTTTCTCGTCGCTGCCTTTGAGCAACCACGGCTTACAGTGGATTCACTCGCCCGCCGCTTTGGCGCATCCTCTCGATGGCGGCACCGCCGTGATATTGGAACGTGACCTGAATGAAACCCTGAGTTCTCTCGGGATCGACGGAGCGGCGTGGGACAAGCTCACGCGTCCGTTTGTCGAGCACTGGAGTGAATTTGCTCCCGAGATCCTGGGCCCCGTTCGCTTGTTGCCCAGACATCCGTGGCTGATGGCGCGCTTTGGAATGGTCGCGCTACAGTCGGCCCATGCGGTCGCTCGCCGCTTTCACGGCCCACGAACCCGGGCCCTGTTCGCAGGCCTGGCCGCCCATTCTTTCCTCAGCCTCGACGAACCGTTGAGCGCGGCGTTCGCCATCCTGATGGCGGTGTCAGCCCATGCCGTGGGTTGGCCGATTCCTCGCGGCGGCGGGCAGTCGCTCACGAACGCGCTGTGCTCGCTTCTGTCGACTCTGAGCGGCACGGTGGCCACTTCATCGCCGGTACAGAATCTGGCGGAACTGGGGGATTATGACCTGTTTCTCTGTGACCTGACCCCACGGCAACTCATCAAAGTTGGCGGGCAGAGATTATCTGAAAGCTATAGGCAACGACTGGAAAGATTCCGTTACGGAGCAGGCGTCTTCAAAGTGGATTACGCGCTCAACGCGCCCATTCCGTGGAAAGCTTCCGATTGTTTGCGAGCGGCGACGGTACACTTGGGCGGAAGCTTCGAGGAGATTGCCGCGTCGGAAAAGGCGGTCCGAAGCGGCCAGCACGCCGATCGTCCCTTCGTTCTGCTGGCCCAGCCCAGCCTTTTCGACGACTCGCGGGCTCCAGCCGGCAAGCACACGGCTTGGGCTTACTGTCATGTGCCGAATGGGTCCAAAGTGAACATGCTTGAAAAATTGGAGAATCAGATTGAGCGCTTCGCTCCCGGCTTCCGCGATTGCGTTTTGGCGCGGCGTGTCTTCTCTCCCGCGGATCTGGAGAACATGGACGCGAATCTGGTGGGCGGAGACATTGGCGGTGGGACCGTGGATCTTCGCCAATTTCTTTTTCGCCCAACCTGGCGGCATTACGCGACATCAGCGCGCGATATCTACATTTGCTCAGCATCCACTCCGCCCGGCGGAGGAGTGCACGGCATGTGCGGCTATCATGCGGCAAAGCTGGCGCTGTCCAGGTTGCGCCGCGGTTAGCCTGAAGCCGATCCGCTCCGCAATTCTGGCCTTTCACTCGCGCGGATCAGCCGTTGGCCCTTCGACCACATGCATGGTCCCATCGGATGCGCGCTCGATGGTCGGCGCATACAGTCCGAGGAATTGCCGGCGCCACCACACACCCTGCGAATGTCTTTCGGACATGGTGGTAAACCAATATTGCCAAATCACCGCGCGCACCGCGCGGGGCGGCCCATTCGGAAAGGGATTGTTCGCGTAGAGATTCAGAACGTCACTGTCGTTGGTGAGAAGCCGCACTTCGGTGCGCGTGACGATGGGGTAATCTTGCCACGACCCTAACGAAGCGAACCAGAGATTCCAGTCGAATCGTGGCTGATAGGGCGCGTAAATGCCCGGTGGCGTACTCAGATCCTGCGGTTTGTAGCGAAACGAGTACGGCACCCAGGTCTTGCCATCCTCTGACCCCTGGAATTCGATCTCGTTCCGGCCGCGGGTCATGATGCCGAAAAGTCCGTATCGATTGGCGATGCGGAACGGTTCGAGCGCCGCTACCGGTGCGGTGGGCACCTGGATGGAGAACATCCACATCAATTGCGCCATGGTTGCATAGAAAATCCAGCCGAGAACGATCACGGTGAGAGACAGTTTCGCAGTGTGGAAGATCCGGCGAAACCTTCCTGAAGTTTGGCTTTGCCCGGATCGTTCTGGATCGCTCGACGATTCTGGCGCTGGGCGCGAAGCGCTGGTTGAAGAGGCACTCTCCTCGCCCGTGACCAACAATCTCTTCCATTGTTGGGGAAGAACGCGCAGCAGAAAGCCATCATCCAGCAAAAGGAATCCTAGAGTCAGAACCAGATAGTTCAGAAATGTGTAGTTGGCGGTGAAAATGACACCCAGTTCCCAGGGAGTCACAATCAGGAAGCACACGATACGCCAGGGGCGGGGCAGAAACAACATCCAAACCAGGACCAACTCAAGCGCCAGCGTCGCGAAGACTGTCGAAGCATGGAACCAGTGCGGCAGATGCTGTACGTACCAGCCAATCCAGGTGGGCAGCGGGCCATTCTGGTAGTACTCGTCCATGGCCGTAAAATGACGCCACTCCGGGTCTCCGCCGGCAATCTTGGCCACACCGGATTCGAAGTAGATACGAAACCATTCCCATTGCAGCAGGAACAGGCTGGCGCGCGATGGAGGCGACGCCCGCCCAAGGCCCGGACGGAATCCGGCTGGAGCAAAGAAGAGTGCAATGAATCCCGCTTCGAGCAACATCCCATCCGACTGATAACCGGAAAAATCCTGCGCTGCGCTTACGAACGAAAGAAAGCAAACAAAACAAATCGCCAGCATTCCACGCGGCCACAGGTTCAGAACCAACAATAGCGACGCGGCCATGCCTATCCAGCACAGGGCGGTGAGCATGTGAGGGCCGCTTGATATCCACAACAATGTGGGCGCAAACCACAAGCCGCGGCTATAGCCCAATGAATCTGCCACCGCGCGGAGATATTCGTCCGCGGGTAAAATGCCTTGCGGTCCGATGAGCCCTCGAATCTGAAATACAAGCGGAAAGAAAGCGGAAAAGTAGATGCCGCCAAGCGCCCGCAGGAAGAGCCATCGAGGACCGAGGCGATCACGGGCGCCATGCTCCGAGTCAAACCGAACGCGGATGGCCCCAAGCCAGTTCATGAGCGTCGGCCCATTATAACGATGAAGAAGATGAGGAGATTCCCTGCAGTCGCGGCGTTACACTCAGCGCCTCTTGCAACTGGAGTTTTCAGCCGCCAAGATTTCTTGGGCTCATGAGACCGGACCGGCAGCCCTCATTGTGAGATTCGTGCGATGTAGACCGCGAATGGATCCAGAGCGATCGGACCTAGGGCACCGTTGGGCGCGGAAGTCAAAGTCGTGAGCATCGGCGTGGCTTTAGCAGATGGGATGCCTTGTTCGGAGAGATCGTAGCTAACCTGCTGTGCCGTCCCTGACATGTTCAGAACAACCAGCACTGCCTCGTTCTTGTAACGGCGGAGATAAGACAGGACGTTCGGGTTGTCCTGATTCAAGGCCACATAGTCGCCGTCGAGCAGTGCACGATCCTGATGCCGAAGCGCCAGCAGGTGTTTATAGAATTGCAGAACTGAGTCGGGGTCTTGCAGTTCACTGGCAACGTTGTGAATTTTGTAGCTTGCCGGAACCGGCAACCAGGGCGTGGCCTGGGTAAATCCGGCGTTGGGCGAATCGTTCCACTGCATGGGAGTGCGTTCTCCATCGCGGCCCTTTTCCTTTGGCCATCCGGTAATGCCCAGCGGATCCTTCACATCTTCCTTGCGAACGGGATCATTGTTTTCCATCCCCAGTTCCTCGCCGTAGTACATGATGGGGGTGCCGCGGAGAGTCAGATACATCCCAGCCATGAGTTTGGCAATCTGATCGTTATGCTGCCCGTCGCCGTAGCGCACGTAAGATCGAGGCATGTCGTGATTGCTGATCACGTAGACGGGCCAGCCCCCGGTGGACTCGGCGTTAGCGATCTGCGCCCGGAACTCGGTCGCTGAGAGCTTGTTGACGGTGCAGAACATGAAATCCATGGGCAATTGGATTTCGTCATTGTGATCGCCGTAGTATTCCTTCAGTTCGTCTCGATTCGAGGTGTACGTCTCACCGATTAAGACCGCGTTGTGCTGGTCGGCAACCTGGCGGAGCTTTTTGAGTTCGACGTGATTCTCGGGCAATTTGTCGTTGTACTTGTTGTCCATCTTCGGATCGCCCAGGTCGGTTTTGCCTGGTAAGACGGGGTTGTCGCGAAGATCAGGATCTTCGAACAAGAGATCCACCGCATCGAGCCGAAACCCGGAAACTCCGTGCTTGTACCAGAAGCGGGTCACGTCAAACATGGCTTTCTCCACGGCCGGGTTGCGCCAGTTGAGATCCGGCTGGCCCACCTCAAAGAAATGGTAATAGTACTGACTGGTCTTAGGATCGAACTCCCAAGTCGACCCGCCGAAGTCGGAGATCCAATTATTGGGCGGCACGCCGGGCGCCTTGCCATCCCGCCAGATGTACCAGTCGCGATGCGCCGAAGTGCGGGAGGATGCTGAATCGAGGAACCACTTGTGCTGCGACGAACTGTGATTCAGAACAAAATCCATGATGACGCGGATGTCGTGCTTCTTCGCTTCTTTCGCCAGATGGCTGAAGTCTTTGAGCGTTCCGTACATGGGATCGATGTTCTCGTAATCCGAAACGTCATAGCCGAAGTCGAGCTGCGGCGATGGATAGCATGGCGAAATCCAAATGGCATCCACGCCGAGGTCTTTGAGGTAGTCGAGTTTCGAGGTGATGCCGTTCAGATCGCCGATACCATCGCCATTACTGTCGGCAAAACTGCGCGGATAGATTTCATAGAAGACGGCGTGCTGCCACCACGGGTGGGCTTCGAAATCCGCGCTGCGATTCTGGGCTTGTGAGTGTGAGGCGGATAAAGACAGGGTGAGTCCTGCAGCCACGACCAACCAAATCACGACTCTGGAATTTCGGGACATTTGCGTTTGCTCTCCGTACGATTCAACCATCGAACTATCCAACCAAAATGCCGCGGACACAATTGGCGCCTACGGGGACGAGCGCGGCCCCGCTCCTGACCGCATGAGCTTCCGAGAATTTAGATGGTGGGCAGTGCAGGACTCGAACCTGCGACCTCCTGCTTGTAAGGCAGGCGCTCTAACCAGCTGAGCTAACCGCCCGGTAGGTAAGTTGAATCAGCATAACAGTTTAAACCTCTTTCGTGCCACCCCAAGAGAACCCGCAGCGCACGGTTTAGTGCACAGCGAGAAGCGATCAGTGCACAGCGCCTTGCGGTTCAGGGGGAGCGAAGATCGCAGTTTCGAGCCGCTGCGCCGTCCGTTGCTCCTCATTGTTCGCCACGTGCGTGTAGGTATCGAGCGTGACGCGGGAATTGCTGTGACCCAGCCAGGCCTGCCTCATCTTCACGTCGCCTCCGGTTTGCCGGTAGACGATTGACCCGGATGAGTGCCGCAGAAGGTGCATTCCATCGACGCGCGCCTGGTCGAACGTGATTCCCAAGCCTTTGAGCGCATCCTGCAACGCCCATCGAAGTTGGTCGGGATTGAATGGCCGGCCCGTCGAGCTGGCAAACACAAAGCTCTCCGGTTTCTTATAAACGGCCATCTGTCGATGATTGAGCAGACTCTGGTAGAGCTCGGGCGCCATCGGTCGGCACCGAATCGAGCTGCCGGTTTTTGGTGTCGTCTCCTGCCCGCGGTAGATTGCGCGCCGGACGTGAATCTCGCGGCTTGTAAAGTCCACGTCAGACCATTTCAGGCCCAACGCTTCCCCGGTACGAACGCCGGTCAGAGCCAGCGTCATGAAGAACGCCTTCATGCGCGCGGGCACGACCTTGAACAGCTCAACAAGTTGGTCCTCCCTCAGTGCGGGCTTCTCCGTTTTCTCCGTCTTCGGAGCGAGACCCTTCTTGACCGGATTCTTCTCGATCAGTTCCAGGTCGTCGACGGCGTAGGCGAACATCTTCGTCAAGATGGAGTGCAGCAGGCGGCGCGTCTTCGGCCCCAGCCCTTGGTGTTTGGGGAGATAATCTTAAGTGTAGGAGCCGAAGGGATTCTGTCTGGGTGATGTGCTCCGAAGAGTCGCGTTCCCCATTGCGTCCGGACGATCCGGAGGGATGTTGCCCGGTAAGGTTAGGTTTGCCGACAACCGCCGCACTCGGCGGCGATCTTGTCCGTGAGGTCCTTTACTGCTCTGCGCACTGCCGGCGAAGGCTTTGCCCCAAGGTCGAAGCACCCAGCTTCGATCCCGCACACTCTCAATCGCTCGGGAAGGCTTCCCAGTTTCCGCGCGAGTTCGATCGCGAGAGCCACGCCGAATCCGTGTGTGGATTCCGATGATTGAGGGGGAAGTCTGGTTTCCGACGCATTCCATACATGAATAGTGCCTACTGTCGAGCCGGTGACCACCGCGTCGATCAGGAGTACGTCGTGTGCTCCCTCCCAGTGCTCCAGGAGCGCCGACGGTTCTCCGGTGCAAACCTGCGCCTCGATGCTGAGTTCTTTCAGGCGCTCACCAACAAGAATGCCAGCGGCATCGTCACCGCGCTCCGGGTTCCCGCAGCACAGAATGAGCATTACTCGGTTCCCCGCTCGATCCGGACCTTGAGAAAGTGCGTGGCGCACGATATGCAGGGGTCATAATTGCGAACGGCCTGCTCGCATTTCCAGGTTGCTTCTTCCTGAGGCCAGGCAACGAGTTGAGTGGCGTATTCGCGCAGATCGTCTTCGATACGCCTCAGATTTTGCGACGTTGGAGGAACGATTCTCGCAGTCAGAATGAGTCCCCGCTCGTTGAACGCATAACGGTGATAAAGAATGCCGCGTGGCGCCTCGGTGATGGCCTGGCCGACACCCGCACGATTGGGGATATCAGCTTTTGGAACAGCGGGGGGCTCGTACTCGCTGATGATGCGCAATGCCTCGCTGCAGGCAAAGACCAATTCGACCGCTCGAACCACAATGCTGCGAAATGGATTTCTTACCGGCGGCTTCAGCCCCGCGCTCATCGCGGCGTCCTGCGCGGCTTTCGGCAGCTTCTCGAAATTCAAATTGAATCGCGCCAGCGGCCCCACCAGATATGAACCTCGGCCGCGAACCACCGATTGCAACGCGTTGGAGTGCCTCACATGCAGCTCGGTAAAGTGGTCTTCATATTCGGCGGCATCGATATCCATGCCGCGATTGGATACTAGTCTTCCCTCGTTCAGCGGATACTCGTCCGGATGACGCAGGGCCACAAACTCGTAATCCTGCTCAAAGCTGGGGAACTCCAGACCCTTCGTCCATTGCACGGTTTCGACCGACGCCTGCAAAGCCCACTCAAGATCTGGAACCAGTGCCAGCAACTGCGCTTTCGTCGGAACTTTGTAGAAACCGCCGACTGCTGCTGAGATAGGATGAATCTCCCGCCCTCCCAGCAGACTGACAATGCCATTGCCGATTTTCTTCAGGCGCAGGGCTTTCTCGACTAACTCACGGTGATCGGCCGCCATAGCGATGACGTCGGCATATCCCAGGAAATCCGGAGCGTGCAGCATGAAAATGTGCAGGGCGTGACTCTCAATCCATTCCCCGCAGTAAAAGAGACGTCGCAGCAGGCGGATGGCGGGCTCCGGCTTGACGCCGAGTGCTCGTTCAATGGCGTGCACGGCGCTCATCTGGTAGGCGATAGGGCAGATTCCGCAAATCCGTGCCGTGATATCGGGAGCTTCCGAGTAGTGCCGGCCGCGCAGGAACGCTTCAAAGAAACGCGGCGGCTCATAGATCTTCAGCTTTACGTCGGCCACGCGCTCGCCGGCCATCTTGATGTAAAGCGAGCATTCGCCCTCAACTCGGGCGAGTGTTTCGACTTGAATGGTGCGTGCCGTCATTGCCGCTCACACTCCTCGCTGGCCTTGCGGAATTGCCACGCCCAGGCATTGAAGCTGCGGAAGGCGCGCACAGTCTGATCGGCAGGATATCCCAGATAGTGAAAGTGATTGGCGAGAGAGGCCGTGTTCGCGCTCTCCATGGGGCCAAAGCAGCCATAGCATCCGCGGTTATAGCTGGGGCATAGCGCGCCACAGCCGGCCTGCGTGACGGGTCCCATGCAAGGGCTGTTACGCGTAACCGCGATGCATACATTGCCCCTGCGCTTGCACTCCATACAGACGCTGTACGTAGGGATGTTCGGCTTTCGACCCGCAAGCGTCGCGGTAATCAGTTCGAGCAGCTGCAACTTGTTGATGGGGCAGCCGCGCAACTCGAAATCTACCGGCACATGCTCAGCGATCGGCGTCGACAACTTGAGCGTGCTGATGAATTGTGGCGTCGCATAAACCACTCGAACGAATTCGTCGACATCCTTCCAATTCCGCAGCGCTTGAATGCCGCCAGCGGTGGCGCATGCGCCCAGAGTGATCAGGGTGTTGCATTCACGCCGCACTTCCTGAATGCGCTGCGCATCCGAGTGCGTCGTAATAGATCCTTCGACCAACCCGATGTCGTAGGGACCTTTCAACATGGCGCGCGAGGCCTCAGGAAAATATGCAACCTCGATCGCGCCGAGCACAGCCAGCAATTCGTCCTCCGCGTCCAGCAGGCTGAGCTGGCAGCCGTCACAGGACGCGAACTTGAAGACCGCAACCCTCGGTCTCGCGTTTGGCTTGTTTTTTTTCTTAGAGCTCATATTTGTCCAGCAACGGTCGAATTCGCTCGTAAGGAAACACGGGTCCGTCTTTGCAGATGAAATACGGGCCATACTGGCAATGTCCGCAGAGGCCGACGCCGCACTTCATGTTGCGTTCCATGGAAACGTAAATGTCTTCTCGTTTGAGCCCTTGCATCTCCAGTTCACGTGTCACAAATCGCATCATGATCTCGGGGCCGCAAATCATCGCGACCGAGCGAGACGGATGCAGCCGCGCATACTTGAACAAAGTCGTGACCACGCCAACGTGGCCATGCCAGCTCAGTCCGCCATAATCAACGCTGGTGAGCACTTGCATTTCAGGCTGGCGCGCCCAAACTGCTAACTCTTTTCGATACAGGACATCGCGCGGCGAACGGGTCCCGTACAACAGCACCAGGCGCCCGTACTGTTCGCGATTCTGCAGGACCTCGTAGATGATCGGCCGCAGCGGAGCCAGCCCGATTCCGCCCGCCACCACGATCACGTCGCGGCCCCGAGCAACTTCCAGAGGCCAGCCCACTCCGAACGGTCCGCGCACTCCGATGCCATCTCCGACCTTGCGGCTCACTAGCGCATTCGTCGCTTTCCCCACAGACCGCACCGTGTAGACCAACCGCCCTCGCTGAGCGGGATCCCCGCTGATGGAGATCGGCAATTCGCCCACCCCAAAGACCCAAAGCATGCTGAATTGCCCAGGTTTGAATGCCACATCGTCGACTCCGTCTTGTGGATCGACGGTGAGAGAGAAAGTGTCGGGAGTCTCCTTGTCCACGCGCTGCACCACATACGGCTGCGGCAGCATCGGGTCAGCCACGACTGGGATTGTCTCGAGGATCGCCATGGTCTTCACTTCTGTGCGTACATATCGAGCAACTGGATGCGCGTAGCCTGCAGCCTCCGCGACATAATCTGGCCAAAACGTTTCAGCACTTCGTAGCCGAGATCGTGGTTCTGCTCGCACTTGCTACGAAGACACTTCCCGTCGAGGGCGATAGCGCGAGTCTCCTGCAGGGCGTGTGCGTGGAAGCTCCAGATATACGGCGGCAGCAGCCACGACCAGCCCAGGATTTCACCCTCCGTCAGGGTCTCGACATTGATGGGGCGGTTGTGCGGGGGCAGGATCTCCAGTGCCACCTTGCCCGAGCGGATCAGATAGAAATTGTCGGCGGGTTCTCCTTCTTTGAAGATGTAAACGCCCGCGTTGAAACGGACGTTGGAAGCACACCCCGTCAACAAACCGGTATAGTACGATTCCAGGCCCGCAAAAAACGGATGCTCCGCGATGATGCGCTCAAGCGTTTCCATGGTTCTCCCCTTCCCGCAGGGTCTGAATCCCTTCCGTGACATCGATCCCAACCGGGCACCAGGTAATGCAGCGCCCGCAACCAACGCATCCGAGGGTCTCGAACTGGTCGATCCATGCAGCAAACTTGTGCGTGATCCATTGCCGGTAGCGCGCAGTCGCCGAGGCCCGCACGCTGCCGCCAT
>Ga0181523_10001552_pt1 | contig 24267 bp, 17 predicted proteins | sample PEATcosm2014_Bin_43_FD_119752 | JGI IMG/M metagenome (GOLD analysis project Ga0181523, IMG submission 119752) | Peatland microbial communities from MTU Mesocosm Facility, Houghton, MI, USA - PEATcosm2014_Bin05_30_metaG | ecosystem: Environmental > Terrestrial > Soil > Wetlands > Peat | place... | reverse complement strand
CGGGAGCGGCCGGTGTCGCGGTCGGTCATGATGCTCACGCGGTCCACTTGTCCGAACGGTTCAAACAGCTGCCGGAGTTCGTCCTCATTGGTGTTGAAGCTCAAATTCCCCACGAAAATATTCTTCACGCGTCTGCCTCTGCATTGAGCTGTCGGAAGTGCGAGCAAATCGGCGGACTTGGCAGGTCGGGGAAGACCGTTCCTGAAAATCGAGACCGGAGCTAGCGAACAGATCGAATGCGGCGAGCAGTATAGCAGGTTTTGCGAAATCGGCTTGTTAATTCAATCTCAAATTGAGAGCGCCCTGCGGAGATGCGGACGAGTTCGGGAAGCTCTGATTCAGGTCCCGACAGAAAGCGTAAACCACAGAGGATACAGAGGCGCACAGAGGATACAGAGGCGCACAGAGGAACCCGGAAGCTGAATCAGAGCTTCCCTAGCATTCGTCCACTTTCCAATAGCCTTCGGCGTGGAATCCCATCTGCAGCAGCCTGTTCTTGGGATCGTGTCTCTTGCCGCAGCCGGGACAGATGAGATAGCGGCGCCACGCCGTGCCTTGATGGTCGTAATTCTCGGCCACGGCGAAGGTCGTCCCGCAGCTGCAAGGGACCAGAAACATGCGCAGCGCCGTGCTGGCTTTCGCACTCTTCCCGGACTTGCGTGGCGATTTCACGACTCTTGGTTACGACTCTTCATTATTATGCTTCTTCGACGGTGGCGAACGACTTTTTCTTACGCTGATTCGACTGCAGGGTTTTCTTTCGCAGCCGCAGCGACTTGGGCGTGATCTCGACAAACTCATCGTCGGCGATGAACTCGATGGCTTGCTCGAGATTCAGCGGCTTGAAGGGCACCAGGCGAATCGCTTCATCGGCGGTCGAAGCGCGCATGTTGGTCAGCTTCTTTTCGCGCACGGCATTCACATCGAGATCGGTGTCTTTGGCGTTTTCGCCGATGATCATTCCCTCGTAGAGGTCGACGCCCGGACCGACGAAAAGTATGCCACGCTCCTGCAGGCCCCACAGCGCGTATGCGGTCGAGGCGCCGCCGCGATCGGCGATGAGCGCGCCGGTGAGGCGGTGCGGGATTTCGCCCTGCCACTCGGTGTATCCGTCAAACAGCGCGTTCATGACAATGGTTCCGCGCGTGTCGGTCAGCAGCTGGCCGCGCAGGCCGATCAGTCCGCGGCTGGGCACGCGGAACTCGATGCGCACCCGTCCGTAGCCGTGATTGTGCATGTTGGTGACTTCACCTTTGCGCGAGCCGAGTTGCTCCATCACCACGCCGACGAAGTCTTCAGGAACGTCGACGGTAAGATGTTCGACGGGTTCCATCAGCTTGCCCGTTTCTTTGTCGCGCTTGGTGACGATTTCCGGCTTGCCGACCATGAGTTCGTAGCCCTCGCGCCGCATCATTTCAATCAAGATGGAAAGCTGCAGCTCGCCGCGGCCCAGCACTTTGAAGGAATCGGTGGTGCCCGTGTCTTCGACGCGTAGAGAAACGTTGGTCAGAAGTTCTTTTTCCAGGCGCTCGCGCAAGTTACGCGAGGTGACGTACTGACCGTCCTTGCCCGCGAACGGGGAGGTGTTCACCGTGAACAGCATGGCGATGGTGGGCTCATCGATTGCAATGTGGGGCAGGGGAGCCGGGTTCTCGGCTTCGGTAATGGTCTCGCCGATGGTGATGCCTTCGACGCCTGCGACCGCGATGATGTCGCCCACCTCCGTTTCGGTGATGTCGGTGCGCTTCAGGCCGGAGAACGAAAACAGTTTTGTGATCTTGGTTTTGTGCAGCGTGCCGTCGAGCTTGGCGATGGCGACTTCCTCGCCGGTAAACATTTTTCCGTTGAACACGCGCGCAATCGCCAGGCGTCCCAGATAGTCGCTGTAGTCGAGGTTCGCGACGAGAATCTGCAGCGGGCCGGATGGATCGCCTTTGGGATGAGGAATGGTTTTGATGATCGCGTCGAACAGGGGACGCAGGTCGGTGCCGCCGCCGCTGATGTCGGTAGTTGCGGTGCCGATCTTGGCGTTGGTGTAGAGGACGGGGAAATCGATCTGATCTTCTTTGGCGTCGAGATCGATGAACAGGTCGTAGATTTCGTTGAGCACTTCCTGGGGGCGCGCGTCGGAGCGGTCGATTTTGTTGATAACCACGATGGGCGGCAGCTTGGCTTCGAGCGCCTTGCTCAGCACATAGCGCGTCTGGGGCAGCGGACCTTCGCTGGCGTCGACCAGCAGCATGACGCCGTCGACCATTTTCAGGGCGCGCTCGACTTCGCCGCCAAAGTCGCTGTGGCCAGGCGTGTCGACGATGTTGATTTTTACGTCGTGATAAAAAATCGCGGTGTTCTTGGCGAGGATGGTGATGCCGCGCTCCCGCTCCAGTTCGTTCGAGTCCATGACTCGTTCGACGTGGTGTTCGTTGGAGCGAAACGTGCCGCTCTGTTGCAGCATGGCGTCAACCAGCGTGGTCTTGCCGTGGTCGACGTGCGCGATGATAGCGATATTGCGAATGCCTGAACTCAAAAAGGATCCTTCCAGATGATGGGCTATTACTACTTTACTATGCGGGGAGTGAAACCACCACGGAAGACGCTGCGACATCCATGACTTGTCATCCTGAGGCGCGCGTTCTTAGCGTGCCGAAGGACCTATGGAGTCGCCAGCAGAATCGACGCTGCCGACAGAATACATGGGTCCTTACGCTTCGCTCAGGATGACAAAGGGTGTTACGAACTGCTATCGACGAGTTCAGTTCCGATGTCGACGCCACCTTCGGCGCGCACGCGCAGCCTATACCAGACCACAATCGTCACCAGCGAAAACACGAAGATGATGGTAGAGACTGCGTTGATCTCTGGGGTGATGCCGCGGCGGAGGCGGCCCCAGATTTCGAGCGGAAGGGTGTTGTCGCGGCCGATCAGAAAGAAGCTGACCGCGATTTCGTCCATCGAGAGTGTGAAGATCAGCAGTGCCGCGCCGATGATCGGGAGCTTCAGGTTCGGCACGGTCACGCGCCAGAAGGTTTGCCAGTAGTTTGCTCCCAGGTCGAGTGAGGCCTCTTCCTGGGCGCGGTCGAGCTTTTGCAGGCCTGCAAAAACTTCGGTGGTTGCCACCGAGATCAGCGCCGTGCCGTGGCCGAGCACAATCGTCATCAGGCTGAGCTTCGCGCCCATCACGTTGAACAGCATGAGCAGCGAGAGGCCGGTGATGATGCCGGGCAGGATCAGCGGCAGCAGAACTAATCGCCGGAACAGAGCCTTGCCGGGAAATTGCGCGCGGTCGAGCGCGAGTGCCGCGGGAATCCCAAGCGTAAGCGAGATCGCCATCGCGGCCAACGCTACTTGCAGGCTGTTGAGCACGGAATCCCAGATCGGCCCGTCCGCGAACAGGATGCGATACCAGTTGAGCGTGAGGTGATGCGGGGGGAATCCGCCGACTCCTTGGCCGTTGAAGGAATAAAGGATGAGGACTGCGATCGGGAGATAGAGAAATGCAAAAACGGCCGCTGCATGAACCAGCAGCCAGAGCGAGCGTGGGGCGTTTCCTGTAGACCCGCCAGCGGCGCTCACGAGAAACTCCATTTCTTTTCGAGGCGTTCGGAAAGGAATAGCAGGCCGACGACGATGATGAGCATGCCCAGCGAAATGGCCGCGCCCAGTGGCCAGTTATAAGCTGCGCCAAACAAGCTGACCACGATATTGGAAATCATGATGCCGCTCGGCCCGCCCAGCAACAGCGGGGCAAGGAAATCGCCCAAGCTCAGGACGAAGGCGAAGGTCGCTCCGGCAACCACGCCGGGAATCGACAGCGGGAAAATAACTTTCCAGAAGGTCTGCGTCGGAGTCGCACCGAGATCATGCGAGGCCTCGACCAAATTGCGGGGGATGTGCTCCAGCGCCGCATAAATCGGGAGGATCGTGAACGGCGTGTAGATATGCGTGAGCGTCAAGACCACGGCAAACGGACTGTAGAGCAGGAAATCCAGCGGATGTTTGGTCAGATGGACATACTGCAGAAGCGTATTGAGCACGCCATCGGAACCGAGGATCGTTTTCCACGCATACGCCCGCACCAGATAACTGACCCACAGCGGAATGATGACCAGTTGATACAGCAGGTCTTTCCTTTTACCCGCATAGAACGACAGAAAATACGCCAGCGGATATCCCAGCAACAAAGAAAACAGCATGACGCGGGCGGCGATCCACATGGAGCGCAGCAGGGTCTGCCAGTACACCGTTTTGTGCAAGAGCTCTTTATAGTTGTCGAAGTTCCACGAGTGCACGATGAGCTGCGACGGCGAGACCAACCAGAAGCTGTAGCAGAACATCAACGCGTAAGGCACCAGCAGAAACACCGTGACCCAGAGCAGCGGCGGCACCGTCACAACCGTTTTGTAGGCGCGGGAAAACATCAGATTCTCTCCGGAGATTGGCGCACCAGCACTGCATCGGCAGGCGAAAACTCGATTTCCACTTCGCTATGTAGAACGGCTCCGGTGGGCGTCCGCAGGACAAGCACGAGTCCGCCAGTACATTCGACGCGAAGCAATTCGGTGGCGCCGTGAAAGGCTTGATGGATCACACGGCCACGAACGCGGATTGTGCTGTTATTGGAGGCCGCGGCTCGGGCTAGGCGGACATTCTCCGGCCGCAAAGAGAAAAGCACGGGACCATCGGGAACGGAAGCTGACCAGGTTAGCGACCCGCATTTCACGCCGCCGCTCCGGGCTTCCCCCTGCAGCAGATTCGTGTGCCCGATGAACTGCGCCACATAAGCCGTTGCTGGTCGGCTGTAGATTTCGCGTGGCGTGGCCACCTGCTCGAGTTCACCGGAGCGCAGCAGAGCGATGCGGTCGGACATGACCATCGCCTCTTCCTGATCATGGGTCACGAATACGAAGGCGATCCCAACTTCGCGTTGCAGTGATTTCAATTCCACCTGCATCTGGCGGCGCAAGTTGGCATCCAGCGCGGAAAGCGGCTCGTCGAGTAACAGCAGCCGCGGACGGTTCACCAACGCTCGAGCCAGCGCGACCCGTTGCTGCTGGCCTCCGCTGATCTTCGAGGGTTTCGATTTTGCGTGCGCGGTCATCTTCACTTTGTCCAGCGCTTCGGCGACTCGTTGTGCAATCTCGGCCGCAGGTCGCTTGGCCACGCGCAGCCCGTATCCGACGTTCTCTTCAACCGTGAGGTGCGGGAACAGAGCATAGGATTGAAAAACTGTATTGACACGCCTCCGGTAAGGAGGCTGGTGATCGAGGCGTTCGCTCTCCATCCAAAGTTCGCCGGAAGTTGCGCTCTCGAAACCCGCGACAATCCGCAGCAGCGTTGTTTTGCCTGAGCCGCTTTCGCCGAGGATCGTGAGAAATTCTCCTTCCGCAATCTCCAGCGAAACATTTCGCAGCACTGCATTGCGGCCGAAAGTTTTGGCCACATTCCGGATGCTGAGCAGAGTTGGCTTCGTGGTGGCCTCGGTAGTGTCAGCCAGTGCGACGGCGGGAGTGATTGGGGGAGCCATGGTTTTTCTTGCGGGTCTCGTTTCTATTGCGCGGCTTTTACGTCGTTCCAAATCTCGGTATACTTGGCGCGCCGCGGCACGTTCTGCCAAAAGTTCAGCCGCTTCTGGTAACTCTCCACGTCGTCGAGGTGGAGCGCCTTCACCTCGTCCGGCGTCATGAAGTGACCGGCCTGCGGGTTTGCCGGAACATAGTGCGTCTTGTCGGTCACGAGTTTTTGCGTCTTGGCCTCGACCATGTATTCCAAGAATCTGTGCGCGAGTTCTTTGTTCTCGCTGCCGGCGGTGATCATCAGGTGATCGATCCAGCCCGTAGTGTTTTCCTTGGGAATGGTTTCGCCGACGGGAAAATTCGCCTGCTTCAGATCAGCCGTATTGAGGGGCCAGCCCATCGCGATCACGATTTCATGGCTCTCAAAGAGATTCGTCAGTTCGCCGCCGGTGGCCCACATTTTGCGGACGTTCGGTTTCAGCTCGAGCAGTTTTTTCTTGACCGCTTCCAGTTGCTCGTCGCTCAAGTTATAAAGTTGCGACGGATCGGGCTTGTCATAGCCGAGAACCTGTGCCGCCATGTAGACGGTCGACAGATCGTCCCACACCGAAACTTTTCCTTTGTATCTTGGGTCCCACATCACGTTCCAGGAATCCGGCGGCTGGGCGAAGGCCGTAGTGTCGTAGATGATCGGATCCGGTCCCCACATGAACGGCACGCCGTAGACCTGGCCGTTGGCGCGCACGAGCGGTAGGGAAGTGAGTTGCGGGGAAAGCTGGTTGTAGCTCGGGATCTTTGAAAGATCGAGCGGGGCGGCCAGTCCTGAGGTCGCAATCGAGGTTGCCACATCGCTCGACGGCGAAATTACGTCGTAGTTTCCGGCGCTGCCGCCACGCAACTTCGCTACCAGTTCGTCGCTCGATCCCATGTAGGACGCGGAAACCTTGCAATGGTTTTGCTCTTCGAAGGCCTGGATGAACGAGGGATCGGCGTAACCTTCCCACACCAGAAGATTGAGAGTGGGAGTTTTCCTGGAGCAAGATCCCACACAGAGGACCGCTGCCAGCAAGAACAGCCAATGGAGCGGCCTCCTGACGCGTTGCCAGTTCATGGTTCCTCCTAAGATGGTTCCTCCTAAAACGTTGGCGGAGTGTTGACCCACAAAACCCAGGTTTCTTTGCGGCCCGGATTTTTCCAGCGATGCGGGGTCGCACTTTCAAAATAGAAGCTGTCGCCGGGTTTCAGCCGGTATTGCTCGCCGTCCAGCGCGATTTCCAGATCTCCACGTAATACATAAATGAACTCTTCGCCCTCGTGAGTATAGGGATCACCGCTGCCCGCATCGGGCGCGATGCGAAACAGATGCGGTTCCATGACGGTGTTGCCCCAGGCAAGCAGCTCCATGCGGACTCCGGCACCGGCTTCGAGGACTTTGCGTTCCGCCGGTCGCACCTGCCGGCTGGTGGCGTCGCGGGCACCGTAGAAATCCAGAATGTTGGTTTTGTAGAAGCGCGCGAGTTTGCGCAGCGTTCCCACCGAGGCGCTCATTTGAGAGCGTTCCAGCGCGCTGAGAAATCCTACCGAGACCCCGATTGCCTGCGCCACCTGAGCCAGCGAAAGCCGGCGCCGGGCGCGCAACTGCCGGAGATGTCCGCCAATCGCGCTGGCATTGCCGTCGGCCACGGGACGGACCTTGCCCTCGCGCTTCAGCAACTGCACAATTGCAGCCGCGTTCAGCCCGCGCACCTTGCGCAGGAAGCGCGCCCGCTTGAGGAGCTTTACATCATCGGCGGTATAGAGCCGGTACCGGCTCTCCGTGCGCCGCGGACGCGCCAGCCCCAGGCTTTCCCAGGAGCGGATCACCGACGGCGAAACGCCCACTTTCCGCGCCACGTCTCCGATCTTTAAATACTCAGGCATAAGTAAGGTTCAGGCATGCAGGCGGACAGTATCCGCAGGGCAGACCGGAAATCTCGATAGAAAATTTCTATAGGATGGAAACGTTTTTTTGTCCTTGACAGCCCCCATCCCCGTTCTCTAACCTTGCGGGATTATAGCAAGGTTGTGGCAGGACACAAGCAGTTCGTACTCGTCATTATCAAAAGTAGAAAACCCCTAAGGATGCTGGAGGTTCCATGCTGTCACTGCGAGCCCGCTGGACCGCCGTTTGCCTGATCGTTGTCGCTGCGACCTGTTTGTGGATTCCCGCTGCGCTTTCCGCCCAGGGTGCAAGCGGCCGTATTCTGGGCCGCGTCTCGGATCCGACGGGCGCCGTACTCTCGGGCGCGAAGGTGACCCTCACCAATGAAGCGACCAATGTCAGCCGCAACGGACTGACCAACGATAGTGGAGATTTCTCGTTCGTCGATGTGGTCCCCGGCACCTACACGCTGCAGTATGAACTGACCGGCTTCAAGAAGAACGTACAGAAGAGCGTGATCGTGGACGTGAATCAGGTGGTGACGCTGAACTCCACGCTGCAGATCGGCGGATCTCAGGAGACGGTGGAAGTAACGTCAGAAGCGCCGCAGGTGGATACGACCAGCACCCAACTGGGCGCCGTCATCAACGACCGCTCGGTGAACGAACTGCCTCTCAACACGCGCGATACCTACCAGTTCTTACAGTTGCAGCCGGGCGTGCAGGCGCAGCTGGGATCGAGCGGCAGCCTGTTCTTTGGATCAGATGATGCCGGGTCCGTCTCCGTGAATGGCGGTCGCACTCGCGCCAATAACTTCAGCGTGAATGGCGGCGATGCTAATGATCAATTTGTAAACACCCCGACGATTCAGCCCACTCCCGATGCGGTTGAGGAGTTTCGCGTCATCACGAATACGTTCGATGCGGAATACGGCCGCAACTCGGGGTCCGTGGTGAACGTGATCACCAAGTCTGGCACCAACCAGTTCCACGGCAATATTTACGAATACTTCCGCAACACGATTCTGGATTCGCGCGGTTACGCCGAGCCCACCACGCCGCAGCTCAACCAGAACCAGTTTGGCGGTACATTCGGCGGCCCCATCAAGAAAGATCGCACCTTCTTCTTCATGTCGTATGAAGCGCGCCGGATTCGTGCCGGCCAGGTGGGGCAGTTGCTGAACGTGCCTACGCCCCAACAGTTTGGTGGGGACTTCACTGGGGTGGGCGGCTTCCTTCCATTTATACCCATCGGCCAGCAAGGGGGCCCCAGCGCCGGGTCGGGGGGCATTAACGCAAGCTCCCTCCCTACCAGTGTTCCTTTTGTGGCTCAAGTCCTGGACGGACGCAACGGTTGTGACGCCGCGCTCGCTCCGTTTACGCCAGGTTTTACCACGGTTGCTAACCTTCCCCTACAGCCAAACCCAACCACCGGGCCGACGCCTGCTACGCAAACGCCGTACATTCCGTGGACCGAAGTGTTCCCAACGAATGTAATACCAAGCGCCTGCCAGGATCCCGTAGCGGCAAATCTGCTTCAACAGTTCGTTCCTGCGAGCCCGAACGGCTTGTATCAAGCGATTCCCGTGGGCACCGACAACGCCGACCAGGTTACTTTTCGCTTCGATCACCGCATCAACGACCATCAGAACTTCACTGCCTATTATTACTTCAATGACCTAAGGCAGCTGCAGCCCTACGACAACTTCGAAGCGTCGGGCGCCACTGTTCCCGGATTTGGAAACTACAACAACCTGCGCAACCAGCAGTGGAACTTGACCCATACCTGGACCATCAGCAATTCCCTGGTCAACGAGGTGCACTTCACTTACATGCGTGAGGGCGAACTAGGGTTCCTGAAGTCGCAGAAGACCAATTTAGTCACGGCATCGTGCACCGCAGCCACCAGCAACTGCTTCACCGGACTGTCCGATTCTTCGGCCATCGTCAGCGCGTTCGGCAGCGCGCCCAATCTCGGAATCACGCCGGGGCTGCCGTCGACTCTCACCGGAGTTCCTTTCGTAAACATTTCGGGCGGAGCCGAGTATGGCAACAATTTTGAGGGCTTCCTGCCCCAGGTGGGGAACAGCTTTCAGTGGTCCGACGGACTCACGTGGGTGAAGGGCAACCACACCTACAAGTTCGGCGTGGATATTCGCCGCGCCCGTTTCGACCAGTACTACTATTTCGACGTTAATGGCGAATACACGTTCGACAACGCTGGCCCCAACGCAGTTATCCCTGGCGACGGCGACAACTATGCCGAGTACCTGCTGGGACTGGCCGATGGGTATACGCAAGGCTCCGGCCAGCGTGAGGATATTCGAAGCTGGGCCATCTATCCTTTCGTCCAGGACAGTTGGAAGGTGAAACCGAACCTCACGGTGAATTACGGCTTTCGGTGGGAGTACACTCCACCGCCAGTCGACATCAGCGGACACGTGGAGACTTTCCGGCCGGGGCAGAATTCCACGGTCTACCCGTGTGGAATTAATCAGCAGGGCCAAGGGGCGAGCTACAGCTACTGGACGGGCTTGGGAGTGCTGAATCCGACCTGCGCCAACACCGGGGCCGAACCGACCGGGTTGCTGGTGCCGGGCGATCCTGGCGTCCCTGCCGGGATGACGTCAACTTATTACAAGTCGTTCGCGCCGCGATTGGGAATCGCCTACAGCCCGAACTTCAGGAGCGGTCCGCTGGAAAAACTATTCGGGAGCAATGGCAAAACCAGCATTCGAGCGGGCTGGGGACTTTTCTACAATCCCATCGAAGAGTTGGTGCTGGCGCAGTTCGGCGCCGAGCCTCCTTTCGGTGGCAGTTCCTCGCTCTCCGACGTGTTTTTCAATACACCGTTCGTCAATCAGGGCGACTATACAGCTCCGAATCCGTTCGGTGGCATCATCACCCCTCCCAAAGGTCAGCCCACGGATCTATCTTTTTTTCGCCCCATCCTGTTGTACGGCGAATTCCAACCCCACCTGCGCTCGCAGTACACGAGTCAATACAACCTGACCATCCAGCGTGAATTGAGCAACAGCATGATGTTGCAGATCGGGTATGTGGGATCGCAGGGACATCGCTTGCTGGCTTCTCACGACATCAATCCGTCCAACCCGCAGAGCTGCCTGGATATAGCCACGCTCGCTCAAGGCAACACGCCCAGTTCAACCGTGGTTTCGTCGTACGGCGCTCAAGCCACCTGTGGACCTACCGTCGAAGATGCGCAATGGAGCGTGACCGTACCGTCCGGATTTCCGTTCCACATGCCCAACGGCAGCATAGTCACTGGGACCGGCCAGACTCTTAACCTAGTGGGCCTGCGCCCGTACTCCTCGCCGAACTGCAATTCGACATTGCCTGCGTTTACTGCGGGCACCGGCTGCCCGGTGGATGGAACTCCGGTCTTCACCGACATCTTCGCCGAAGACACCATCGGAAACTCCAACTACAACGCGCTGGAGATGATGCTGCAGAAACGGTTCTCGCATGGTTTGCAATTCCAGGCAGCTTACACCTTCAGCAAGTCGATCGACGACGGGTCCACGTTCGAGGAGACGCTCGATCCGTTTAATTACCGCGCCAGCCGCGGTCTTTCGATCTTCAACTCGAAACAGCGCTTCGTGGTCAGCTATGACTGGGAGTTGCCCATTCGCAAGTACGCAGGCTTTAAGGGCAAAGTGCTGGATGATTGGGAGGTGTCCGGCATAACCCAGTTCCAGAGTGGCTTCCCGATTCGTCTCGATACCGAGGACGACAACGAACTGATCAACAGCTTATTCTTTCTGGGGACGGAGGCTCCGAGTTTGACCGGCCCTCTGCAAATTCTGAACCCCAAGTCCAACGGCGGCTTCTACCTGAACTACAACCAGTTCTCTGATCCGCCGCTGGGCCAGTTCAACAACGGCACACAACGCACGCTGTGTTGCGGACCGGGGCTCGAAGATTGGGACTTTTCGGTGCACAAGAAAATTTCGTTCACCGAAAACCAGTACATCCAATTCCGCGCCGAAATCTTCAATGTCTTCAACCGTACGAATTTCTCGAATCCGGATGGACATTACCAGGATGGCGCAACGGAGTTCGGCAAGATCACGTCGGCGGGCGATCCGCGCCTGGTACAGTTCGCTTTGAAGTACTTCTTCTAATTGTAAGGACTAGACTTGAATACACCCGGGCGGCTCCAACCGCCCGGCAATCTAATAGCCCGCGGCTTATCAAGAAGCGCGGGCTTGAGCATCCCCGGAGCAATTCGATGTATCCCGATCTGCAGAAGGAACTCGCCACTTTCGAGCGGCGCACGCCTAAGTCCGCCGAAGCCCACAAAAAGAATCTCAAACGCATTCCGCTGGGCGTAGCCAGCAACTACCGCGCTTACGATCCCTGGCCGATCTTCGTGAAGGAGGCCAGCGGCAGCAAGTTCCGCGACCTCGATGGCAACGAATACATTGACCATAACCTGACCTTCGGCGCGCTCATGGCTGGACACTGCCATCCCGCCGTGATGAAGGCGGTCGAGAAGCGGCTCTCCACTGGCACGATGTTCGGCATGCCTCACGATATGGAGTGGGAACTGGCCGAAGAAATCTGTACCCGCTTCCCGGTCGAGATGTGCCGCTTCGGCAACAGCGGGACCGAAGTTACGATGCACGCGATTCGTCTGGCACGCGCGGCCACGGGCCGCGATAAGATCGTCAAATTTGAAGGCGCCTACCACGGATTGCACGACAGCGCGCTGGTCAGCGTGAAGCCGCATGCGCCGGCCTATGGCGACATCCACAATCCGACCGCGGTTACGGGCGGTCTCGGCGTGCCGAAGTCGGCAATCGCCAACGTGCTCATCGCCACCTTCAACGATCTCGCTACCGTGGAGCGGCGCTTCAAGGAGAATCCTGGTGAGATCGCGGCGATCATTCTCGAACCGATTCTCATGAATGTCGGACTGTGCATGCCGCAACCTGGCTTCCTGAAAGGTTTGCGCGAGATCTGCGACAAACACGGCGCGCTGCTGATTTTCGATGAAGTCAAAACCGGAGCGAAACTTGGTTGGGGCGGCGCCAGCGAATATTTCGGCGTTCATCCCGACATGATCTGCCTGGCGAAGTCAATCGGCGGAGGCTTGCCTCTGGCCGCATTCGGTACCAGCAGGTCGGTGATGGACCTGATCTCGCAGCACAAGGTTTTTCACGGCGGCACTTACAACACGAATCCAGTGTCGATGGCTGCGGGCCTGGCGACATTCCGCGAAGTGCTGACCCGCGATAACTATGCGAAAGTCGATAAACTCGGCAAGAAGCTGGCCGACGGCTATCGCAAGACGATCGCGAAAGTTGGGTTGCAGGCCTACATTGCGCAGGCCGGCGCCAACGGCGCGCTGATGCTTTATCCGAAAGAAATTCGCAACTATCGCGACTGGGAAGCAATCGACATCGACTTGTGGCGGCATTACTGGTTTGGCATGGTCAACCGCGGAGTGATGGCGCAGCCTTACTGGTGGGACGAGCAGTGGACCATCTCTGTCCAGCACACCGAGGCCGACATCGATAAGCACCTGGCAGCGTTCGACGACATTGCTGTCTCGCTGGCGAAAGCGCAGCAGGAGCGGGAGGCGCCGGTCGCCGTCGCGCACTAGAATCACGGAGGGGCGGACGCATTCGTCCGCCCTGTGTGCACCATCGCTGCTCATGCAGGACGGATGCCTCGTCCGTCTGTCAACGCGAAGCGACTCGTAGAGAAATCTTGTCCACTACGCCACAATCCGCCGAACAGCCGCACCTGATCCGCGCCCTCGGGCGCCGCGATCTGGTGCTGCTGTTTGTTGTGGCCGTATTCAATCTCAACGTCGTTCCCTCCATCGCGGCCAACGGCGGCGTCACCATCTGGCTTTGGATTATCTCGCTTCTGCTTTTTTTCTTTCCGCAAGGAATTGCGGTCATTGAACTCGCGCACCGCTATCCCGGCGAAGGCGGCGTCTACCTCTGGGCCAAGGAAGTGTTCGGCGACTTCCACGGATTCCTCTCCGGCTGGTGCTATTGGACCAACAACATGCTCTATGTGCCGACGGTCATGCTCTATTTTGTCGGCGTGTCGGTCTACGTCTTGGGCCCCGGCCACCAGCGGTTAGCGGAGCAAGGGGCCTTCCCGCCGATCGCTTCCATCGCTTTGCTGACAACTCTCACGGTTCTAAACATTTTTGGGCTGGGTGTAGGCAAGTGGATCAACAACCTCGGCGCCATGGGGACGTTCGTGGCCGCAGCCGTGCTGATCGGTCTTGGCATCGTGGTCTGGTTCCGCTTCGGAACACCCATCACTGCTGCTGACTTCAAAATTCCTTCGGACCCGAAATTCGTTCTGAATTCCTTTGGTGTGATCTGCTTCGGATTAGTCGGGTTGGAACTCGCCTCCGTCATGGGCGACGAAATTCAGGATCCGCAGCGTACTTTGCCGGGCGCGGTAGCGTGGGGCGGTTTGATCTCAGGCGCGTTGTACGTTGGCGCGACCCTTACACTCCTCATCGCCGTCGGGAAAAATGTAAACGTGCTGCAGGGAATCGCGCAGGCCGTCACTCACATGGCCGGCAGCGTTGGCGTGGGTTGGATTTCTATTCCCTTCGCGGTGCTGCTGAGTCTCTCGATCGCGGGCATCGGTTCGGCCTGGACGGGCGGTTGCGCCCGCATCCCTTTCGTTGCCGGACTCGATTCCTACATGCCGTCGTGGCTGGGCAAGGTGCATCCGCGCTACGCCACACCGTACGCCGCCTTGATCGTGCAGGGAATTGTCTCCGGACTCCTCGTGCTCGGAAATTTCTTTGGTTGGTGGTTTTGGGACAAACTGATGGGTGTTCTGGGCTTGCTCCCGCGCTTGTATTTGAGCCCGGCCGGCGCCGGAGAAGTGTTTCAAAAACTGCTTTCGCTCGCGGTGGTGTTGCAGTTGATCCCGTTCGTTTATGTTTTTGGAGCGCTGGTTAAATTTGCCGTGACAGAGCCGGTTCCGAAAGGCCAGTGCAGCCGCGCCAAGATGTTCATTGCCGGGTCCAGCGGATTTCTGACCACGATTCTCGGCATCGCCCTGGTATTCTTCCCGGCGCAGCAGATCTCGTCGCTGTTCTGGTACGAGGTCTGGATGATCGGGGGCACGCTGTTTTTCATCGGGCTGGCGGCATTTTTCTTTTTTGTCTACGGCCGCCGCAAGATGGCACGCCGCATTCAGCTTGCCGCTGTGGTCGTGCCGGGCCCGGCGGGCGAAGGGCGGCGCTGAATTTGATTGCACAGGGTTGGACGTCTGGTACGTCCCGCGAGGGGCGGTTCGCGTCCGAGGAAGGCACGACGTAGTCGTGAGAGATTCGTATTAGAGCGCGGCTTAAGCCGCGCCGTCGAAGGCGCACAAGATCGGGGCTTTAGCCCCTGGAGGCCACGATGCCTAGTGGAGTTCAGACCGAAGTGAAAACCTACCAGATGTTCATCAACGGGGAATGGGTCGCCAGCAAGTCCGCGAAGACCTTCCCCGTCTACGATCCCTCGACCGAAGAAATAATCGCGCAGGTCCCCGACGCTGGACCCGACGACGTGAACCGCGCCGTCGCCGCCGCCAAAGCCGCTTTCGAAGACGGCCCCTGGGCGGCTACCACGGCGCAGGAGCGCGGCCGTGTGCTCTTCCGGCTCGCCGACAAAGTGCGTCAGAATCTGGCTGCGCTGGCTGAACTCGAGTGCCGCAATACGGGCAAGCCCATTGTCGAAGCCGAGTACGACCTCAACGACGTTGCCACCTGTTTCGAATACTACGGCGGACTGGCGACCAAGGTCGTGGGCTATGTGAATCCCGTTCCCGACAACGCGATGTCCCTCACGCTCAAAGAGCCGGTGGGCGTCGCCGGACAGATTATTCCGTGGAATTATCCGCTGCTCATGGCGGCGTGGAAACTGGCGCCTGCTCTGGCCGCCGGTTGTACTTGCGTACTTAAGCCTGCGGAGCAGACTCCGCTCACCGCTCTCGAATTGGCAAAACACTTTGCGGATTGCGGACTGCCTCCGGGAGTGGTCAACGTGATTACCGGCTTCGGCGAATCTTGCGGCGCTCCGCTCGTCCAGCATCCCGACGTCAACAAGATCGCGTTCACCGGCAGTGCTGCCGTCGGAAAGATCATCGTCAAGCAGGCTGCCGACACGGTGAAACGCGTCACCCTCGAACTCGGTGGCAAATCGCCCAACATCTTTTTTGCGGACGCTGATTTCGAGGCAGCCATCGACGGCGCTCTATTTGGCGTCTTCATCAACCAGGGGGAAGTGTGCTCGGCGGGCAGCCGCATCCTGGTGCAGAAGACAATCTATAAAAAGTTTGTCGAAGCGATGACCGAGAAGGCGAAGAAGATCAAGCTTGGTCCTCCCCTCGAGCGCGAAACCAAGATGGGGCCGCTGGTCAGCAAAGAGCAATACGACCGCGTGAACTCCTATCTTGAGATCGGCAAGAAAGAAGCGAAGCTGGCATCGGGCGGCGGGCGGCCCGAAAAATTCGCCAAGGGCTACTATGTGCAGCCCACAATTTTCTACGACGTGAAAAACAGCGACCGCATCGCTCGCGAAGAGATCTTCGGCCCGGTCGCTGCGGTGATTCCGTTCGAAGACGAAAAGGATGCACTGAAGATTGCCAACGATTCCCCCTACGGCCTGGCCGCGGCCGTTTGGACGCGTGACATTTTCAAGGCCATGCGCTCTGTGAAGGCCTTGCGCGCCGGAATCGTTTGGGTCAACCACATGCAGCCCACCTACGTCGAAGCACCATGGGGAGGCTATAAGCAATCCGGTTTCGGTCGCGAACTTGGGCCGTGGGGTATTGAAGAATACCTCGAGACCAAGCAGGTGTATATCAACCTGAACGAGGCGCCGATCGGCTGGTACTGAGCGAGTCCCGAGCTGCGAGTCGCGAGTCTTGAGTAAAAGTAAGCTGCGAAACGATTAAACGCTAACGACCGACGACGAACGACCAACGACGAGAGTCACGATGTCTACTATTCAACTTCGCACTTCCATTCCCGGACCAAAATCCAAGGCGCTCTCCGACCGCCGCGCCAAAGCCGTGCCCCGCGGGCTTTCCCACGGTACGCCCATCTACGTGGCCAAAGCAGAAGGCGCCTTGCTAGAAGACGTTGACGGCAACCGCTATCTCGATTTCGCCGGCGGCATTGGATGCCTTAACGTTGGGCATCGCCAGGAAGCTGTCGTCGACGCCGTAAAAGACCAGCTCGACCGCTTCCTGCACACCTGCGTGCAGGTTACTCCGTACGAAAGCTACGTTCGCCTGGCCGAGCGCATGAATGAAGTCACGCCGGGCAAGTTCGCGAAGAAGACTATCTTCGTGAACAGCGGTGCCGAGGCGGTGGAAAACGCGGTGAAGATCGCGCGCGCCTACACCAAGCGCCCCGGGATCATCGCGTTCGAAGACGCCTTCCACGGCCGCACCATGATGACGCTGGCCCTCACCAGCAAGACGCATCCCTACAAGGCTGGATTCGCGCCGTTTCCCGGCGAGGTGTATCGCGTCCCGTTTGCCTATTGCTATCGCTGTTCCTACAACATGAAGTATCCGTCGTGCGATCTTTACTGCGCGCGCCATCTCGAAGATACGTTCAAGCGCGTGGTGGCGAACGAGGAAGTGGCTGCGGTGATTGCCGAGCCGGTGCTGGGGGAAGGTGGATTCGTCGCGCCTCCGCCGGATTATTTCCAGGTTCTGATTGAGTTGTGCCACAAGCACGGCATCCTGTTTATTGCCGACGAAGTGCAGTCGGGTTTCGGGCGCACAGGCGCACTGTTCGCCAGCGAGCGCTACGGCATTGAGCCGGATCTGATCGTCACCGCGAAATCGCTGGGCGGCGGATTGCCGCTGGCCGCCGTCACCGGGCGCGCCGAAATTATGGATGCGCCCGGCCCCGGCGGCCTCGGCGGAACGTTTGCTGGAAACCCGCTCTCGTGCGCCGCTGCCTTGGCTGTTCTCGATCTGTTTGAACGCGAGAATCTGCTGGAGCGCGCCAACGAACTCGGCGACCGGTTCCAGACTCGCGCCCGCGAGTGGCAGCGCCGATGGCCCATCATTGGCGATGTGCGCGGCCTCGGCGGCATGCAGGCCATCGAATTGGTGCAGTCGCGGGATACAAAGACTCCTGCCGCCGATGAGACCAAAAAGATCACGCAATACTGCTACGAGCATGGGCTGATTACGATCACGGCTGGTTCGTACTCCAACGTGATCCGCGTGCTCGTGCCGCTGGTGATTACGAATGAGCAAATGGACGAAGCGCTGGGGGTGGTCGAATCCGCGATTGCCGCGGTTTGCGACCAGAAGGGCGCGGTCGCGCAGTTGGTGTGAAACCAGTGGCCAGTGGTCAGCTGCCAGTAGCTGGAGCTATATACTGATGGCTGCGCCACGATTACTCTTCGCGATCGCAGAGGCAAGATTATGAGCGTAGCCGCACCTCCCATCATCAAACTGACGAACTACAGCAACGGGCAATGGACTGAGTCGCGCGCGTCCGAATGGCGCGACGTGGTGAACCCGGCGACGGGCGAAGTGCTGGCGAGTGTGCCGCTCGCCGACGCCGCGGAAGTCAACGCCGTCGTCGAAGCCGCAGCCGCAGCGTTCCCGGAGTGGCGCCGTACTCCGCCGGAAGACCGCATCCAGCCGCTGTTCAAGCTGAAGATGCTGCTCGAGGAGCACATCGACGACATCGCCCGCATCATCACCACGGAGAACGGCAAGACTTTCACCGAAGCCAAGGCCGAGATGCGCCGGGCCATTGAAAACGTGGAGGTGGCCTGTGGCATTCCGATGATGATGCAGGGCTACAACCTCGAGGACGTGGCTCGCGGCATCGACGAGATGATGATCCGCCAGCCGCTGGGCGTTACTGCTGCGATTGTGCCTTTCAATTTTCCCGGCATGATCGCGTTCTGGTATCTGCCTTACGCCATTGCTACGGGAAACACATTCATTCTCAAACCCAGCGAGCGGGTACCGCTCACCATGCGCTATGTCTATGAGCTTCTGGAAAAGACGGGTCTGCCCAAAGGCGTGGTCAACCTGGTGAATGGCGGCAAGGCCGTGGTCGACGCCCTGATTGACCACCCGAAAGTGCGAGCGATCAGTTTTGTCGGATCGACCCCGGTGGCGCGTTACATCTACGCTCGCTCGGGCGAGCAAGGGAAGCGCTGCCAGTGCCAGGGCGGAGCCAAGAATCACGTCATCGTGCTGCCCGACGCCGACATGCCGATGGCGACGCAGATTATCAGCGACAGCGCGTTTGGTTGTGCGGGACAGCGATGTCTTGCCGTATCGGTTGCGGTCACCATCGGTGAAGCGCAGAGGACTTTCCGCGACTCGATTGCCGATGCAGCCTCGAAACTCCGCGTCGGCAACGGGCTGGAAGACGGTGTGCAGATGGGGCCTGTCATCACGCCGCAAAGCAAGGAGCGCGTCGAATCGTTAATTGGCCTGGGCGAGAAGCAGGGTGCGAAGGTTCTACTCGATGGCCGCAATTCGAAGATTCCGAAATATGAATCGGGAAATTTCGTGAAGCCTACCATTCTCGATAACGTTCCCGCTACCAGCGATCTCGCCGATACGGAGATTTTTGGACCCGTGCTCAGCCTGGTGCACGCCGACAACATGGACGAAGCGCTGGCTTTTCTTGAACGCAGCGCTTACGGCAACCAGGCCTCGCTATTCACTTCGAGCGGGTCGGCGGCTCGCCGCTTCCGTTACGAAGCACCCGCCGGCAACATCGGCATTAACATTGGAGTTGCCGCGCCCATGGCCTACTTCCCGTTCAGCGGGTGGAAGAACAGCTTCTTCGGCGATCTGCATGGCCAGGGCCGCGACGCCATCGAGTTCTACACCGACAAGAAAGTCGTGGTCGAACGCTGGGCGAAAGAGCACAGCCGAAGATTCTAGAGTCTGAAATGAAGCTTCTCACCAGAGAGCCACAGAGACGCAGAGAAGAACCAAGGTCCCGCACAGTGACGAACATTCCAACACATCCAACGCTGGAAGATGCCTTGGGGAGAATCGTCGGACACGCCTTGAGCTCGATTACTTTTGTGGCCGACTACGTCCAATTTGCATTCGACGGACCTGGCTTGACAGCCTACACTCCGCCAACGGTTAGCTTGGGATCGCAATACCTCGAATGGGAGCAAGCCGGATATCGCGACGCGCTGTGCAGGCAGATCGGTCGTCGGGTTGAACGAGTCGAGGTTGATGAACGGCACGTTGCAATCCTGTTCGATGGTGGAGCAGCGTTGTCGATTTCGTTGCTCGATAAGGATTACACAGGACCGGAGGCATTGGAGTTCTCACTTAACAGCGAGCGGAATTGGGTCCTTTGAAGTTGCTTGGGCACAGCTCGTTTCTCTGTAACTCCACGGTGAAGAGACCTTTTCATTGAGGTGCATATGACTACTACCGTTGCTAATCCGCCGATGACTGGCCAGGAAATTGTTGATCTCACCAAGAAACACACACTGTTTGAGTGGTCGGCGCAAGCGAAGGTCGATCCCATCCCGGTCGCTCGCGCGAAGGGGATTTATTTCTGGACGCCAGAGGGCAAGCGCTTCATTGATTTCAACAGCCAGTTGATGTCGGTGAACATCGGACACAGCGACGAGCGCGTGGTGAAGGCAATCGCCGAGCAGGCGGCGACGCTCTGCTACGCGAATCCGTTTATGGCGACGGAGCCGCGCGCCCGGCTGGGCGCGAAGCTGGCGGAAATTACGCCCGGCGACATCGACACATTCTTTTTCACCAATGGCGGCGCCGAGGCCAACGAGAACGCGATCAAGATTTCGCGCTTCTTCACGGGTCGGCACAAGATCATGGCGCGCTACCGGTCGTATCACGGCGCGACTGCGGGCAGCATTACGTTGACTGGCGATCCGCGGCGCTGGGCGGCTGAGCCGGGCATTCCGGGCGTGGTGCATGTGCTCGATCCTTATCACGGCATCGAGCGCGGCTGGGAGTCGGCAGAGACGTCGCTGGCCATGATTGAGGAGACCATTCAGCTCGAAGGCCCGAATACGATCGCCGCTTTTATTCTTGAGACCGTGGTGGGCACGAACGGAATTCTGATTCCGCCGGATGGATATCTCGAGGGCGTGCGCAAGCTTTGCGATAAGTACGGCATGCTGATGATTGCCGATGAAGTGATGGCCGGCTTCGGGCGGACGGGCGAGTGGTTCGCCATCGACCACTGGAAGGTTGTGCCCGACCTGATCTGCATGGCCAAGGGACTCACGGCGAGCTACCTGCCGCTGGGAGCGGTGGGCATGCGGCACCACATCGCGCAATACTTCCAGGACAAAGTGTTCTACGGCGGACTGACTTACAATTCTCATCCGATGGGATGCGCCGCAGCGCTGGCGACGATTCGCGTGTACGAAGAGGACCACCTCATCGAGAACGCGAGGAAGATGGGCGCGATCATGAAACAGCTTGGCGCCGAGTTGCAGGCGAAACATCCGTCGGTGGGGGCGGTGCGGTCGATTGGGCTGTTTGGGATTGTCGAACTGGTGCGCAGCCGGAAGACGCGGCAGCCGATGGCGCCGTTTAACGGGACTTCGGAGGAGATGGGCGCGCTCGGCCGCTTCTTCCGCGAGCAGGGGTTGTACACGATTGTGCGCTGGAACTCGTTCTACACCAATCCTCCTCTGTGCATTAACGAGCAGCAATTGCGCGAGGCGTTTGCCATCATCGACAAGGGGCTCGAGATTACGGACAAGGCGGTGAAGGACTAGAGTCTGCCTGGCGGGGATCCAGGATCAGATGCAAGAATCTGCGGTAGAATCGTTCTTAAGACTGCGACTTAAGACTGCGATTTCCCGAGTTCTTATGAAACGACTTGCCGCCATCATCCTGCTGGGCGTATTGAGTGTGGGGTGGTCCGTTCAGGCCAATGCGCAGCCGCGGAACCGATCCTCGCAGAATCGGGCTTCCGCCCAGAGCCGCGCTTCCCGCAAAGCTGAGAAGAAGCTGCAGAAGGCCCGGAAGAAGTACGCGAAGGCGCAGCAGAAAGCTCAACGCAAAATGATCAAGAAGGATCGCAAGAACACGCATTTGCCCAGGAACCGGTATTGAGCCGCGGATGGATTGAGTAATTGGGAGATTTTGTAATTGAGTAGTTGTAGAAGCTAAGCGTCGGCGATGCGGTGTTGAAGCGAGTACTATTCTTTCGCCCCTCCAGGGCTGGTTCCTGTATTCCGTTCTACCTAACGGCTTGCGCCCTTCGGCGAGGCTCAGGGCAGGCTGTGGGCGGCATTCTTCCGCCGCTTCGCGGCTGAGGTTCCCTGGCGGTCGCAGATTAGTTCAGGCGGCGGTCTTCTCGGGGCGCGCCAGTGTCTTCGCGTTTGCCATGTTGACGATGGGCAACGGGATGCGGATTCGCCTGGTCTGGCTCGATCGCTTTTCGCGAGCCTCCACAAAGACCGCGCCATCGGCGATGACGATGGGGTCGCTAAGGAATTCGAATTCCTCGCCGTAGAGTCGCATCTTGCTTTGCTGGGCGAAGCCTAACTGTTTTAATTTGGCGCAGAGAACGGCATGACTGGCTGACATTTAGGATACCTGTATGTTGTGTTGGCTGGGCCGGTAAGGTTGATGAATGAAGTATGACCACAACCCTCTATTATACTCCGGCCAGAACCGTTGTGGGGCGCGGGATTTGGGGGCTGAGAGGGCGCCCGGGGAGCTTCAGGATCCGCTTGCACGTTTGGCCCGCAAGGGGCACAATCTAAAGGTTACAAACAGACGCCATGCGGCAGGAGTGAGCCCCTAAGTGCCACTCGGAAGAAGGGGTCGAAAAAATGAAAACAAATCAGATATTCAAAACGCTGTTCTTATCCACCATGTTCTTATGCATCATGGTTGCGCTTCCTGGGTTCGCGCAGCAAAGCAACGGAAACTCGAGCGCACAGCCAGCGAGCGTCTCCAGCACTCAGAGCGCCAGCGACCTGTCGCCACTGCCGGACACGAAACCCAGGGACTTCTGGGACGGCGATGATCCGAACCTGGTGAATCTGGTGACGCATCCGTTTGCCAATAAGAAGTACGTGCAGCGGCAGGTGGGGCCGATCCGGGACCGGCTCAACGAACTGGACGAGCTGACGTCCGAAAACAGCAGGAAGATCAAGGACGTGGATGGGCGCGCGCAGCAAGGCATTCAGCTGGCGTCGGAGAAGAGCAGTCTGGCTGACCAGCACGCGACCGACGCCGCCAACAAGGCGCAACTGGCGCAGACGGCCGCGACCCAGGCCTCGACCCGGGTTTCGACCGAGGAAAAGATCGTGGGCAACATCGACCAGTACAACGGAACCGCGCAAACGGAGATTCGTTTCCTTTCGGGGCAAAGCGTTCTGAGCAAGGCGGCGAAAGATGCACTGGACCGGATGGCGGTTCCGCTGAAGGATCAGCGCAGTTACATCATCGAAGTGCGCGGGTTCTCGGCCGGGCATGGTCAGGCCGCAATCGCGAGCTCGCAGAAAATGGCGGACTCGGTGGTGCGGTATCTGGTGCTCAACCATCAGATTCCGGTGTACCGGATTTACGTAGTGGGAATGGGCAACGCGCCGGCGCCGGGCGCCAACGGAACGATGACGAAGCCGGCCAGTGGAGGTCGGGTGGAAGTCAGCGTGATGAAAAACGATCTGGCGGCTTCCGCGCAACAGTAAGGTTTCTAACATGGAAGAAGCGGGCGAGCCTGGCGGCTCGCCCCCTTTTTCGTTTTTGGTGAGATTTCAACTCCGTGCGAGGGCCGAAGAAAGCGGATAGCAGGCCCTCGCGTGCGCATTGTGATCGATCGAGCCAATCGCAATGCTTCGCTCCGATCACACTCGACAGGGGCGCGTGATTATAGTCACAGACTAAGGATCGGCCTCTGTTATGATCCCCCGCAATGGTTTGCGGCGCCTCCCCGGCGCGTGAGCCATCGAAAGGCGGAACGCTCCCTTGCGGAGGGAGAGTTTTCGCGGGCGGTTTTGCGTTTCGCAGAAAGTGTTCCAACGTGCGAAGACGCAAGCACGGCTTCGACCCAGGGAAATTCCCGATGCAGTGAAAGGTTGGCTATGAGTTTTGCCGATCGAAAGGGAACCATTGGGGCGCCCGTATACTGGCTGCACACGTGGCCGCGGCGCTACGGGTTTGCGCTGATCGCGGTGGCGGTGGCAACTCTGCTGCGCTACCCCTTGGGCGGATTGCTTGGTTCTAATCTCCCTTTCCTGCTGTTTTACCCCGTAATCTGGTTGGTCGCTTGGCTGGCGGGGCTGGGGCCGGGGTTGTTTGCGGTCTTTCTATCGGAAACGTCGGCCAGTTTCTTACTCTTCGGGACAGCCAGTCCGTCCACGGTGGGTCTCCCGCTGAATGCGAATGGTTTGGCTCTGTTTACGGGCGCGGGGGTGGTAATGAGCGCAGTGGCCGATATGTACCGGCGACGCGCGGAGAGATTGCGAGAATTCGAGGGAGCGACGGCGGGCGTGGAAGAAGGCATTATCGTTCTTGACCGGCAGTACCGCTATGTGGTCGCGAATCCGGTGTTCTTAGGGTACCGAGGAGTGAAGAGAGAAGAACTTATTGGGCATTCCCTGGCAGAGACGATGGGTGCGAGCGTCTTTGAAACAACGGTCAAAGCGAGGTTGGATGAGTGCTTCCGCGGCCAGGTGGTGAAGTTCGAGAAGCGATACAACTACGCGGCGCTGGGGGAGAGAGATTTCTTCGTTACGTACCTCCCGATCGAAGGCCCAACTGGGGTTGAGAGAGTGGTCTGCATTCTGCAGGACATCACCGAACAGAAACAGGCCGAGCG
>Ga0181523_10001550_pt1 | contig 24287 bp, 18 predicted proteins | sample PEATcosm2014_Bin_43_FD_119752 | JGI IMG/M metagenome (GOLD analysis project Ga0181523, IMG submission 119752) | Peatland microbial communities from MTU Mesocosm Facility, Houghton, MI, USA - PEATcosm2014_Bin05_30_metaG | ecosystem: Environmental > Terrestrial > Soil > Wetlands > Peat | place... | reverse complement strand
TATTATGTGGGCATCCAGGCCGCCATGCCCGCGGCGCCCGGATTTCGGGCTCCCCTTAAGGCGCTCACGGTGGTGTCTTTCGGCATGGAGGAGGGCACCGAGGTGCGCATCCCCGGCCGCGAATTCGGCCTGGTGGTCGGCGAGCCGGCCGAGTTCCGGTTCTTCACTTCCGCCGCCCGCAAGAACGACCAGCCCGGCGATCTCATCGAAGACCTGAGTGGCGACCTTGAGGAACTCTCTCCCATGGAAGTTACGTTCGGCGCCGGTGAGGCTTCCTCCGAAGTGGTGCCGGTCTCTTTCGAAACCGTAATCACGGAAACCGGTCTGTTGCAACTATGGTGCGTGGCTCGCGATAACCGGCGCTGGAAGCTCGAGTTCAACGTGCGTGAGCGAGTGACGGCGCCGGTTCGATCGCAATAGGAACATCCCGCCCGGGGGGCTGGCACTCTAACAGACGGGGCTTAGAGCGTCAGCGTGCTCCATTGGATAACGCCGGCAATCTTAGCGGTCAGTTCGGCCTCGCAAGCACCCTCTCGCCGCGGCAGACACACCTCGGGCCCGTTCGGCTACACCGGGAGTGAAGAGAGCCGTCTGCTTATTACATGGCCCTTTCTCTCTGCCGCGCATAAACCCATGTACCATCGTTGCTCCGACGATTGTGCACTCCTCATTCCTACTGTTAATAACAGGCGAGATACAGATCCAGAAGTGTCTTTTGCTTCCTTTGTTGGCAATGTCAGGAATATTCCTAGTGTGTTAAGACACAGGACGCCTGAAACAAGGCTTGACATCCGTGGCCATGTGAGTGTCCACACTGAATCCTGCCAACAGTACCAGTGCCAGTGTATGCCATTCCCACTTATCGTCCCAAAATGAAACTTATTCGCCACTGAGTCGACTCACCTTGTGCCAGGCTGACGACTCGGGAGCTTGCTTGCTGGTCGTGTCCGGCTAGCTTGGAGGCCGCGCGAATTATAACTGCTGAATGTCCGTGCTAACTCTGGACAAGAGCGTGAACGCCAGTGTATACTGTTCGAAACCTGGGTTCAAGAATGAAAACCTTCGCCACTGAGTTTACTCACCTGGTTCTACTGACGACTGTGTCGCTTGCCTGCTGGCTGTGTCCGGCTGGCTTGGAGGCGGCGCCGGCTATCACTTATGTGCAGGGCAATTATGCCGCGCCGCAGACGCCCCAGACCTTAGTGAGCGTTGCCTATGCCGCCGGGCAGGCCTCCGGCGACCTCAACGTGGTAGTGGTGGGGTGGAACGACAGCACGGCTGTGGTTAGTGCAGTTACGGACTCAAGCGGTAACACGTATACACTGGCGGTGGGCCCGACGGTGCAGAGTGGATACGCTTCGCAATCCATCTACTATGCGCCAAACATCATATCGGCGGCTGCCGGGACAAACACCGTCACTGTGAGTTTTGCGACGGCTGCGAGATCCGCCGACATTCGTATATTCGAGTACAGCGGAGCGGATACTATTAACCCGGTGGACGCAACGGCTGCGAACTCCGGGAACAGTACTACTAGTAGCAGCGGCTCGGTGAATACGACCAACGCGACCGATCTGATCTTCGGAGCGAACCTGGTTCAGACCCTGTCCATCGGTCCGGGCGGCGGTTTTACGCAGCGGCTGCTGACGTCGCCGGACGGCGACATTGCGGAAGACCAGATGGTGGCAGCCCCGGGCAGTTATAGCGCCAGCGCGCCTCTCAGTACGTCCGGGCCGTGGATCATGCAGGTGATCGCTTTCCGTACTCCAGCGATCGGCTATGTGCAGGGCAACTCCGCCACGCCGCAAGCCCCCCAGAGCACCGTGAGCGTGGCGTATGCCGCCGGGCAGGTCGCCGGCGATCTCAACGTCGTAGTGGTGGGGTGGAACGACAGTACAGCCGTGGTTGGTGCAGTTACCGACTCAAGCGGTAACACGTACACACTCGCCGTGGGTCCCACGGTGCAGAATGGATTCGGTTCCCAGTCCATGTACTATGCGCCGAGTATCGTATCGGCGGCTGCCGGGACAAACACCGTCACTGTGACTTTTGCCAGTGCCGCGGCATTCCCCGACATACGCATACTTGAGTACAGCGGAGCGGATCCTATCAACCCGGTGGACGCATCGGCAGCCAACTTTGGCAACAGTACTACTAGTAACAGCGGCTCGGCGAACACGACCAACGCGACCGATCTGATCTTGGGAGCGAGCCTGGTTCAGACCCAGAACGTCGGTCCTGGCGTCGGCTTCACCCAACGGCTGCTGACGGTGCCGGACGGCGACATCGTGGAAGACCAGATGGTCGCAGCCGCTGGCAGTTATAGCGCCAGCACCCCGGTCAGCCCGTCGGGGCCGTGGATCATGCAGATGGTCGCCTTGCGTACTCCAGTGGCAGCCGCGGCTTCAGTTACGACTTCTACGACTTCGCCGACGGTGAATAGTGTATCGGCGAATAGCGGGCCAACTGCGGGTGGGACGGCGGTCACGATCAGCGGGACGAACTTTGCAGCGGGAGCGACAGTTGCGTTTGGAGGTGCGGCGGCGACCAATGTGGTGGTGGTTAGCGGGACCCAGATCACAGCCACGACGCCGCCGGGCACCGTTGGAGCGGCAACGGTGACGGTCACGAACCCCGGGGCGCAGAGCGGGAGTCTTCCGAACGGGTTCACCTATGCGGCGCCCGCGACCCCGGCGATCAGTTATGTGCAGGACAGCTCCACCGTGCTCGACACCATCCAGACCACGGTGAGCGTCGCCTACACTGCCGGGCAGGTCGCCGGCGACCTGAACGTCGTGGTGGTGGGATGGAACGACAGCACGGCCGAAGTCGCTGCAGTTACCGACTCAATAGGTAACCCGTATACACTCGCAGTGGGTCCTACGGTCCAGAGCGGATTAGCTTCGCAGGCGATTTACTATGCGCCGAACATCGCATCGGCGGCTGCCGGGACGAATGTTGTCACGGTGACCTTTGCGAGCGCCGCGACAGCCCCCGACATACGCATACTGGAGTACAGCGGAGCGGATCCTATCAACCCGGTAGACGCAACGTCCGCGAACATGGGCAACAGCGCCGCCAGCGACAGCGGCTCCGCGACAACGACTAATGCGACCGATCTGATCTTCGGAGCGAATCTGAGTCAGGCCGCGTCCATCGCGCCGGGTCTCGGCTTCACCCAGCGGCCGCTAACGTGGCCGGACGGCAACGTGTTAGAAGACGAGATTGTCACAGCCACCGGCAGTTATGACGCGAGCGCGACTCTCGGCGTGCCGGCGCCGTGGATTATGCAGATGGTCGCATTCCGCACGCCCGTGGGAAACACCGCGCCAGCAGCGCCGGGTAATCTGACGGCGACGGCGGCCGGCGCGACCCAAATCAACCTGAGTTGGACCGTCTCCACCAGCGGGCTTGGTGTCGCGGACTATGTGGTGCAACGCTGTCAGGGCACCGGCTGCACCAGTTTTGTGCAGGTTGCGACAGTGGCCGGGACTAACTACACCGATACGGGCCTATTGCCAAGTACGAGCTATAGCTACCAGGTGCAAGCGGTCGATACCGCCGGGAATACGAGCACGCTCTCGAATACTGCCACCGCCGCGACGCTAGCTCCGCCGCCGCCGACGGCGCCAGGTAATCTGACGGCAACGGCGGTCAGCGCGAGCCAAATCAGCTTGAGTTGGACGGGCTCGGCGAGCAGCTATGGGATAGCCTATTATGTGGTTCAACGCTGCCAGGGCGCGGGGTGCACCAACTTTACGCTGATTGCGACACTAGTTGGTACGAGCTACACCGACACGGGCCTGTTGCCGAGTACGAGTTATAGCTACCTGGTGCAGGCGGTCGATGTGATCGGGAATGCGAGCATGGTTTCGAATATCGCCGCTGCCGCCACGCTGGCTCCGCCACCGCCGACGGCGCCAGGGAATCTGACGGCGACGGCGGCCAGCGCGAGCCAAATCAACCTGAGTTGGACGGCCTCGACGAGCGGCGTTGGGATAGCCTATTATGTGGTTCAACGCTGCCAGGGCGCTGGCTGCGCCAACCTTGCGCAGATTGCTACACTGACCGGGACTAACTACACCGATACGGGCCTGTTGTCGAGCACGATCTATAGTTACCTGGTGCAGGCGGTCGATGTGATCGGAAACGCAAGCGCGTTTTCGACCATGGCAACCGCCGCCACGCAAGCTCCGCCACCGCCGACGGCGCCGGGGAATCTGACGGCCACCGCGGCCAGCGCGACCCAAATCAGCCTGAGTTGGACGGCCTCGACGAGCAGCGTGGGGATAGCCGATTATGTGGTTCAACGTTGCCAGGGTGCTGGCTGCACCAGCTTTGCGCAGATTGCGGCACTGGCCGGGACCACCTATCTCGATACGGGCCTGATATCGAACACGAGCTATAGCTACCAGGTGCAGGCGGCCGATACGGCCGGGAACGCAGGCGCATTTTCGAACATGGCAACCGCTGTCACGCAGGCTTGGCAGCCGCCGACGGCGCCGGGTAATCTAACCGCGACTGCGGCCGGTCCGACCCAAATCAACGTAAGTTGGACAGCGTCGACGAGCAGTGCGGGGCTGGCAAACTATATCGTGCAAAGATGTCAGGGCGCCGATTGCACCGAGTTTGCGCAGATTGCGACACCGGTCGGGACCAGCTACAGCGATACAGGCCTGTTACTGAACGCCAGTTACAGCTACCAGGTTCAGGCCATCGATACGGCCGGGAACCTGAGCCCTGACTCGATCGTGGCCACCCTTATCACCGGATCGCTGCTGCCTCTGAGGGAGAGTCCGAACAGCCGGTACCTGGTTCGCCAGGACGGGACGCCCTTTCTGATCATGGGAGACTCGCCGCAGGCTCTGGTGGGTAACCTGGGCTCTAGTGACATGGCTACGTACATGGCCGATCGGGCGAAGCTGGGGTTCAACTCACTATGGGTGAACCTGCTGTGTGCAAGCTACACGGGATGCAACTCTAATGGGACCACTTACGACGGGGTCGCGCCGTTCACGAGCGGTTCCAATCCGTCGACCTATGACTTGTCGACGCCCAACAGCGATTACTTCTCGCGAGTCGACAGCATGGTGAACCTGGCGCTGACCTACAACCTGGTGGTGTTCTTGGACCCCATCGAAACCGGCGGCTGGGTGGTGACCCTCGAGAACAACGGCGGCGCCCAGGCCTATAATTACGGGGTCTACATCGGGAATCGGTACAAGAACTTCGCCAACATCGTGTGGCTGCACGGCAACGATTTTCAATCGTGGTCGAGCAACAGCTCGGACAACAACCTGGTCCAGCAGGTTATGGCCGGTATTGCCAGCGTCGACTCCAACCATTTGCAAACCATCGAGCTGAACTACGACAGCAGCTATTCCAACCAGGATTCCGTTTTAGGCTCCCTGCTGACCCTGGATTCCGCCTATACCTATTATGAAACTTACGACATGGTTCTCCAGTCGTATAACAGTTCCCCGACGATCCCGACTTATCTTGTCGAATCGAATTACGAATACGAGAACAACACCGGCGCGCTGCCAGGTAACACCGGCCCCTATGTGCTGCGGGAGCAGGCGTACTGGACGATGCTCAGTGGCGGGACGGGCCAGATCTATGGAAACCATTACGTATGGATGTTTGCCACGGGTTGGCAATCCTTCCTGGACAGCCCCGGCGCGCTGGAGATTCAGTACGTCAACCAACTCTTTGGCAGCGTCCCCTGGTGGGAACTCGTGCCGGACTCGGCGCACGCGGTTGTCACAGCCGGGTACGGGAACTATGACGGCGCCAACCAGAATCTCACCACGGCTACTTACTGCACTACGAGTTGGATTACCGATGGCAGCCTGGCACTGACTTACTGTCCGAACGCGGCGACGTTGACGGTGGACCTGGGACAGTTTTCGGGCACGGTGACGGCGCAATGGTACGATCCCTCGAACGGCACCTACAGCGCCGTCTCGGGGGCGCCGTTTACAAATTCTGGCAGTCAGGACTTTACGACTCCCGGCAACAACCACGACGGAAATCCGGATTGGGTTTTGGTGCTTAAGTCCATCTCATAAAATAGACTAGGTGTATGAGAGCCTCAAGAGAAAACTGGCGATCGAAGCTGCGCGGGCTTGTCGCTACAGTCACTGAACGCGGCCGATCCAGTCCCGTTCGATTTCCGCGGCGATGGAGCGGAGGAGCATGGTGACCGAAACAACTACTCGCGACTTTCCATCCTCCGCTCTGATAATTACTCCTTCAACGCCCGCCAGCGGCCCGCAATCGATGGACACTCGTTGGCCAGCTTGCAGATAGGGCCACGGCGTACAGGCGACTTTGGACGTAACTAACGTTTGGACCGAGCGGATTTCGGCTTCGCTAATGGGAACCGGGGTGTTTCCGATGCCGACGATTTGTGCCACGCCAGCGGCATTCAGAACTTTGAGCCGGTCCGGTAGCGCAAATCTACAGAATAGATATCCGCCGAACATGGGAACCTGCAATGTCTTGACCCTGTCGGACCAACGCCGTCTTACAGAGCGCAACGGCAAGAAGGCTTCAAAACCCCGCAGACAAAGGTCGTCGTAGGCTCGAACCTCGCAGCGCGATCTCACGCGAATTCCAAACCAGTCCGTGTTTTCCAATCCCTCGAATCCCACCAATCCAAGAATATGAGTGCGAACCAACCGTGCTCAACGTTGCCAAAAGTTAGGTACTGATAGCGTACGAATAATCCGTAGAACTATGATCTCCGCGGTCTGTCGTCATGAAACAGAATTTACACTCCTTGCACGATGGCTGGTTCGAATATAAGTTGGTCCCCGCTTTTCATCCGTCGGAGTTCCTTGCTTGCGATGCACTTTGCCAGGTGGCGAGCATGGCGACGATGAGGATGGGCCATGAGCCGAGGGCGGGGCGCGAAAAAGGGTAATCGACAAGCGCGTGAAGAAACACGGCAATCGCACCAATGCCCCATATGGAGCGGAAGGCAGGGCGCAAGCACCACAAAAAGATGGTGGCTATGACGATGCCAAAAGGGATGCCGCCTTCGGCGGTCCACTGGAGCCAGTCGCTGTGCGCCTGGTTGGCGAAAACGCCGAAATCGACGATGGCATAGCGGGGATATGCGGTAGGCCAAGTGCCAAGGCCAACGCCGAACCAAGGGTGAGCGGCGGTCATGTGGAGTGAGGAGATGGCAAGCTCACGGCGCATCTGCATGGGATCGGGCTGCCAGAAACGGTTCCAGACGCTCTCCCACCCCACCACGGAGGCAAATACGGCGAACAGCACCGCCATTTTGAGGAGCGCCGCGCCGACCGAACGCGCGCTGGTGCGGCCGCGCGCCCACATGAGCGCGATGACAACGATGGTTTCCGCGGTTACCAGGACCGTGCCGGTGCGCGAGGCCGACGCGACCACGGAGGCGAACATGGCGGCGGCCATGCCGGAGTACAGCAGCGAATCGCGTTCCCGGCGAAGCGCCTCGTAGACGGCGATGGGCATCACGACTTCGATGAAAACCGCATAGTGGTTGCGGTAGAGAATGGGGCCCATCACGTAATCGGTGTACTGGCTGGGAAACAGCCAGAAGATCTTGCCGTGCGAAGTGAAGGTCTGCACGGTGGCCACTACCGCGACCACAAAGCCGAACCAGAGCATCGCGGAACGAAACCAGTGGCGGACCTCGGTTTCGCGCAAAAGAGAGATGCCGGCAAGGAAAACCGCCAGAAACGTGGCCCAACGGACCACCGCGGTTTTCGTGTCAAAGGCGTAGGCAGTGTGCCCGGTGCCCCACTGAAGGAGGCCCCAAGCAACCGCGAACGATAAGGGCACTATGGGATAAAGGTCGCTGCGGCGCATGCGCCGAACTCCGAAGACCGCGAGTGCGGCGACCGCCAGCGTGAAAATCCCAACTTGGAAAACCGTGACCGGCCAGTAGGCGGGCACCCACAGGGTCAATATGGCGAAGACAAAGAGTGCCGCCAAAACGACGTGCATTCCTCAGTATAGTGTGACGCCAGGCAGCTTCGCGCCGCCCTACGGGGTGCTGGCGGAGGGCGTTGAACTACTAAATGTGCCGGCCGCAGCCAGACCGGCCACAGCACCGGCCGCCGCAACTCCGCCGATAATCGCGATCTTTTCGCCCGTGGCAAGTCCTGGCCACCAGCCTGCGGCTTTACGGCAGGAAGTGGTCTTGATGGTGGCCACTTGAATTAACTGCGAAGCCGGGGAGGGCGGCGTGGCGCCCGGAATGATGGAGCCGGTGACCTCGACACACTTGCCGACGAATTTCGCCAGGTCCGGTCCTTCCAGTTGGACGGTGACGTGGGTGGTGTCATCGGCCAGGAAATACTTCCCGTCCTTGAGTTCCTCAATACCCGTCATATCGAAAGCGGTGGCAGCGCCTGCCTGCGCACCAAAGGCGAGTGCCAGGCCCGGACGCACGCTGGCGACCAGAACGCCGGTAGCGCTGCGCACTTCAGCGGCGCCGCTGCGAGCGGCAACCGTAATGCTCGATGGTGACGTGATATCAACCTGCACGATGCTATCTTTCGCCGAGGGGGAGATGCGCAAGGTGTCCGCTTCGATCACGTGAGTCCCGGCGTCTTTCACCACGCCCGTACCCTTCTCCAGGATGGTGTGATCGCGATAGACTTTGGCTCGCGAATCCGGGGACAGCGTAATCTCGACGCTGGCCAGCTCGATCACCGAGCGTGCCGCGGTGGTTTCGATCAGGTTGCCATCGAACAGCGTGCTGTTTTGGCGAATGGTGGAACCGTCAACACGGAAATCTCCATTCGACTTGATGAATCCGATGGAAAGGGGCGCCGCCATTGCCACAAACAGAAGGCAGACAACCACCGTAATAAAAATTGCGAATTTCGACATTTTGAGCTCCAACCGCGATGTTCCTCATTTAAAGTATACCTATAGGCGCCAAAAGACAATAGGCTCCTGGTGTGTGATTTGGTCATGCAATCGTCATACATGCAATACACTGGTTCCTTAGGTTGCGGATGAACTATTACGAGGAACTCGGCATCCGGCAGGACGCAGCGCTCGAGGAGATCCGCCAGGCGTACAAGGTACTGGCGCGCCTGCTGCACCCGGATGGGCAGCCAGACGCGCGTTTGAAGGCCATGGCCGAGTGCCAGATGAAGCGGCTGAACGAGATTTTGGCGATCCTCACGGATTCGCAGAAACGCCGCCTGTATGATGAGAGCCTCCGCGAGAGCCCGAAAGCTGCGATGGAATGGGCGCCGCCACCGCCGGTTCCGCAGGCGTACTGGTACTATCAAGTCCTGCATTTCGGCCTGCGGCATTGGTTCTGGATTCTGATCGGGTTGGCGGTGGCCGGTGTTGGCCTCTGGTGCATCCAGCAGGGCGCTCCTGAGGCAGCGCAGGTGGCGCCGAAGCACAATGAGGCCGTGCCGGACGCACCGGGAACTGGCGGACCGGCCGTTGGTGCACGGCCGCCGCAATCCTCGGGAAACGTTATCAAGCCGGCGCCGCCGCCTCCCGTCTCGACCGTGCCGCGCGAAGCACCCCGCCCCATCCTTCGCCAGGCCGCAGTCGGAAATGCGGCTGCGGCCGAAGCAAACCCGCCGGAGCCTGTTCGTTCTTCTCCAGCCAAGGAGCCCCTGGCGCCGAATCCGATTGCCATCGCGGAGCCTCCGCGGGTTGCGGTTGAGGCGCCAAAGGTGGAACCCCCACGCGCTGCTTCCAGGGCCAGCGAGGTTTCGTTCGCGGGGAACTGGTTCTACGCTCCGGAGACTGGGAGCAAGCCGGATCCCAATCTTTATCCGGCGACCTATGTGGAGTTTATCCTGGCGGATGAGAATGGAAGCCTGGTGGGAAACTACCGGGCCAAGTATAGGATTCCCGATCAAGCGATCTCCCCTGAGGTACAGTTTCGCGTGCAGGGCAAATCAGCCAATGGGAAATCGTGTAAACTGACATGGACCTCAGATGACGGGGCACAGGGCGAGGCGGAACTGACGCTGCGTTCTTCGAATCAAATGAACGTGACGTGGTGGACCACGGTATTCGGCCGGCGGGCGGCCTTGAGTTCCGGCATGGCAGTGTTGATCCGGCAGCAGGCCCCGTGATGTGGTTTCGAATCGGCCGGTTTCTGACAATCGCGATTGCGGCCGCTGGCTTCGCGGCCGCCGGCGTGTGGTCGGTACGCCTGGGATGGGCCGACTATTGGTTCCGGAAAGAAACCTTGGCCGGGACCCAGAAGGCGCTTGCGATTACACCCGGCCAGGCGGCCTATTATTATCGGCTGGCGCTCCTCGCTTCCGACGATCACCCGGCAAGAGCGGTCGAGGCGCTGCAACGCGCCGTGGCTCTGAATCCGGCCGATGCGCAATCCTGGATCGACCTCGGTTTGCAGTACGAGGCCGGTGGCGACACCGCGCGGGCCGAGCAATGCCTGGTGCGTGCGGTCGAAGAGGATGCACAGTACCTGCCGAGATGGACGCTGGCGAACTACTATTTTCGCCGCAACGATCCGCCACGGTTCTGGTTTTGGGCCAAGCGGGCGGCCGCCATGGCCTATGGCGATCCGTTACCGTTGTTCCGCCTGTGCGGACAGATGGAGGAGGACGGGAAGCTGATCGATCGCCTTGCCATACGCAACCCGTCTGTGCGCGCAAGCTACGTCTCCTACCTGGTCGGGCAGGACCGCATCGATCTCGTCGGTCCACCCAGCCGGCGGGTGCTTGAGGAGAACCGGCAGGATGACACGCCGCTGCTGCTGGCCGTGTGCGACCGTTTGCTGGATCGAAGCCGTGTCGACGAGGCTCTGGGAATTTGGAACAGACTGGCGGAGACGCATCGAATCCCGTTTGGCGCCCGGAGTTCCACCATGCCGTCCCTGCTCGTCAACGGCGCCTTCGCGGTAGCGCCCACTTCACAGGGCTTCGACTGGCGGCTGCCGGAAGTGGATGGCGTCAGCGCGGCGAGTGAAGAGAGCCCGGGCGGGCTGCGGCTCACATTCTCCGGGCGCCAACCGGAGCGTTGCGAAACGCTCGTCCAGTATGTGCCGGTTCAGGAGAATCGGCAGTACAAGCTGACGTTCCGGTACCGCACTTCCGGGATTGCAGCCGCCACGGGCCTCGCCTGGCGCATCGCGGACAGAAACAGCGGCAACGGTTTAGGCGAGGGGCGGGACTTGTCCGCGGAAGAGGAGGTTCAGGCCCAGGTTTCCTTTGACACGCCGCCCGGCTGCCGCCTGGCGCGCGTTTCGCTGCTCTACCAACGGAGCCTGGGAACCACTCGCATTGCAGGGTTTATCATCCTGCGATCGCTCGCCCTGGAATTAGCGAATTGACCGGCGCGGACGGCCCGCCGTGGGCGGCTCGCCCACTGTCTCGCACTGGATTGCCCCCAGCCCTTCCAATATTGGGTTATTCGCGTCTGAAAATCCGCAATCAGGGGCACTTCCCCTTAACGCATGGTACCTGACGCGCCGGATGGCCTGGACACCGGACCGGTGAGGGGGTATAGTCAGCTTTTAGCTTAATCGGGAACGGATGAATCAACCCATGGGCCTCGCACGCAAGCACGAACTGGACAAACGGCTGGCAGACTATTGCGCAACGCTTCGTTCTTCCCGGCTGGAAGAAACGCGCAAGCGGCGGTCGGGCAACTGGCAGGTTTACGCAGCGGTCACCGGTTCGGCGCTGGCCATGGCAACCAGCGCTTCCGCGGGGACGATTTCGATTATCAACAGTTCCCTCACCGGCAACGTCACTGCGGGGCCGCTCCCCAACATCTCGAATCTTAATCACACTAGTCCGTCCTTCTCGGAGCACAAGTCTCAGTCGATTCAGTTGACCAACGGAAAAGGCAGCACAATCGGCGTAGGTTTCAACATTGGAGTAGGGCAACGGTCCGTGGACAGCGGCAAGAGAGCATCCGCAGTCCTCCTCGGAGGATCCCAGGTTGGCTTTCTTCACAGCAGCAAGTACGCTTTCTTCGTGAAGGATCTGGCCTCGGCGACTAAGACCAACCATACCGGTGTTTTCCAGAAGGGTACGAACTTCGTGGCCACTCAGGGGGACTTCTCCTTCGCGGGTGTGGATCCCATCTCTACCCGTGGTTGGTCTAAGAATGCGACAGGCTTTGCCGGCTTCTCCTTCACATACAAGGGCAACACGGACTACGGCTGGGTCCAGCTCCGATACACTTTGGGCAGCAACGGCTTGATCAACGAGATCGAAGCCGAGGGCTCCGCTTCCCCCGAACCCTCCACCTTCGCGCTGGCGCTGCTGGCAGCCGGAGCCGCCGGAGTAGCCGCTCTGCGACGCCGCAGAAAAGCCGCCGCGTAATTCGGCCGCACGCCGTTCTGACCGCACAGCCTTTGTATTAATCTGTATTCATCCCGATGACTCCGCGCAAAGTTCTCCTGATCGGGTGGGATGCCGCGGACTGGAAGATCATCCATCCGCTCATGGACACCGGCAAAATGCCCAACGTCCAGCGGCTCGTCGATAACGGCGCCATGGGCCAGATCGCCACGCTGCACCCGCCGCTCTCGCCGATGCTGTGGACTTCCATCGCCACCGGAAAGCGCCCGTTCAAGCACGGCATTCACGGCTTCTCCGAGCCAACGCCGGACGGGCGCGGCGTGCAGCCGGTCACCAACCTCTCGCGAAAATCGAAAGCGCTGTGGAACATTTTCCATCAGAACGGTCTGCGCAGCGTGGTGATTGGCTGGTGGCCCAGCCATCCTGCCGAACCGATCGACGGCGTGATGGTTTCCGACCATTACCACCGCGCCAGCCGGCCGCTCGACGAGGGCTGGCCGCTGCTGGCCAATGCGGTTCACCCGCCGGAACTGGCCGGGACGCTGGCCGATCTGCGCATGCATCCCGACCTGCTGGTACCGGAGATGGTAGAGCCGTTCATTCCGCTGGCCAAGGAGATCGATCAGGACAAGGACAAACGCCTGGCAGGGTTCATGCGGACGCTCGCGGAATGCGTGAGCATGCATTCCGCCGCCACCTGGCTGCTGGACAACCAGCCCTGGGATTTTTTCACCGTCTATTACGACGCGATCGATCATTTCTGCCACGGGTTCATGAAGTACCATCCGCCGCGGCAATCGTGGATCCCGGAGCGCGACTTCGAGCTGTACCACAACGTGGTCTCGATGGCGTACCAGTTCCACGATCAGATGCTGGGGACGCTGCTGCAGAAGGCCGGTGAAGACGCGACCGTCATCCTGATCTCGGATCACGGCTTTCATCCGGATCACCTGCGTCCGGCGTCGATTCCGGAGATCCCCGCCGGGCCCGCGATCGAGCACCGCGATTTCGGCATTCTCGCCATCAGCGGGCCGGGAATCAAGAAAGACGAATTGCTGCACGGGGCATCGGTGCTGGACGTTGCGCCGACCATCCTGACTCTTTACGGGCTGCCGGTGGGCGAAGACATGGATGGCAAGGTGCTGACGCAGGCGTTTGTGGAGACGCCGGAGGTCGCGTTCATTCCGAGCTGGGAAGAGGTTCCGGGCGCGGATGGGCGCCATCCGCCGCACACGCGGCTGGACCCGGTGGCGGCGCACGAAGCGATGGAGCAGATGATCGCGCTAGGGTATATCGAACGCCCGGACGAGAATCGCGAGCTGGCCGTGGAGAAGACCATCCGCGAGCTGCGCTACAACCTTGCGGAAGCTTACCAGGACGACGACCGGCACCTCCAGGCGTACGAGATCTTCAGCGAGCTGTATGCAGCCGACCGCGATGAGCAGCGCTTCGCCGTGCGGCTCTTCGCTTCCTGCCAGGCGCTCGGTATGACCGGCGAGATGCGCGAGATTGTCGACGACCTGGATGGCCGCCGCCGCGCGCTGTTCGAAGAGGCGAAAGCGAAAATCGAGGCGTTGCGCAAAGTCGCCATCGAACGCGCGCGCGAGCGCAAGGAGTCCGGGACTGAGAAAGCCGAGGCCGCAGCCGAACCGGAGTCGCTGCTCACCGCGGACGAGCGCAAGGAACTCGCACGCTGGCGCAATCTGGCGCGCTATCAGCCGCCCGTGATCGATTACCTGAAAGCCCAGGTATTGACGGCGGAGAAGCGCTATCCGGAAGCGCTGGCCGCGCTCGAACGGGTCACGGAAGCCCACCTGGTGCGGCCAGGCCTGTTCCTGCAGACCGGCGACCTGTATCTGCGCCTGCGGCGCTGGCGCGACGCGCAGCAGGTTTACGAAAAGGCGCTGGCGATCGATCCCGATAACGCGCATGCACATATCGGCTTGTGCCGGATGGCTCTGCGGCGAAGGCGATTCGCCACTGCCGCGCAGTCGGCTCTCGATGCGTTGCAGAGGATTTATCACTATCCGCTGGCCCATTTCCTGCTTGGGCTCGCGCTGGTGGGACTAAAGGAATACGAGCGGGCGGCCGAGGCATTCCGCGCGGCGATTTCCTTCAACCCGAATTTTCCGGAAGCGCACGTGCGCCTCGCGGCTTTGCTCGCGAAGCACCTCGGCGACGCCGAATCCGCACGCGAGCACCGGCGCTTGGCGCGCCGCATGAGGAGACGCCCGGCGCGCAGTTCCGTGATGGACAGAGTGGAAAGCGCCGCCGCTCGTTCCGACCCACCCGACCGGCCGCCGGCGGCCGCGGCGGCGGAGATGCCGCCGCTCGCCGAATCCCTCATCGTGGTGACCGGCTTGCCGCGATCGGGAACCTCCATGCTCATGCAAATGCTGGCCGCGGGCGGCTTGGGCGTGCTGTCGGACGGATTGCGCGAAGCGGATGAAGACAATCCGCGCGGTTATCTGGAGTTTGAGCCGGTGAAGAATCTGCTGAAAGATTCGAAGTGGCTGTTCGAGGAACGGGGAAAGGCCATCAAGATTGTCGTGCCCCTGCTGGCCGCTTTGCCGGCGGGTCTGGCCAGCCGCGTGATCCTCTGCCACCGCGATCTCGATGAAGTACTCGATTCGCAGGAGCGCATGCTGGTCCGCCGCAATCGGCCGCTGGCCGCGAAGCCGGAACGGCGGCGCATGCTCAAGGATGAATACGGGCGCACGCTGAGCCGTGTCAAAGCCATGCTGGCGCGGCGCCCCGCCACGCAAATGCTGGTGATCGATTACCGCAGCGCGATTGCCGATCCGGTGGCCGCGGCTGAGAAGATGAACCGGTTTCTGGGCGGCGGACTGGACGTAGCCAAGATGTCGGCCGCCATCGACCCCAGTCTCCATCGGAACCGCGCCGACACTACCGGTTAGGGCCCGCCTGCGGACGGCAGCTTACCCCGGCCTAGCCTCTCAATTCCCCTCGGAAGGCCCGCTGCGCTCGCGCGTGATGAAGTAGAGGAACGCCAAGAACAGCAGAAATCCCCCGGTGTAGAGCAGGAATTCCCGCCGCCTTCGTCTCCACTGAATAGCGCCGCGAGTTGCTTTGACCTCGCGGTCTTTCGGGACTTGACCGGCGGCAGCGTCTTCGGCCGCGTAGCGGGACTGCAGAGCGCGATACCCACAATCCTGGCAGCGATACGGATACCTCGCGGCCATGCTGGCCAGATGTTCCCACAGACCGCGCCGGTGGGAACGGTGAAAATGATCGGTCTTGCATTTGGGACACTGCACAAATTCTACAACCCGCTGTTCTACTCTGAATTCTACTCCGAAATCGGGTCATCTCCAAGACTGGCACCAGTGAGTGGTACCACCGGCAACGCGCGGAACGGGAGAATGCCATCTCGCACATCGGGTGAGCAGGCCGACCCTGGAGCTTTCCCTGAAAGCCAGCCGATCCGTGCCTGCGCATCTAACGGTGTCCCGGCCGTGCGCTTCGGGCCGGTATATCGTCAAAGCCCTCGTTTAGGCCAATTGGATCAACTGGCCCATCACAACTAAAACTTGAAGCGTTATTGCCGATCAGAGAGAGTGAAAGCAATCAGATGGTTTGTCGACCGCAAGGCTGGCGGCCATACCAACTGCTCTCAGGAGGGATAGTATGTATTCTCTGACGAAGATGTTTGGGGCCGCACTGGTAGTCGCAGTGTTCGCCGGGGTTCCGTGCCGGGCCCAGTTGAGTTCATACGTGCAGCCGAACGCATACGTGCAGCCGAGCTCATATGTGCAGCCGAATTCATTCATTCAGCCGAATTCAAGCGCTCGGCTGAATTCATACTCTCGCCCGGATTCGTGGTGGTGGGTAACTTCCGGCGTCACGATGCAGGTAGCGGGGAGTTTTGCCGACTGGGCAACCAGTTGGAAACAGCCGGAAGGAAACTCGATGCTGGCGCAATCCTCCGGGACATATGCCGGCAGATTCTATCGCACCGGTACGCTGCGGAAGGGCTTGCTCAGCGGCGGCATCGCTCTGGTGAGCTACACGGTGGCCTGGAAGTTTCCGCGGACCCGCAAGTTTGTGGGCATATTCAATATGTCTATGGGCGCAGGCTTCGGAGCCGCGGCTCTCACGAACATCGCGGAAAATCCTTATTACAAGCCATGAGCCTTCGTGGAGCGGCCTTCCTGCCGTCGGGAGCCGCACGGTCAGCCGGCCGATGGGGGATGGCTCGAAAGAGTCTGGCGCGGAAAGGAGGCATCGGTCAAACTGAAAGTGTGAGGCCATCGGCCGGCATCTCAAGCGAGGAGGCCACCATGAAACGAGCTCTGCTATTGGCGTCCCTGGGTCTGCTGATTGTATTTGTGAACAGCCGTCTGGCGATCGTCAAGGCTCAGGCCAATCCACCAGACCGTTTGGCCGAACCAGACACCGACGGGGTGTTCTATGGGCTTAAAGACGGCAAGCTGATCCCATTGGAGCGACAGACTGCGTCCACCGTTTCCAAGACCAGCGGGCTCTTCATAATGAATATGAGATCCGCATTGGAATTTGCAGGCGCCAAATCCCCGGTCCGGTTCCGGTCCGGGGAGCCCTTGGAATTTGTTGTGCGATCTGAATTGGCGTGGTCTGATTTGGACCCGAATGCCCGTTATTTCTTGCGCCGTTTGGATCAAAAGAAAAAGCAGCGCGAGTTGGTCATCATGACGGGACATCTCTCTCCGCTCGGCTCGTCCACGGAGACGACCGTCGCCCAGGGTGTCCTGCCTGTCGAGATCGGCAAGTATGGCATGAGCTCGTTCAAACTGCGTGCCGGACCACTTCCTCCCGGCGAGTATTCCGTAAGCCGCATCCATGGCCAGACCGCTTTCTGCTTTGGCGTGGACTAGCTGGGATGGCTCTGGCCGGAGCCGGGCCCAGAGGGCGCCCCGTTAGCGAGCGGTGCCGCAAGAGTTGCAAGATTACGGGGCTACCGAACTACTCGCTTTCGTTGGCGGCGACTTCCTTTTCGCGCTCGGCCGGCAAGCCCCGCTCCGCCAGCAGCAGCCGGCGCAGCGTGCGCAGGTTGTTCAGCAGGCGGCGGCTGGCCGTGATGTGCAGGTTGAGCTTGGCCAGGCTGTAGGACACCAGCAGCAGAGCTTCTTTGCGGCGTTCCGCGCTTTCTCGCTCGGCCAGCGCAATCTCGGCTTCCACCTCGCGCCTGGCCTCATCCAGAGCCTCGGCCAACAAGGCCACATACTCGTGAGAGCTCTCGATATTATCGAACGGCGTTTCCGGCTGATAACTCACTCGCCACGCCTTTCCGATCGCCAGGCCGGGAAGCCTGGCAAACTTCCATCATTGTCGCACAAAACACAAGCCGCCGCGTAACGCATTGTTAACTATTCCAATGCCAAGGCGACCAGCGTAGGGCAGGGGATCTCTTCCCCAGCCAGTTGTTGCAGGAAGGGCCTTTCGAGCGCGTCAGCATCGAGTTCCACGGCGCACCCGGCAATCTCCTCCTCCGTCGCACCCGGAAAGCACAGTTCGCAGATGCCCACCGCGCCGCCCGTACGGATCGCGGGCCCGAATGTCCGGCAGGTGAGTGGCCGCGATGCGTACAGATCGCAGGTTCCGGTTGCGGGGTCGAGCACCGGGCACGGCTGGTTATCGTCCGCCGCCTCGTTGAGCACACGGTTGGTGGTGTCGCCGGGGTACTCGCGCCGCAAACGCGCTGCCGCCTCGCGGGCGCGGGTGCGGACGCGCGTGGCGCGCGCCGCGTCGCGTGTCTCCAGTTCCGTCAGCCCGTGGCGCAGTCGGTCGGCGTCCAAGGCGCTGATCTCGAACGCGCCCAGGCAGCACTCGCAACACCCTGGCCGGCACTTGAGCCACGCCCCGGCGTTGCTGGCGGCTTCCGCCAGCGCGGCATCGACGATTTGAATCAGTTTTGTGTCGTCGACCACTTCCTTATAAGGATAGCGGACAGAGAGCCTCGATTCGACTCGCGTAGGGAACAAAATGCCCTTCCGGTGCGTAGAGAAAGAGAAAGGTCCACGCGCATGAGGTTTCTGTTGTGGTGTATCCTGCTCGTACTGTGCTGGCCGCTGGCGCTGGCCGCGCTGGTGCTCTACCCGCTGGTGTGGTTGCTGCTGCTGCCGTTCCGCGTGGTCGGAATCGCGGTGGAAGGCGCCCTGTCGCTGGTCTGGGCGATAGTCACGCTTCCCGCGCGGCTGCTTCGCGTCATCTGAAATCAGCCGCCAGGCGCTAGTTGGTCAACTGGACTTCGACTCCAGGCTGCTGTCCCACCGGGAAGTTGCGGCCCTGAGTGCGGAATTCGTAGCGCTCGATGGCTACCGCGGCGCCCCTCTCGTTGCTGCGGACGACACATCCGTAGATCATGAGCTTCATCGGGCAGTTGTCGTTGAGCAGGACCGGCCAAGTCATCGAGAGTTCGACCGGCATGCCAGTGGTGAGCATGCATTCCGTCGTAAACCACACGCCGCCACTCGATATGTTTATCGTTTTGCCGTTTCCAGTCTCGGCAATCCGTTGACCGTAAAGCATCTTGTAGCGAACTTCCTGTTCGATCTGAAACCGGCGCTTGTTGCGTCGTTCGCGCTCGCTGTTCCGCAATAAGCTGTCATCCTGTATTTCGATCACCCGGCACCGCCTTCTCTTTGTGAAGGTAACCCTTTTAGGATCAATCGCTCAAGTATGTCTTTGGTTAGGCTGGGGGCGTTAACCGGGGGCCCCGAAGTTAATCCTTACCGATGGCCTATTTCCGGCCATTTGTGAGCATTACGGAGTCGGGTCCAAACTTCGGTACTGGGAATTGGGTACCACCCTCTGACGACCATACCACCAAAAATAATTTCAGAATAGTTGCAGAAATTACTGGACAAGCAGGTCTGAAATTGCTAATATCGATACAACACAGACAGCATCCCTGGCGGCGAGTCCCCTCCCGCCGCCAACCCTCTGAGTGCAAGGCCCCGAGATACCCAGCTCGGGGCCTTTTAATTTGTACGGTCAAGCTGGCATCCGGCAGCCCATTCCAGCACTTTTTTCACACTGTGATGAGAGAATCGACGTCGAAAGGTTCCTCACATAGACCAGCCATTGGTACTTCTGGAACCTAGTCTCGCTGAGGGGGCCAGTTTCCCACAAGAATCTTCACTTCATTTGTAGACAAACAGATCCGAAATGATTACTATAGGATCAATACAGACAGCATCCTTGGCGGCGAGTCCCCTCCCGCCGCCACTCTCTGAGTGCAAGGCCCCAAGTTACCCAACTTGGGGCCTTTATCATTTTCAGCGTGCTGCGTCTCTTGAAAATCACCCACACGTCCCCGAGCAGACTGCTGATAAATTGTCAGATCCACATAACAAAGGACTTATTTGTGTCCATTCGTGTGGATTCCGGCCCAACCGGTACCCTCCGCGAGCCCGCCTAGAACAGCCGGTCCTGTTTTTTCAGGTTGCCGAATGTGGCGACATTGGCGAGTGAGAATGAAAACATGATTTGGCTTTCATCGCGGATGCCTGCGTTGTAACGGCGGTATTCCACGTTGAAGCCGCAGCAATCGGTGTTGTACGTAACCAGCGTCGTGGTGTACTCGACCTTCGCCAGGCGATAGTCGTAAACGGCTTCTACGCCTGCGTTCCAGCCGCGGTTGTTGGGATCGCCGTACTGCACGCGGGCCCGATACTGGTTGGCGTATGGAACCAGCAGCGGATTGGTGTGCACCTCATAATCGCCGGCTGAGAAGAAATACTTCCGCCAGTGGTAGTCGATGGCGAAACCGCTATCGACGATGCTGTGAAAGCGGGGATCGTAATCGGCCTGCCAATTCACGCCCAGGCCGCCGATCGGGCTGGCGCGCAGCATGGAGACAATCGGTGAATTGCTGCGCGGGCCGAGCAGGAATGCGTATGCGCTAAGATCGGCGGTGGCGGCGAACAGGTTCGACTGGCCGGAAACGACTGCCCCGCCGAAGTTCGGGTCGAAGTACTGCTTTTCCTTCAGCTCCCAAGTCAGGATCTCCCGGACGGAATCGCCGCGCTTGGCATAAAGGCGGTTGGCGAGCGAAAACTCCAGCTCATTGGTGTTGCTCAGCAGGTCAGTTTCGTCGAAGCGTACCACTCGGTCGAAGTCGCTGCCGATGCCGCCGACGTAGCGGTACGTCGCGCGCGGTTCGATGACGTGCTTCAGCTTGTCGCCGAAGATGGTCTTCTTTTCGAAGACGCGCCCGAGCGAGGGAAGAATCAGGTCGAGCGAGAAGTCGCGCGCGCGGGTCACCAGCTTGCCGCCCACCACCTGGTAAGCCACATAGCCCACCTGCTGGGAGACCGCCGCGTTCGCGGCCTGGCTCTCCCCGTAGACCGCTTCGTCGATGCCCGCGCTCGGCACCAGATCGATGTGCCAGAAGTGCAAAGCGCTGGTGATGTGCGGGGAAAGTTCGAGCCGCGGCGTGAACTGCCCGGTGCGGAAGGTTTCGTAGAGCGTGTTCCCCTGCGGGCCGCCCAGATTAAGATCGGAATTGAAGATGGGTTCCGAGCGGTAGAGCAGGCCCGCGGCGGAATAGAACGAGAACCAAATGGGCAGGTTCTTCCAGATCGCGCGGTCGCGGCCCACGACTTCGACATCCGGCAGTTTGTGGATCAGAACCGCGTCGGTCACCGCGGGCGTCTGCCCGTTGGCTTCGGTCAGCGGCACCTCGGTGGTTTGGAAATTCTCCAGCCGCGCTGCGACGATATCGATCCTGAAGCTGGACCAATCCTTGCCCACCGACCCGATGGAATGAACTTCCGACCCAATGGCTTCATTGAAGGATCCCGACCATTCCTGGCGGAAGTCGAAGGAGCTGACGTAGTTGATGTTGGCCATGCCAGTCCAACCGTGGCCCAGGTCCAGGTGGCCGAGCGCATAAACGTTGAAGCCGCTGTAGTGCTGGTCCGGACTGGTGCCCGGAATAACGCCTTGGCGGTCCTCGACGCCATAGAGGATGATATCGAAGTCCGTGCCCTCGCGCGGCTTGCCGCGAAAGTCCACGTGGTGCGCGAAGGCAGCGGTGTTGTAATCGAAGAAACGGTAAGCGACGTCGAAGCTGCGGCTGATGGCCCAGAAGTAGCCCAAACCCACCATCGGGCCGCGCTGCGAGTGCGCCACCAGGTTGGGCAGCAGAAATCCGCTGCGGCGCGGGCGTTTTTCGAGCGAGTGGTAGAAATAGGGCGTGTAGAAGAGCGGCATCTTGCGCAACAGAAAGGTGCTCTTATACGCCAGCGCCCGCTCGCCGGGAACGATGTCGAATTTCGGCCCGCGCAGCTTCCACCACGGACCCGGCATCTTGCAGTTGGTGATCCACCCGTTGTAGAGAATGTACTTGTCGCCGATGCGCTCGGCCCATTTGCCTTCGAAATGGAAAGGACTGTTGCCGGTCAGGATGCCGCGGCGTACCACCGTCTTGGGCATGGATTCGCCGCGCACGTTGTAGAACTTTCCCTTCTGCTCCTCGGTGTTGTACTCCAGGCGGTCACACCAGATCTGCTCGTTCTTTTCGAAGCTGTGGTAATAAACGTTACCAGTGGCGACCAGATCGTGCGTGTCTTCGTTGTATTCCATCTCGTCGGCCCGCACCAGCAACGCCTTGCTTTCGAGTTGCACGTTGCCGCTGCCAATATAGACCGGGACATGCGACTTCTCCTGATGAATCGCCCAAAAAACCCATTGGTTGAGTTGCAGAGTCTTGTGATCGGGAAGTTGAGGCACGGCGGGTTGCGCGGTGACGCTGGTTTGCGGAGCGGCAGGTGGGGGAGCGGGCTGCTGGGCGTTCGCCGAAGCGCCTAGCACCAGGCAAGCGAATCCAGTAACCAGAAAAACGCAGATCGAGCTACGCGAATTTCCGTGACAAGACTTAACTCTTGTGCTAAGTAATGAAGGAGAGCTTGTCGGAAAGGGCCCCAACCACAGACGGTACCACAGAATGCCGGCTAAGGCTCCGGGCGATTAGCGCACAGTGTGAAGACTATGACCTGTAGTTATTGCGGAACGCGACTCGGCGAAGGCGAACAGCGCTGCGGCCGTTGCGGACGCAAGGACGATGACCGGCTGACAGGCGGATTCACTCTGGTAACCGCCGGAGCCCTGGCGGCTGCACCGAGGCACGTGCCGCAGGAGCGTCCGGCGCGTCCGCCGGTGCCGCGACCGTCGCGCGATATAGGCCGCGCCACACAGTCTTCGCTGTTTCCCGAGAAGCTCGAATCGAACGTGGTTGTGTTCGCACCCGCGCGGCCGAAGACGGCCACTCGCAAGCCCAGAACCAAGACCGGCAAGGGCGTGCCGGAGGGGCAGGGAAAACTGGAATTCCTGGAGGCAGCGCCTTCCAAGCCGCGCACTCTGGGCACCACCGTCGAGGCCACGATTTATTGCGATGCGCCGGTGGCGAATCCGTTGCACCGCGCGGTCGCGGCGGCTCTGGATTGGGCCATGGTGCTGATTGCGTATGCCTGTTTTCTGCTCGTGTTTCGACTCCTCGCCGGTCAAGTCGTCTTGAACAAAACCAATTTGATGGTTTTCGGCGGTGCGTTGCTGCTCATCGGCTTTACCTACGGCCTGCTGCCGGCGATCGCCGGCACCGAGACTCCGGGTATGCGCTGGACGCGGCTGCGGCTCACCACGTTTGACGGCTTTACTCCGGAGCCGCGCCATCGCTTGCTGCGCATGCTCGGCTCGTGTCTGAGCGTGTGCTCCGTAGTGGGCTTGCTGTGGTCGCTGGTGGACGAGGAAGGCCTCGCCTGGCAGGACCACATTTCCGGCACTTTCCCGACTCCCTCCCTGGATCGGTAGGGCACGCTTTAGCTTGCCAACGCCCGCTTGCGGGCGCATTTTTTCTTGCCGACCATAGTTCTCACTGATTCGCCGCAGCCTTCCGCAGCCGGTCCAGCACGCCGGCCCATTCCGGCCTTTCCGGCGGGCATTCCACTGCGATCCACTCCCATCCCTCGCCATCCAGACGGTGCAGCGTTCGATAGAGCGCGGCGGCGTATTCACGCGGATCGGCTGGCACTTCCCGGCCCAGCCGCAGCCATGCGCCACGTCCTTCCGGCGGCGCATCGCCGGGCGCGATCAGATAGAGCGGCGTAGCCGGCCGGTAGTGGCGGGGATGCATGCCGGGCGATGGGTGCGGCCCTTCCGCGGCGCCCGCCGCGATCTCGACCGGTCCGATCAGGCTTTCGATTTCGGGCAGCGGGATCACGCCCGGCCGCAACAGCAGCGGCGCGCCCTCGAGCGACAGCACGGTGGATTCGATTCCCACCTGCGCCGGGCCGCCATCCAGCACGAAATCGGCAAGCTCCTCCGGCACGTCCTTCGCCGCGGTGGGCGAAAGCTCGGTGAAGCGGTTGGCGCTGGGCGCGGCAATCGGCACGCGCGCGAGGCGGATCAACTCGAGCGCCAGCGAATGCGCCGGCATGCGCAGCCCTACCGTGGCGAGGCCCGCGGTGACGATGTCCGGCACCACGCTACGCTTGCGTAGCACCAGCGTCAGCGGCCCCGGCCAATAGCGGCGCGCCAGAACTTCCGCCGCTTCCGGCCAAACCGCAGCTAGCGTTTGCGCCATCGCAATCGAATCCACGTGTACGATCATCGGGCTCGAGTACGGCCTCCGCTTGGCGGCGAAGATGCGTTCCACCGCCGCCCGGTCCAGCGCATTGGCGCCCAGCCCGTAGACGGTTTCGGTCGGGAAAGCCACCAGGCGCCCTGCGCGGATCAATTCCGCGGCGTGCGCTACGCTGGTTTGGTCGGCGCTCACTCCGGCGCTTCGTCCTTATCGTCGCCGGCGACGCGGCCGGTCTTGCGCCACACCAGGTACGCGTGAATCAGCCCGTCCAGGTCGCCCTCCAGCACGCGGTCCACATCACCCAGCGACAGCTTGCTGCGCAGGTCCTTCACCAGCCGGTACGGCGCCAGCACGTAATTGCGGATCTGGCTGCCGAAACTGGCTTCCAGCTT
>Ga0181523_10001546_pt1 | contig 24335 bp, 22 predicted proteins | sample PEATcosm2014_Bin_43_FD_119752 | JGI IMG/M metagenome (GOLD analysis project Ga0181523, IMG submission 119752) | Peatland microbial communities from MTU Mesocosm Facility, Houghton, MI, USA - PEATcosm2014_Bin05_30_metaG | ecosystem: Environmental > Terrestrial > Soil > Wetlands > Peat | place... | reverse complement strand
GCAATATTTCAGACATGGTCCCGCCTGCAGAAGCGATATCACTCTGTTTTCTTGTCACCAGCGCATCCACAAACACCTCCATGAGAATCGTTACTTAGTATAATCTTACCCCGCGGCAGATTTTTTTTCAATCTGAAACGGTATTAGAGTACGGGCGGCGTCAGCTTTGGAGCGTCCGGATTTTATTTATAATGTTCGTCGTCGACATCCCGCTTGTGAAAGGCAGACTATGCACTTCCGGAACAAGGTCTGCACCTACGATATCTTCCTTCTTCCAGTCGCCGCCCTTGACGAGTACATCAGGCTTGAGCAAATTAATTAAATCGTACGGCGTGTCCTCGTCAAAGACAGTCACGTAATCGACCATCACGAGGGATGCAAGTACTTCGGCCCTCTGATCCTCGGGATTTACAGGACGTCCCGGCTTTAACATGCCAACTGAGTCGTCCGAATTGAGGCCGATTACAAGGAAATCTCCCAGTGCTTTTGCTTCCCTAAGGTAACGGACGTGGCCGACATGTAAAATGTCGAAGCAGCCATTTGTGAAGACGATCCGCTTTCCCTGTTCTTTCAGCCTTTCGAGTTCTTTCTTCAAGTCTTTGCGGGAAAGTATCGCACCCATTATTTTGGCAGTTTCAGCTTCTCTGTAGCCTTGATCAGAATCTCTTTATCGCTTTTGTAGTGCAGCATATTGATGGCTTCGTCGAGAGGAAACCATCCGGCCTCATCGACTTCCCAGCTGAAATTGTTTGTCTCACCGGAGACATGTTCCAGCAGGAAATAGGTCACGGTCTTCTTGCATTTGGCGTTTTCATCCTTGAGGTAGAACCAGTAGGACTTCTCCCCAAGCTTGTCGATAATTGATCCAGTAAGGCCGGTCTCTTCCTGAATCTCCCTGACAGCAGCCATTTCCGGGCTTTCGTCTTTGTCGATTATTCCTTTGGGAAGCGTCCAGACAGTCCTGTTTTTTGTTGCGATCAGCCCGACATCGAAGTGGTCGTCAGTCTTTCTGAAGATCACACCTCCGGAAGAGTAGAGGTATTTGATTGAAGCCGGTTTCATCAGGGCAGGACCTTGCCAGCAGCGAGCCTGAAGATATCGTTATACATGACGAGCGCCATTAGAGCAAGGAGTAGCACGATGCCGATTCTCTGTGAGATGGCAATGGCTGTATCGCTCACGGGGTTGCCTGTTACTGCCTCGATAGCCATAAAGAGCAGATGACCGCCGTCGAGAACGGGTATGGGCAGTATGTTCAACACCCCCAGATTAACACTGACAAGTGCCATAAACAGAAAATAGGTAATTGCACCTGCAGATGCCGCCTTGCTCGATTCGGTGAAGATACTTATGGGCCCGCCGAGATTCTTGAATGAGATCTCCCCGCTCAGAGTCATCCAGAGCGAGTCGAATATTACGGTACCCATTTTATATGTTGCATATGCCCCCTGGCTCGGAGCATCAAGCAGGGATGGGCTTTCGATGAGAGTGTATAATCCCTGCCCGGTTTTCCTGATGCCGATGCGGCCGATACTGATTGTTTTACCGGACTTGTCGGTCTGTTGGACCGCAAGCGGAGTAATAGTGAATTTTAGCAGATCTGCGCCACGCCGGACAGCGAACTCAAGAGGCTTGCCGGGATTCATCCCTACAACATTTATAATGTCGATCCATGTGGTTATGTCGGTGTCGCCGATCCTTACAATCTTGTCTCCCTTTTGAAGGCCGGCAGCAGCCGCTGGATAATTGGGTTCGATCTCGTCCGCTGTCGGCATGAGATTCTTAAGGTCAGGAACGGGGACTTGGATGCCGACTGCCAGCAGCGATGTGTAGAGTCCGAATGTTAGGAGGATATTGAATAGCGGGCCGGCAAGGACGATCAAAGCCTTTTTCCAGAGCTTCTGTCCCTTGAATGAACGCGCGGTATCAGCGGGTTCGACTTCGTCCCCAACATCTTCACCGTACATCTTCACGTATCCGCCTAGCGGAAGGGCCGAGATCAGGTACTCAGTCTCGCCTATTTTCTTGCCGATGATCTTCGGCCCGAAGCCGAGAGAGAATTTCAGCACCTTGACGTTGCTCAATTTCGCAAATACGAAATGTCCCAACTCGTGAACAAAAATCAGAATGCCGAAGAGCACCACAGCCAATATTACACTCACTTCTTCAGGACCTCCGCTGCCTTTATCCGCGCCCACCGGTCGGCTTCAAGTACAATGTCGATCTGCCGCGCCTCTTTCACTTCATGGGAGTTCATGACCTTTTTTATTATAGCAGGTATATCCGTAAAGCTTATAAGACCATCGAGAAAGGCATGGACTGCCACTTCGTTCGCAGCGTTCAGTACCGCAAGCATGGTGCCGCCCTTTTCGGCTGCTGCATAAGCAAGAGGAAGGCATGGGAATGCAGCGGTATCGGGCTGATGAAAGGTAAGGCCTGAGAGTTTTTCCCATGCGAGAGGCTCCATTACCTCGTTCAATCTTTCAGGGTAAGAAAGGGCATAGGCGATCGGACCTTTCATATCGGGCTTCGAAAGTTGGGCGAGGCAACTGCCGTCGGTGAACTCGACGATTGAATGCACTATGCTCTGAGGATGTACGAGCACATCAATCTTGTCCAGGGGTATGTCGAAAAGCGCACGCGCTTCGATGACCTCGAGCCCTTTATTCATGAGCGTAGCAGAATCGATGGAAATCTTCCTTCCCATCTGCCAGTTGGGATGGCGAAGGGCATCGGACGCGGTGATGTCTGTCAGTTCTTCGGCCTTTCGACCGAAAAACGGCCCGCCCGACGCGGTCAGAATCAATCTCCTGACAGAGTCCTTGCGGCAACCGTTCATGCATTGGAAAAGGGCGCTGTGCTCACTGTCGACAGGAAGAAGCCTTGCACCTGATTTCTTCACTTCGGCATTGACGATATCTCCTGCCATGACCAATGTCTCTTTATTTGCAAGGGCAACTATTTTCCCTTCCTTTACGGCAGCCAGTGTAGGCAGAAGTCCAGCAGAACCAACTATGGCGGATATGACTGTATCTGCGTCACTCATCGCTGCCACAGTGCAAACACCTTCGATGCCGCACAGGACATCCAAGGTGATGCCGCATCCCGACAGCTCTTTTCTCAGGGATGAACAGCTTTCGGAGTCGGCGACAGCCACTAGCTTTGGCTTGAACCTGACAATCTGTTCCTTTAGCAACTCGATATTCTTTCCCGCCGCCAAGCCCAGGACATTGAAACGTTCTGGAAACTTCGCGATAACATTGAGGGCGTTTTTCCCAATGGAACCTGTAGATCCTAGTATGACTATATTCTTCATATGAACCATTTCAGCAGATAGAGCGCTGGTCCTGCAAAAAGGATGCTGTCAATCCTGTCCAGGACGCCGCCGTGCCCGGGGATAATGCTGCCGGAGTCCTTGATACCGGCGTCACGCTTAAACATCGATTCAACGAGATCTCCGACGATAGTTACAGCGCCCAGCGTGGCGCCGATCCATGCGAGCTCGAGTTTCCCCGCTCCTCTAATCAGGAAACTTCCGAACACCACGGCCGCAAATATGCCGCCACCGATGGACCCGATTGCCCCTTCTACCGTTTTGTTCGGGCTTACTTCCTTATAAAGTTTTCTCTTGCCGAGTCTGCTGCCGATGCTATAGGCAAAAGTATCGGCACTCCAGACGCAAAGGCAGAGCAGGAATATCCACTCATACCCGATGAGCCGAAGATACCAGAGAGGCAGTAGCAAAGCAGGTATATACAGTATTCCGATGAGTGCCGGTGAAAGGTCTCTCAACGCCGAAGAGGGGTCTTTTATCAAGAAAAGCCTGGCGGAAGCGACAGATATGAATATTATAATGAAGACCATTGCTTGTGCCTTTTCCGGTCCATTGTCGGGAAGGAAAACCGCAGAGCCCAGCAGGAGTGCCCCGGCAAGCATACCGATGCAGGACATAGATTTTGTCGTCCGGTACATGACATAAAATTCATGCTGGGCGAGGGCTGACACAACTGCCAAGAGCACCAGGAAGAAGACAGGCGGCAGTTTGGTGATGTACAGGTATAGCAGCGGGATGGCAATGAGGGCCACAATCACTCTTTTCAGGAGCATTGAATCTTACCATCCTTGACCTTACCGAAACGCCTGTCTCTCATTTGATATTGATAGATTGCCTCAAGGAACTCTTCGCGGGAAAAATCAGGCCACAGGGTGCTTGTGAAAAGGAACTCTGAGTATGCCGACTGCCATAGAAGAAAATTGCTCAGCCTTTGCTCCCCGCTGGTCCTGATGATTAAGTCCGGGTCCGGCGCGCCGGCCGTATCCATGAGGCAGGCGAGACGCTCTTCTGTTATCTCTTCGATTGGTGTATCAGCCCGGATCAATTTCCTGACCGCCCTGATGATCTCATCCCGGCCGCCATAGCTCAAAGCGCAATGAACGACTAGGCGTGAATTGGCCCCAGTTGTTTTTTCGACATGCTCGATCAAGTCTCTGATATGCTCAGACAGTTTGTCCCTGTTGCCTATCATCCTGAACCGGATGCTCTCTTTCATGAAGTTGTCGAGGTCGTTAATCAGGAACGTCTCGAGAAGATTCATGATCACCGATATTTCTGATTCGGGTCTGTTCCAGTTCTCAAGCGAAAAAGCATAAAGAGAGAGGGTTTTAATGCCGATACCGCAAGCAGCCCTCGTGATTTCAGAAACCCTTTCAACCCCTCTCTTGTGACCTTCGGAGCGGGGCAAGCCTCTGAGCTCCGCCCAGCGGCCATTGCCGTCCATTATGATTCCGACATGTCGTGGAATAGCTCTTTCTTTCACCTCATCACCGCAATAAGGACTTCATTTTTTAAAGTCATGTGCCGATAAAACAATTTCAAGGTTAGCGGCCCTTGGTCGAAAAGATATAGAGAGTGATTCCCATGGGATTATGCCCTTTCAGCAAGTCCATAGCATTGGTCAGGAGGTAAGGCTTGACCAGAACGAGAAGCCTGTCGCCGATCACTGTATAGTCAAGGATGTTTCCTCCAACTTCTTCGAGAAAGCTCGTCTCTTCAACCGAAATCCCGTTCCACCAGAAGCTCCTGAGCTCAGCGGAGGAATAGCCGATGCTCCTGGCAAAGTTGAGCATGGCTTTGCGCTTAGGGGCCAGGACCTCGGCGTTATAGGCTACGAGCCGGTCCTTAAGTGTCCAGCTGCCTTTTTCGATCATCAAATTACCGGATTCTTTCTTATAGGCATCGGAAAAACCGCCGAAGTCTTCCTTGCTTACCCATGTTCTTATACCTTTGTCGTTATAAAAGTTGAGGATGCCGTTATCACCCCATGCGAACAAGGCCCGACGTCCGTCTGGCGCATAAACATACTGAAAATCGTAAATGTTAACCCCTTGCGGAAGCTTGATCTCAGCCCCATTCTTAAAATGGCCATCGGCATAATCGATCGCATACATCTTGCCTTCGAATCCTTCGCCCGCGGAGAAGCTTTGAGCTATAATGCCGCTTTCAATCTTCCTGATGAAGATGTCGTCAGCCTGCCATATAAGCTTGAACTTGTCGCCTTCCAGCACGTAAATATAGGAACGCACTCCTGTAGAGGAACCTGCCGTGCGAGATTTGTAGAAAGAGTCGTCATCTGTCATTGACGTAACGGGCTTGCCGTTGGACAGGGTAGTGATAAGGATCGCATCCCGGCCGTTCTTCTTTATATCGATGGTATCGATCCAAAGTATCTCTCCCGTGCCCGGAGGGTCGAACTCCCATAGGAGCTTTAGATTAATGTCCGGCTTATACACTCCAATGTGGTCTCCCGATGCCAGCACGATCTCGGGATTACCGCCGCCGTCAAAATCGCCAACGGTGAGTCGTCGCGCACTGAAAGGCATTTTATATGACAGGAGGGCTTCGCCTTCGCGGGGGGCAAATACCCCTGAAGAAAATTTCAGCTGCTTTACCATTGCGACATGGATCGAAGTCTTTGTCTCCGAAAATTGCTTTCCGTCGGTCACCCAATAAAGCCTTTGGGCTACTTCGACATTCGTCTTCTCCTCTTCCGAGTTGAGGACAAGGGCCACCTCGGCGCCCTTCGCTTTGGCTTCGGCAATCACTTCGGTAGGTGTGGCATTAAGCAGTGCCGTATCGATTAACTCGAAGCGACCCGAATCGAGCAAGGCGTGGTAATAGGCGTCACCGAGATACCAATCAATATTGCCCTGGTAAAACAAAAGCCTTATTTTTCGCGCCGGTATTTTGACCTTGGCGCCCTGAAAATCCTCGGGCTTGCCCGTAATTGTCGTCCCTTTCGCGGAGGAAGCGTCGACAGAGATTACATCGACTGTGCCGACTTGTGCCTGGACATTTCCAAGGGGCTCCTTGGTGACTGGATGTATGAACGGTGCCCCTTCCTTGAATACGGTAATCCTCATTCCAACTTTGACCGCAGCAGAGGTGCCTTTGTCAAAAGTGACTGACTGTCCATCCACCGAGCTGACATTTCCCGTGACGGGGACGAAGTAAGAGAGAATTTCTTCCTTCAGGCTGTTGAGAGAAGATCCGAGTGCAGTTACGGATGGTTCATTCTTTCCAGCGGCGCCACAGGGAGGCGGCAGCAACACCGCAGCACAGGCGACAAGCAATATGATCATTACTATCTTTCTTATCATTTAAATGAAGCACCCCCCGATCGTTCTCAAAAATGCAAATATCAGTTTAAAATATAGCCCGAATATAAGTCAAAACCCTTGACTAAAGAAGGTATTTAAGGTTTAAATAAAATCCATGAGAAAAATGTCCGTGTTCTTTATATCGGTATCAGTTCTGCTGGGTATAATATTTCTTGCCGGGTGCGGGAAAAAAGAGGTGAAGCCTGAAGAGGCTTACGACCCGGAAAAATACCTTGAGAATGCGGATACGATGGTGGGCAAGAAGAATTACGAGGAAGCCCGCAAGGTCCTCCTCGAGGTCAAAAACCGCGATTCGCAGAAGAAATACGGCGCACTGGCGCAGTTGAAGATAGCCGACACGTATATCAAGGAAGGTGACCCCGATCTCGCTATTACGGAATACCGTAAATTTATCGAGAATTATCCCGACAACCAATTTGCGTCCTATGCCCAGTACCAGATCGCAATGGCTTATTATTCCCAGATCGAGTCCCCTGACCGCGGTTCAGGTGCGGCAAAGAGTGCACTAATAGAGTTCAAACGTCTCAAACAGGTTTATCCGAGGAACCCGTATCGGGACGTCGTTGAACTCAGGATTGAAAAGGCAGAGAATACAATTGCCGACGGAGACTTCATGATCGGAGAGTTCTATTTCAATAAGGAATCATATAAGGCTGCTGTCGACAGGCTCGAAGGCCTGCTCTCAAAGTATCCCGACTACAAGAGGGCAGACCAGGCTCTCCTGATAATCGGGAAGTCATACAAGGCACTCAAAATAAACGACAAAGCCAAAGAGGTTTTTAACAGACTCATTGAAAAATACCCGGCGAGCGCTGCTGCAAAAGAGGCCACTAAGCTCTCCCCACGTTAATCCAGAATGTATCATCGAGGAGTAACCGCGATTTGCGACCTGAATATTATCCTGCATTTTTAGATCTTAGAGGGAAAAAATGTGTTGTCGTCGGCGGGGGAAGGGTTGCGGAACGAAAGGTGACTGCACTGGTAGCATCCGGGGCTGATGTCCATGTCATAAGTCCTCAACTTGTCGTCACTCTTGACAGGCTCAGGGTAAAGGGTGCTATCCAGCATATCGCCAGGGCATATAGGAATGGCGATCTCAGGGATGCTTTTCTGGTTATCGCAGCTACATCCGACGAGGTCATCAATAGGACTGTGTCAAGGGACGCGCCCTTTCTGGTCAATGTCGCCGATGGACCCGGACTGGCCAACTTCATCGTGCCGGCGGTGGTTAATAGCGGACCATTGAAGATAGCGGTCTCTACCGGAGGGGCAAGCCCGGCCATGGCCGCATCCGTCAGGCGGGAGCTTGAGCTCCTCTATGGAAAAGATGTACGGCGTTACCTCCTATTTATCGGGAAGCTGAGGAAGGAGGTTCTGGAAACAATCGTCGATGCGAAGGCTAGAGAAGTCTTCTTCAAGATGGTGGGATCGACAGAAACCCTCGGTCTCGTCCGGGATGAAGGTTTTGAGAAAGCCAGGGCGATAATTATGGAAAGATTATCGCAGTTGAGGGGGACGAAATGCTTAATGTAGGTGTTATCGGAGTCGGATATCTCGGTCAGCATCACGCCAGGATATTTTCAGAGCTTGAAGGCGTGAATCTTACCGCCGTTATCGACGCCGATCTGAAAAGGGCCGAAGAAATAGCCTCAAAGTACGGAGGGAAAGCCTTTGCCGATCATCGCGAGGCTATGGGCGCGGTAGATGCATTCAGCATCGCTGCCCCTACGACCATGCATCACCGGATAGCGCTGGACTGCATCAGGGCAGGCAAGGACATCCTGGTCGAAAAGCCGATAGCTGCAACCATCGAAGAGGCCGACGATATAATCCGCGAATCCGACAACAGCGGGTTGATTGTGCAGATAGGGCATCTTGAAAGGTTCAATCCAGCTGTCCAAGCGGTTTTCCCGATGATCAAGCATCCTGTTTTTTTCGAGGCCGAGAGGCTTTCTCCTTTCCTGGGAAGAGGTATCGACGTTGATATCACCCTGGATCTGATGATCCATGATATCGACATCATACTGGCCCTCTTGGCACACGGGGGCAGCGCGCCAGAGGTCAGGGACATAAAGGCTTCAGCCGCAAAGGTGCTTACCGCGAATATCGACGAGGCTAGGGCGTGGTTCGAGTTCGAAAACGGCGCGCAGGCGCTCCTTACCGCCAGCAGGCTCTCATTCGAGAAGTCGAGGAAGCTGAAGATTTTCCAGGATGATACCTTTCTGCTGGTCGATTATCAGAGCATGGAGATAAAACGCTTTTCAAACGAGAATGGTAAAATAGCATCCGAGACGATCCCTGTTGTGAAGCATGAACCCCTGAAGGAAGAGCTCAGGGACTTCATCGATTGCATAGTCAGGAGGCGCAGGCCGCTCGTTTCTGCGTCAGACGGAAGGAATGCCCTGAAGATCGCAATGAAGATAGGGGAAATGATACCGGTAATGAAAAAAAAGAAAGGACAAGCGCCGAAGATTTAAATCGGCGGAAACAGGTGACATTCTTATGATACCAATGCTCGATTTGAAAAAGCAGTACCTCGCAATAAAGGATGAAATACTTTCGGCAATGAGCGAAGTGCTCGAAAGTTCACAGTATGTTCTGGGCAAAAAAGGCGCCGAACTCGAAGATAAGGTCAAAGCATATCACGGGATGACGGAGGCGATAGGGGTTGCGTCCGGCACGGATGCCCTCCACCTTGCGGTTCGCGCCTTGGGAATTGGTTCGGGAGACGAGGTCATTACGACTCCCTTTACCTTTTTTGCGACGGTGGAAGCGATAATGTATGTCGGAGCGCTGCCGGTTTTTGCCGACATCGAACCTGATACCTTTAATATCGACCCTGCATCGGTCGAAAGGCTCATCACGAAAAAGACAAAGGCAATCATGCCTGTCCATATCTTCGGACATCCCGCGGACATGGAGAGGATAATGGGGCTCGCAAAGGCCTATGGGCTCAAGGTCATCGAGGATTGCGCGCAGTCGTTCGGCTCGTCCCTGCACGGCAAAAAGACCGGCAGCTTCGGCGATGCGGCATGCTTCAGTTTTTATCCTAGCAAGAATCTTGGCGCATACGGCGACGGCGGGATGCTCATCCTCAATGATCACGAGGTGGCCGACATGGTAAAGAAATTGAGGAACCACGGCTCCAAGGGAGGCTACCGGCATGAATGCCTGGGATACAACAGCAGGCTCGACGAGCTTCAGGCAGCTATTCTACTGACCAAACTGAAGAGAATAGATGAATACAATTCCAAGAGACGCCAAAAAGCGGCCCTCTACAAGCAATTGTTGTCTGGTGTTGTTGCCTGCCCTGTCGAAAAAGAAGGCGCTGTGCATGTGTATCATCAATATACGATAAGAAGCAGCAGAAGAAACGATATACAAAAATATCTGAAAGAGCGTGAAATGTCCTCCGTGATTTACTATCCGTTCCCTCTCCATCTGCAGGAGGCAATGAAGTTTCTTGGTCATAAGGAAGGTGATTTCCCGGTGACGGAACAGGTTTCCCGCGAAGTGCTTTCGCTGCCGATTTATCCAGAACTGGACGAAAGGGACATCCATCTTATCTCCGATACAATTCGTCAATGCCTCACGTAACGATAGAAAAGGTAATGATCATTGCCGGGGAGAGCTCCGGAGAACTTTATGGGGCCTTTCTTGCAAGAAGCATCGCTGCCCTCTCTCCAGGTGTAAGGATAATCGGCGTGGGCGGAGATCGCATGGCGGACGCGGGCGTCGAATTGATATCCGGGATATCGAGTTCCTTCGGCCTGATCGAGGTTATCAGGACTTACCGTGAGCTTAAGAACACCTTCCGCAAGACTGTTGCTGCCCTATCATCCTTCATGCCTCAGGTCCTTGTGCTGATCGACTATCCTGATTTCAATCTCAGGTTGGCTGCTGAGGCGAAAAAGAAAGGAATAAAAGTCCTCTATTATGTTAGCCCTCAGGTGTGGGCTTGGAGGAAAGGCCGCATATATACTATCAGCCGGCTCGTCGATAAAATGGCGGTGATACTACCTTTTGAGGAAGGTATTTATCGTGAGACGGGATTATCCTGCGAATTTGTCGGTCACCCCGCGGTTGATGAGATTCGTGAGATCATAGCGCAGGAAGGCTTCAGCTCGGCTAATATAGGGTCCGCCGAACTCAAGGCAAGAATGAAGCAGAAGCTGGGACTTGACATGTCGAGGCCGGTCATCACCATCATGCCTGGGAGCAGGCGCCATGAGATATCGAGGCTCCTTCCGGTTCTTGAGCATTCGATCTCTGAGATCCAAAAGAAGTACCCCGAATATCAATGTGTCATACCGGTTGCCCCCAATCTCGATAAACGGCTTTTTGAAGACTCAGCCCTTCCAGCTACTTGTCATTTGATTCAGCAGGGCGCTATCGAAGCGCTCGCTGCATCGGATGTTGCGGTGATCGCTTCCGGGACGTCCACGCTTCAGGCAGCCCTGCTTGAAACACCCATGGTGATTGTATACAAACTTTCCCCGATCACCTTTTTCGTCGGAAAGCTTATCGTCAAGGTCAGGTATATCGGCCTCGTGAACCTGCTGCTTGAAAACTCTGTACAAGATGACACCGGCCTCCGGATTAAAGAGCTGCTGCAGGACAATGCTTCCGCTACGAATATCTTCTCTGAACTATGTAATATTATAGACAGTCAGATTTATCGGATCGGGATGTTGTCTCAGTTGTCTAAAATCAGGGGATTATATAAAGGCAAAAGTGCTTCGGCGAGGGTGGCCGAGATGGTCCTGGAACTTTGCAATGCATAATCCAGATGGGAGGAAGGTACCGAAGTCTGTATAATGCGATGAGAAACCGTATTCCGTCGCGAATAGTTAAGGTTTTCCTCAGATATGATCCTATTTATGAACAAAAGGACGGGTATGAAAATCTTTAAAGGTATAGCTATAAAAACTTAGGTACCTCCCTCAAATCCGGATTTGAGAATCTATGATGCTGATGTACATTATTTATAACATCCTTTATGCTGTTGTCCTGCTTTTCATACTCCCTTTCGAGTATTTCAAGCGACCCGCGGATTTGCGGCGCCGCTGGCTGAAGGAGCGGCTGGGATTTCTGCCTGTATCTTCAAATGCCAACGGGGCGATATGGGTCCATGCCGTATCAGTCGGAGAGGTCATTGCATCCATCCCCTTATTAAAGAGACTCAAGACCTCATATCCCGACAAGGAGATAGTGCTTTCGACGGTTACCGACACCGGACAGAAGGTTGCGAGGGAAAGGGCCGGAGATATGGCCAGGATAATCTATATCCCTTTCGACATAACTCTTGCAGTTGCAAATGCTTTTTACCGCGTGCGGCCCGCTCTCTTTGTTATAATGGAGACCGAACTCTGGCCCGTCATAATACATTTTTTCAAAAAGCGCGGGGTCCCTGTGCTGCTGATGAACGGCAGGCTGTCGGAGAAGTCCGTAAGGGGATATCTGAAACTCCGCTTCTTTTTTGGTCAGGTTATGAAAGACATCTCTTTTTTTTGCATGCAGAATGAACTTTATGCGGACAGGATCATCTCGATTGGGGCAGGTGAGGAGAACGTCCATGCAACGGGTAATTTCAAATTCGATACGAAGCCTTCGTCTCCTGTCCCGGCCTGGACCGGGATGCTGACAGGACCGGTCCTCATTGCCGGTAGCACTCACCGCTCTGAAGAAGATATCGTGCTGGATCTTTTCACGCAGCTTATTCCAGACAACCCCACGCTTAATCTCATAATTGCACCGCGCCATCCTGAAAGATTCAGGGAGGTGGAAGAGATTGTAATGAAGCGGGGCATCAAGTATATCAAGAGATCGGAGATAAAAGATTATGATTCTCAAATGCGAAATATTGTTGTAATCCTTGACGTTATGGGAGAGCTTTCATCCGTCTACGGTGCAGCCGATATCGCCATTATGGGCGGGAGCTTTATTGAACATGGCGGACAGAATCCTCTGGAGCCGGCCTCTTGGGGCAAGGCGATTGTCTGCGGCCCCCATATGGAGAATTTTCTGTTTGTCGATGAATTCTACCGCAGCGGAGCGGCGGTGATGGCCGGGAGAGAGAATCTTTACGGAATAGTGAAAGAAATTCTCGGTTCGCCCGAAAGGACAGCACAAATGGGAAGAGCTGCTAAAGAATTGTACGAAAAAGATGCAGGGGCGACCGGCCGGGCAATGGAGGTAGTTAGGAAATACATCTGACCCGATCTTATCGAAGGCAGTAACTGCTGATATGCACCAGCTGCTATATAGCATAATTGCAACAGACGATTGAATAAGGGTAAAATGCCTAATGGGCCTCGATAGGGCAGGAAGAAAGGATCAGCAGTTTTATTCGGGAAGCTATGATGGAAAATGACAGGGTAAATCTTGTACGAAATTTCATCAAGGCGATCTTGAAGACAAAAAAAATGCTTCAGATCTATCCCTCCAATAATGTCATTTATATTGCCGCCATCGATGAAGCCTATGCCCTCGCAAAAGAGTATTTGGACCTGCATGGTGAACTTACGTTACAAATAAAACCCGCCGAGATATTGGTCGACACTGAACAAGCCTACCAGAGCCCCGGAAAGACGGACAACTTTGCACTTTTCTTCTTTAAGGAAGGGATCAGGGAAGTGATTTTCAAAGAGACACTCTCCAAGTCTGAACTCGAAGATTTCCTGAAGCTGACGGGGACAGACTTTGACAAAGACGACTCCGGTGATGATTTCCTTTCCGCCTCCTGGGGCAGGAGCTTTGAAAACATCAAGTTCACAATAGATGACGTCGCTTATCTCGAATCTGATTCGAGCCATGGAGGGGGACAGGACAGCGGTCCAGGAGAGACCTCGGAACGACCGGGTTCAGAAGGCGGACCCAGCGAAGCGGAGTCAGGTCCTGGGGAAAATGCCTCGGGATTCGGTACACTGTTTTCTTTCGGCCGTGACATGCAGGGCCAAATCAACCCCGATGAAACCGCCAGCGGTGAAGTATATTCTCAGAGGAGCACTCAAAAAAATAGCCTATCAACTGCATATAGCGATGCCCTTGTCAAGGAAGATTCAATTGCGGTTGAAGTCGGCGAACTCGCGGCGGAAGAGAGAGGAATGATGCTTGCCGAAATGGAAAGAGATCCCTCCGAAAAGAGCGATCAACTAGCTACAATTCTCGTTGCGATGCTCTCGAAATCCAGCCCCCCTGTCGATGCCGGCAATCTGACCAAGGCTTTGGAAGACCTTATTCTCTTTTCGTTCAGACGGAATGACCTTGGTACTGCCATTATCGCCCTTCGCTTGATTGAAGAAATTCCTGTTGAGCATCGTGAGGGCTCTGGGCTAAAAGAGCCAATCGCCAATTTTTTCTCTTTTTGTCGTTCGGCGGATGTCATGGAGAAGCTGGGGAGCATGCTTGATTCTTTGAAGGAATTCAACGAAGAGGCCCTGCAGGAATATGCGGGACATCTCGGCGTGGAAGCTCTTTCCTCCTTCATTGCCCTTCTGGAGCGTCTCGAAAATATACATGCTAGGAGAATGGTAAATAATGTTCTCATTCGTCTCGGAAAGCAGAATGTTCGGCCACTGTGCGAACACCTGAAGGACCCGACCTGGTTCGTTGTGAGAAACATGGTCTATATTTTGCGGAACATCGGAAACAATTCCGTTTTGGATGAAATCCTGACTGTGGCCGGGCATGATCATCCCAGGGTGAGACTGGAGGTTGTTAAGGCTCTGCACGATTTCAGGAGTGTGAAGGCACTCCAGGCATTGAAAGAGTTTTTCGACGACAGGGATTCGACGGTCAGGCTGTCCTCCATAACCGTGATCGGCGCCATGGCAAAAGAGACAACGGGCGCCAGTCTATTCGCACGCGATGCCGTCATCGCTAAGATCAGGGAAAAACATTTCGAGGAAAGGGAGTTCAAGGAAAAGAAGTCCTTTTACGAAACGCTGGCCTTGCTGCATGACAAGACGGCAGATGAATACATGATGGACATATTGAAAAAGAAAAGCATCTTCGGCGGCAGGAAAAGTATTGAAAACAGGGCGTGCGCGGCACATTACCTTGGACTGGCCAAATGCAGGGAGGCCCTTCCGTTCCTCGAGAAACTGAGAGGATCTTCGGATACGCTTTTAAGAGAGCATGTGACCACCGCAATACAGAGGATAAGTAATGCATAACCCGCGCCCCCAGGCAATCAGGGAAGCAAAGGACATAGTCAACAGGCTTGCTATTATTCTCAAGATAGGCCAGACATACAGCGCGGACAATCAAGCAGTGGTCAAGGCAGTGGATTCTTTGGTGGAGATGGTCACCCCGGTGCTGCGAAATGAAAAATCGATCGTCATTGAACTTCTGGGCGAATATTTTCATCTTAACGAAGCGCGGATTCGCTACACTGTCCAGTACTATGTGAATTTCGATTTCCTGATGGAAGAGTTCCGAAAACGCGGGCTTGGCAGCATAACTTTCAACGATACGATATCGCGCCGTGACATTCAGGACTTTATGAGGGCATTCCTGTCATGCCCAACCTCCGACTCTCCTTTTGTCATCCTGAAAGGGGCCGTCGAAACCATCGATTCCATCAACATCGGGGCCCTCAAGCAGGCGCGTGAGGGCAATATCGTCGACAAGAGGCATACGCTCAGACGGACTTATTTCAATGCGGTGTCCAATTTGAAAACCGTTGTCGGCCGGATAAAGGGAGGTGCCGAAAATGTCGACATAAAAAAGGCCCGGCTGGTGGTCAATTCTCTTGTCGATTTGATACTAGAGGAAGAGCAGATGCTCATCAGCATGACTGCGATAAAGGACTATGATGAATATACTTATCATCATTCGGTCAATGTGAGCATTCTCTCCATAGCCCTCGGCATGAAGCTTGGATTGAACAAAAAGAAATTGTCCGAACTCGGAATCGCAGCCTTTCTCCACGACGTCGGGAAGGTGACCATTCCGGACGGCGTTCTGAACAAGCCGTCGTCATTCGACAATAAGGAGTGGGAAATCATGAGGCGTCATCCTGAAGAGGGCGTCAAAAAGATACTAGCTACCATGAAAATGGATGCTTTAACGATCAGAAGCGCCATCGTAGCATACGAACACCATCTAAATTATGACGGATCCGGATATCCCGACGTGCCGGAGTCCAAGCGGCTGGACTTCTATTCCAACATAGTTACAATCGCCGACAGGTTTGATGCCATGACATCCGCAAGGGTTTACTCGCGCGTCCCTAAGCCTCCTGAAGAAGCGCTCCGTATCCTGCTTCAAAGCGCTGGAAAAGATGTAGATCCGACGCTGATCAAGATGTTTATCAAGATGATAGGGGTATTTCCTATCGGCACATTTGTGGCCCTTGATACGCGTGAACTTGGAGTGGTATATCGCGGCAATTCCATGCAGGCTGACAGGCCGATCATTGTTTTGGTTGCCGACAGTCAGGGACAGAAGGTTGAGAACACCTTTGTCGATCTTACGGATAGAGGGCTAGACGGCCGCTATCGCAGGACAATCAAAAAAACCCTCGATTCAAATAAATATGACATTAACCTTTCCGAATATCTGCTCGAATCGTACGCATGACCGCAGTTGAGTTTCTCTACTACTTCGGGTATACAGCCAAGAAAAGACACTCGCTCAGTAAGCAGAAAAGCCTTCCCCGCAAGGTAATCAGCATTGGTAACCTTACTCTAGGGGGGACCGGTAAGACACCCGCTGCAATTGCGGTGGCCGAAGAAGCGAAGAAGAGAGGATACCGCCCAGTGATCTTGACCCGAGGTTACAAGGGAAATGCTAAAGGGCCTTGTTTGGTGAGTGATGGTTCTTCTGTTCTCCTATCGGTGGAAGAGGCCGGTGATGAGCCTGTAGTGATGGCTGGAAGATTAAAGGGGGTCCCGGTGGTGAAATCGGCCGACCGGCATGAGGGAGGTCTCTTTGCCATGCAGCAGCCTTGGGGGAACGATCCGGATCTTCTCTTCATCCTCGATGACGGATTCCAGCATTGGCGCCTGAGCAGGGATATTGACATTGTCCTGGTCGACGGGCAGGACCCCTTCGGCAACAGGAAGATGCTGCCGGTCGGTCCTCTGCGTGGTCCGCTTGTCGAGTTGAAGAATGCTGATATTCTTGTGATCACTAAAGCAAGAAATGAGGCCCTTGCCCTTGAACTTCACAAAATAAATAAAGATGCCCCTGTCTTTTTCGCGACCCATGAGGTTACGGATATACGAAAGGCCGATGGCACTGTGGAGGCCTCCGGTCTGCTGAAAGGCGTGAAAGTCCTGGCCTTCTGCGGGATCGCCAATCCGGCATCTTTCAAAAAGACTCTTTCCCATCTCGGCTGCGTGATTGTCGAATTGAAACAGTACCGCGATCATTATCGTTATGTCTGCGAGGACATCAGCGGGCTCGAAGAAAAAGGCAAGAGGCTCGGGGCGGAGTTCCTACTCACAACGGAGAAGGACATGGTGAAGATACGAGAGTTAAAGTGCGTTCCGCGTAATCTGCTGTCAATCGACATAGGGTTTAGTATAGACAAGAGTTTCTATAACGAAGTGTTCAAGCTGCCCGTGCTTTAAAATTCCTCTGCCTTCTCTATTCTCTCGGAAAAAACGAGGACACATCCGTTGCAGTCCAGCATTGAAAATTCGTTCGTTCCATAAAAAGTGGGGTAGAGATGGCGAGTGATCTTCGCCTTGGTTCTTAGTGCGTCATAGAGCTCTTTAACTCCTTCACCCTCTAAATGGAAGGTAAGAGTGCCTGCCCTGTCATGATCTTTATTTGCAGCGTGGCCGGTCTTTGAATGGAACATGATCTCAACTTCTCCACATTTCATAAGTGCCCAATCGATCTGGTCTTTCGACGGGACTGTAAGGACGAGTTCAAACCCGAGTAAGTCCTCATAAAAGGCAATGGTTGCTTTGATGTCTTCTACCATAAGGGCAGGGGTTATTTTTTTCAGCAGCATATTTATGAATACTCCTTCAGATAGTGGCCTGTATAAGAGAGAAGAGACCCCTGCAGCCCTTCTGGCGTCCCTTCGAAGACGACGGCGCCTCCTCTATCGCCTCCTTCCGGACCAAGGTCTATGACCCAATCCGCTCTTCCTATGATATCAAGATTATGCTCGATAATTACAACCGTGTTGCCAGAATCAACCAATCTGTATATGATCGCCAGCAGCATGAGCACATCGTCATGGTGTAACCCGACGGTCGGCTCATCCAGTATGTAGAGCACGCCGCGGGAAGATGCGCGCGACAATTCTGCGCATATCTTCAATCTCTGCGCCTCCCCGCCCGACAGTGTCGTGGCAGGCTGACCGAGTACCAGATATCCCAGTCCGATGCTCCTGAGCATTTCCATGCGGGAACAGATATCCGGTATTGAAGCGAAAAATGAGTACGCTTCATCAACGGTCATGCCTAGGACATCGTTGATGTTTTTGCCCTGGTAGGTCACACGCAGGGTCTCCTCCTTGTACCTCCTGCCTTTGCAGTCCTCACATGTCACAAATATATCCTCGAAGAAATACATCTCCATCTTCTGGTACCCTTCGCCCTTGCATGTGTCGCATCTGCCGCCCGGCACATTGAACGAAAAAAAACCGGGGGAGTACCCATGCGCCCTTGCCTCGGGCTGCTTAGAAAAAAGCTTGCGTATTGGTTCGAATATTTTCAGATATGTCAGCGGGTTTGACCTTGGAGTTCTTCCGACCGGGCTCTGATCGATGAGTCTTACCCCTTTAATTTTATCGAGCCCTTCGATTTTCATATAGGGCAGCGGAGGATCCGATTCAAGCCTGAAGTGACGTGCGACGGCATTGAAGAGCGTTTCCACGATCAGACTGCTCTTGCCCGATCCGGATACGCCTGAAACGACCGTCAGTGCATCGACAGGGAAATGGACAGTGATGTTTGAAAGATTGTTTCCTGATGCGCCCGAGAGAGTTATGAAATAAGCGGGCGACAGAGTAGAACGTCTCTTCGCATCGCGCCTTCTGGTGGCTTCTTTCGGAACTTCCCCCCGAAGGTACTTTGCCGTACGAGTATCAGCCTTCATAAATTCATTGATCGGGCCGGAAAAGACGATATCTCCGCCCAAGTGCCCACCTCCTGGGCCGAGTTCGACTACCCAGTCGCTCGAAGCTATAATGTCCCTGTCATGTTCGACTACGATGATCGTATTCCCGAGGGAGGCCAGCTGACACATTATGTCTGCAATGCGCCTAGTGTCCCGCGGATGAAGGCCTATCGTCGGTTCATCCAGCACATAGAGAGTCCCTGTTAGCGCAGACGCAAGCTGGTTCGAAAGGTTCACCCTCTGGTATTCGCCTCCGGAAAGGGTCTTTGCCTGCCGCGCCGGTGTCAGGTAATCGACTCCGACTTTGATGAGAAAATCTAGCTTGAGCGTTATCTGCTTGATAGCTTCTTTAGCGATATCTCGTTGCATTGGAGATAAATGGATATCGGAGAACCAATTTGAAAGCTGCCCCAGCGGTTTCAAGGAGAGATCGGCTATATCCAGGCCTTCTATTTTGTATGCGAGGGCATCTTCGCAGAGCCTCTTTCCGTAGCACTTCGGACAGGTCACAGGGCTTCGGAACCTGCTCAGTAAGACCCTTATATGTAGTTTGTAACGTTTATTTTCAAGTTCTTCGAAAAATGCGTTTACGCCGTGGAACTTTCCATTACCTTGGAATACCGACTCCCGTTCGGCATATGTGAGCTCATTATAGGGTTTGGAGACATCTATGCCCGTTTTTTTTGCTCCTCTGATCAGCTGGTTCTTCCACCAGTGATACCCCGGCCTCTCCCAGAGTTCGATAGCGCCCTCGGCAAGTGAGAGCTGCTTATCGGTTATGATCAGATCTTCATCATATTTCAGTATATTGCCGAACCCCTTGCACTCCGGGCATGCGCAAAGAGGATGGTTGAAGGAAAAGAGGATCGGCGACGGTTCCGGGACAGATATACCGCACTCGTCGCATACATTTTTCGACGAAAACAGAAGCGGCCTCAAACTCACTTCTCCGCCTTTATCACTGTGGACGAGGATCACCGACATAAGCTCTCGGCCTTCACGCCAGGCATTTTCGATCGAATCGGCAAGCCGCGGTTCGTCCTGTATGACAAGCCGATCGAGGACAACGACATGACGTTGCTGAGCGGGCGTATCGTGATGCCCTCCTGCCTCCAGTGGCTGCAACTTCAAATCATCAATCTCCCTGACCTCATTGTTTAAGAGCAGCCTGTGGAAGCCGCGGCTGGAGAGTGATGCGAGCGGCTCGCCTGTTTCGAAGGTTATGAGCGCCCGCTCATTTAAATAATTTTCGAGCAGTTCGATGACGATTTGAGAGCTGTCCCAGTTCCTGATCTCCCCGCCGCACTTCGGGCAGTATGGGACTGCAATCTTCGAATAGAGCACCCTGAACAGATCGTAGAGTTCAGTGAGAGTGCCGACGGTAGAACGTGCTCCTCTTACCGGGTTCTTCTGTTCGAGGGCGATCGCCGGACGAATGTTGCGGATGCTGTCGACATCCGGGCGGTCGAGTTTCTCCAGAAAGAGGCGGGCGTAGGTAGAGAGTGATTCGATGAAACGCCACTGGCCTTCAGCGAAGATCGTGTCGAAGGCAAGCGAAGACTTTCCCGATCCTGAAACGCCGGTTATGGCGATAATCTTGTTGTGGGGCAGCCTCAGGTTCAGGTTTTTGAGGTTGTTCTGCCGTGCGCCTTCGATTATCAATTCTCTTGTCAGCATTTTAACATTTTAACATTTTGATTTCTTTGTTTTATAATTAATGATGCTAAGGGTAATTTCGGACAGGATCAAAGGAGGCGGAAGGCTCTCGTATGAAGAAGCAGTCGGTTTGTTTAAAAACGATGATATCTTTGGGATCGGGAGGGTGGCAGCGGAAGCCGCCGAACGAAAGAACGGGAAGAAAGCCTATTTCATCGTCAACCGCCACATAAACCCGACCAATATCTGTGTGAACCGGTGCAAGTTCTGCGCCTTCAGCCGCTCCAAGGACGAGGAAGGCTGCTTCGAACTCACTATCGACCAGATACTCGAACGGCTGTCTTCCGTTCACGGAGTTTCTGAAGTCCACATCGTTGGCGGACTCCATCCTGACTGGCCCTTCGAACATTACATCACTATGATCTCGGCCATACGTCAGAAATTTCCGCTGTTGAATATCAAGGCATTCACCGCGGTTGAGATCGATTATTTTTCGAGGATTAGCGGGCGCGGCCTCGAAGAAGTACTCACTAAACTCAAGGAGAGCGGGCTCCAGATCATGCCTGGAGGAGGTGCCGAGATATTCGCGGAAGGCATCAGAAACCAGTTATGCCCTGAAAAGATATCCGGAGAGCGCTGGCGGGAAGTGATGGAGGTCGCTCATCATGTCGGTATCAAGACAAACGCCACGATGCTTTATGGCCATCTCGAAACGTTCGAAGACAGGGTGGACCACCTCTTCAAGTTGCGGGACCTGCAGGATAAGACTGGAGGTTTCCAGGCATTTATCTCACTGGCGTACCACCCGAAGAACACCGAAATAGGCGGCTTCTATTCGTCGGGGATCGACGACTTGAAGACCATAGCCATGAGCAGACTCATCCTGGACAACTTCGACCACATAAAGGCCTACTGGATCATGCTGGGAGAAAAGATTTCCCAGACGGCATTACTATTCGGAGCCGACGACCTCGACGGTACTATCATCGAAGAAAAGATCACCCACATGGCCGGCGCAATGACCGGTGAAGGCATGACGAGAGAAGACTTGATCTACTTGATAAGAAAGGCCGGTAAAACAGCTGTCGAACGGGACGGGCTGTATAACGAGATATGGAAAGGATAAGCAAGGAAGAGGCTCTAGCACACTTCAAATCAGCTGATCTTCTCGATCTCGGAGAGAAGGCGGACCTAGTAAGGGAAGCTCTTCATCCAGAAGGGATGGTCACGTTTGTCGTCGATCGAAATATCAATTATACTAATGTTTGTATAAATCAATGTCGGTTCTGCGCTTTTTATCGTGACGCTGAAAGTCCCGATGCGTATGTGTTGTCCGAAGAGGAACTTTTCAAAAAAATTGAAGAGACGATCGCTCTTGAGGGAACGCAGATACTTATACAAGGCGGATTGCATCCCAACCTTGGGCTCGATTATTATACCGCTCTTTTGAAGTCTATCAAGGCGCGCTTTGAGATCAACGTGCATGGTTTTTCGCCGCCGGAGGTCTGTTATCTCGCAAAGAAGCACAACTTGACGGTCCGTGAGACCATCCAAATACTGAAAGATGCGGGGCTCGACTCGATACCTGGCGGCGGGGCAGAGATATTGTCCGACCGGGTGCGCGAGGTCCTTAGCCCCAAGAAGATAAAGTCGGGAGAGTGGCTAAGGGTGATGGAAGAAGCCCACGGGCTCGGCATGAGGACAACTGCGACGATGATGTTCGGAAGCGTCGAGGCACCTGAAGACATCATAGAACATCTGGACGCCATCCGTTCGCTGCAGGACAGGACGAGAGGTTTTACCGCATTTATCCCCTGGTCGTTCCAGCCCGGCAATACAGAATTGAGCAGAGACAATGTGGGGCTGCAGGGAAGTATCAGGCCGGCTACTGCCATCGATTATCTTCGTGTTCTCGCTCTTGCACGCCTTTATCTAGATAATGTGCGAAACGTCCAGGCTTCATGGGTGACGCAGGGATTGAAGCTGGCGCAGGTCGCCCTCAGATTCGGCGCGAACGATTTTGGTTCAACGATGATCGAAGAGAATGTCGTACGCGCAGCAGGAGTCAGCTATGTGGTTTCTAAAGAGGACATCATTGCCGCGATCAAAGCAGCCGGATTCGAAGCAGCACAGCGGAATACGTACTATAGTATCATCAGGAAATTTTAGGGAGGCAATATGGCAGATGCCCTTTACGACGTAATCGTCGTCGGCGGAGGTCCGGGCGGATTGAGCGCAGCTTTGTACGCGTCGCGCGCAAAGCTGAAGACACTCGTGCTCGACAAATCCAAAACCGCAGGCTCTCTTGCCTATGCAAGTCTGATAGAAAATTATCCGGGCCTTGAAAAACCCATGACCGGCGGTGAATTGCTCGATGTCTTTCGCAAACAGGCAGAAAGTTTCGGAGCGGAGTACAAAGAAGAGCAGGTAATCGGCGCATCGCTTTCGGGTGACGTTAAAGAGGTCTTCACCATGGAAGCATCATACCAAGGCAAGACGGTGATCATCGCGACCGGCTCAATGGGTAGAAAGGCGACGATCAGGGGCGAGGAAGAATTCCTGGGCCGCGGAGTCAGCTATTGCGCCATCTGCGATGCCGCTTTCTTCAAGGGTAAAACCGTTTGTGTTCTGGGCGACTCCGAAGAAGCCGCCAAGGAGGCCGGCGTTCTCGCCCGCTTTGCCGAGACGGTCTATCTTATCTCTCCATCGCAAAAACTGAAGGTCGAAGAAGATTACCCAGCTCTTCAGATTTCGAATGTTAAACTTCTCCTCGGCAGAGTGGTAACAGCCATCGAGGGCGGCGATGCCGTCGAGCGTATACGGATTAAGGCCTCCGGAGTTGAGAGCGAACTGGCGCTCGACGGGGTCTTCGTCTATCTCATGGGCAACAAGCCGATAATCGATTTCCTGCAGGGTGCAGTAGAGGTGTCCGAAGAAGGATGTGTCATGACCAACCGTTTTATGGAGACTAACATCCCCGGTGTTTTTTCTGCAGGAGATGTAACATGTACGGAAGCAAGGCAGGTAATAATAGCGGCATCTCATGGCTGTCTGGCGGCGCTGTCGGCTGAGAAGCATATTTTCGGAAGGAAGAAGGCCAAAGTAGATTGGCACTGAATATTGATGACCGCAGGAGCTGATCTGTGACCAATGACGAACTGAAAACTATGGTCCTCGACTATATGGCTGAAGGCTATCTTGAAAACATCATAGACATGTTCAAACACGATGAAACTCTTTATCCGCTGGTTATCGCTATGATATCGGACGAAAGGGTAAGGGTGCGACTGGGAGGTGCAGCCCTCGTAGAAGAACTCGTCAAAATCGACAGCGCACCTTTCGTAAAGATTATTCCGGACATCGCCCTCCTTCTCGGAGATTCAAACCCGACGCTGCGCGGCGACGCTGCCTATCTGCTCGGCCTAATACGCCATGCCGACGCGATTCCCTACCTGCTCAAAGCTAAGGATGACGATAATGTTTTTGCTCGCGAAATTATAGTCGATGCGATTCATGATATAACGGGCAATAACTGAGACGATGGTGCCGAAGGGAGGGTCACCAACTTGAGGTACACGGAGCAATCATCCTCAGCGAGCATTGTTATTGACTATCGCAGTTAGTATTATTGACATGCACTAAAACCTGCTAATTTTCGGAGCCATCTATATCTAATTGTCACAGGAATCTGTGGAAAAGTGAAGTAACGAAGAAGTATCGATTCAAAAGGTAGACAGTATAGGCGACTTTAGCCAAACGCTTCATTTCGCTGCTTATCCGCATGCAGTAGTAATTACTAAGTAGTGCATAAGTAAGGCCTCATTATGGTATACTATTATGCATGGATACCACTGACGGCAGGAAACTCAGACATGAGGTTTTAGAGGCGATTCGAATTAGGGCAGTCAAACAGGTTG
>Ga0181523_10001545_pt1 | contig 24345 bp, 20 predicted proteins | sample PEATcosm2014_Bin_43_FD_119752 | JGI IMG/M metagenome (GOLD analysis project Ga0181523, IMG submission 119752) | Peatland microbial communities from MTU Mesocosm Facility, Houghton, MI, USA - PEATcosm2014_Bin05_30_metaG | ecosystem: Environmental > Terrestrial > Soil > Wetlands > Peat | place... | reverse complement strand
TCCGACCCGCACGTCAGCATCGGCCTCGTCGCCGGCGACGGTGGCGCCGTCACGTGGCCGCTCCTCATGAGCGTCCTCAAGGCCAAGTACTACCTCATGACCGGGGAGCAGATCCCGGCTGCCGATTGCGTCGACCTCGGGTTGGCCAATTTCGTCGTGCCCCCCGCTGCGCTGATGGAATCGGCCGTCGGCCTGGCGAACCGGCTTGCCCAGCAACCGCAGCAGTCTGTCGAAGAGACGAAGCGGGCCATCAATCTCCACATTCAGGCTGCGATCCAGCGAGTGGCGCCGTTCGCGTTCGCCGCCGAGAGCGAGTCCTTCTCGACCGACGACATCAGGCAGACGATCGAGAAGTTCAAGAGCAAGAGCTGAGCTCCCGTTGCGGAGCCGTTCAGCGTCCCGAGAGCTCGCGCAGGTTCTCGCGGAGCACCAGGCGCTGCTCATCCGGCTCCAACACGCCGAAGTCAGTGAGCGCAGCCCGAGGCTCGCGCAGTCCCTCGGGGTGGGGCCAATCGGACCCGAGCAGCAGGCGCTCCACGCCCATGGCGTCGCGCAGGAGTCGCATGTCGTCCTCGTAGAACGGGGCGACCCAGACGTGCTCACGGAACGTGTCGATTGGGTCGCGCCCGAAATCCTGTGGCAGCTTGCCGTACGCAGCCCGGAAGCGGCGCTGCAGCTCCGGCACCCAGCCTGCACCGAGCTCGACCGTTGCCACACGCAGAGTGGGATGACGGTCGAAGACACCATGGCACACGAGCGCGGCCATGGTGTCGAACACAGGGCGCTCGATGTGGATGCCGAGCACCTCGGAGAAGGTCGTACTCCGCAGGCCGGTGAAGCGATCCGACTCGCCCCAATCGGCGGCGTACTTCCCGTAGCCCGAGTCAGCCGCGTGAAAGGCCACGACGACGCCAGCCTCGGCGGCCATGGCCCAGACGCGGTCGTGGGCCGGATCACCGATCGACCGTGGGCGGCCCGGGACGGCAACGGGTGCGGGCCGCAGCGTGATGAACCGAGCGCCCAGCTCGATCACTCGCTGAAGTTCGGCTTCTGCGGCCTCCGGATTCAGCAGCGAGAGCAGCGGGCCCGTCTGGATACGGCCGTCGCGGTCGTAGCCCCAGTCCTCCTCCAACCATCGGTTGTAGCTGCGGAAGACGGCCGCCGCCGTCTCTTCGTCGTCGAGGAGCATCTCTTCGAGGCCCAGACCGAGGCTCGGCAAGAGCCAGGCAAAATCCACACCCTGGGCGTCCATGGCGGCGACCCGCTTCTCCCGGTCCCTGTACTCGGGCTGGATGCGCTGGATCTCGATGAGGTCGCGTAGCTCCTTACCGTCCTGGTTCTTTCCCCGGAAGTACGACTCGAGCGAGCCGGGCACACCGACGGGGTCGTACGTCGGATTGGGCACGACCTTGAGAAGCCGGTCGTTGATGAGCAGCGTCTTGCGGCCGTCCATCTCGATCCAGCGCACGGCGTGGCGGTACTTGGGCTCGAGGTGCCGGGAGATCGCGTCCTCGGGCTCGTAGTAGTGCTCGTCGGCGTCATAGATGCCGTACGTGATGGCCTGCGCCGTGACAGGTTGGTCGAGAACAGCCACGTCGGCACCTCCTCGGGACCTGACTTCGGGCGCGAGAGCCCGTGGTTCCTACAGTCAGTCTCGTTGAATTTGACAACTCTGTCAACTCTGGCTCATGAGCCAGTGACCAGGGAAAACAGACCGTCCGGCCCTGCCCCGACCGCCAGGGAACCGAGTTCACGGCTCCAGCTCCTGGCATGACCGTATTCATGGCGCCACGACCAGAGGGCTCGGGACAGCCGGTGCAGCGGGTACTCCCGTGTCATGCCGATGGCACCGTGCGCCTGGTGGGCGGCGCGGGTCCCCGCAACGGCAGCGTCGTCTGCGATGACCTTGGCCGCCGCGATCTCGAGCTCGGCCGGCCCCCGTTCGAGCGCTCGCACGGCGAGATCGGCCGCGACGGAGAGCTGGGCCGCGCACTGCGCCACCGTGACCAGATGCTGTTGCACGGCTTGGAAGCGCGCGATCGGCTGGCCGAATTGGTGACGCTCGTGCGCGTAGCCGACCGTCAGGTCGCGCATCGCCTCGGTGGCGCCCGCCATCAAGAGCGCGCGACTCAGGGCGCCCCGCCGGCGCAGCGACCCGAGATCGACGCCGGCCGGAGCCAGAGCGTGGGCCGCCGCCGTCAGCGGCACATCGAAGTCGACCGTCTCTCTCGCTTCGCCGGCCAGGTTCGACCCAGGCTCGATCCGCACGTCCGAAGGATCGATCACTGCGACCATCGGGCCATCGGGCGCGTCGACGAGAGCCGTGATCGCGCCTACGCGTGACGCCCACGCCACCCGGGTGCGGCCCACGATCCGCTCTGCCCGCAGGCGCAAGAGCTCCGGAACCACTGCCAGGGCCCCATCGGGCAGGGCCAGGCCCGCCTCCGTCAGCAGCCATCCTCCGAGCAGTGCGGTCTCGGCGAAGGGCACGGAGGCTGCAGAGCGGCCGAGCGCCTTGAGGACCTGGGCCGCATCAGCGAGTGATCCGCCCGAGCCTCCGGACTCCTCGGGCAGCGAGATGTGCGTGAAGCCGGCCGTCGCCAGGCGGTCCCACACCGGCGCGCACCATCCCTCGGCTTGGGCTCTCTCGAGGGTCTCGGGCGTGCAGCAGTCGGCCAGGAGCCGATTGGTCGTCTGGGCGACGAGGCTGTCCTCCGCCGTCATCGCGGCTCGATCCCCGGGCGCAGGCCCTTGGCCACGATGGAGCGGAGGACCTCGTTCGTGCCACCGCGGATCGTGAACGAAGGAGCCGTCAGCGTCGCGGTGACGAGCAACCGCTCGAACAGCCCCGAAGCGTCCAGGTCCGGCTCGAAGTCGATCAGGCTCAGGATGGCGTTGACGACGTCCTGCTCGAATCGGGTGCCCAGCTCCTTCACCAGGGCCGCCTCCGTCGTCGGCATCCGGCCGTCGTCGACGGCGCGCGCCAACGACAGCGAGAGCGCATGCAGGACCCAGTAGTGCGCCACCGCATTCCCCAGCGTCTCGGTAGTCGCGTCGGCGACGGTCTCGGAATCGCACTGGCGCAGGAACTCCTCGACGACCAGGTACGTGCTCAGGAATCGGTCGGGTCCGCCGCGCTCGTACACCAGTTCCGATGCGTTCTGTGCCCAGCCGGCGCCGACCTCTCCCAGCACCAGGTCGTCCGGTACGAACGCGGCGTCGAAGACGACTTCGCAGAAGTCAGCCGTCCCGTCGATGAAAGGGATGGGGCGAACGTGGACACCGGAGGCCTTGAGGTCGACGAACATCTGTGACAGGCCCGAGCGTTTGTCCGTCGCGTCCTCCAGGGGGCTCGTGCGACACAGCACGACGATCCAATCGTGCACGTGCGCGCCCGTCGTCCACACCTTCGTCCCCGTGATCGTCCAGCCGCCGTCGGTGCGCGTGGCCTTCGTGACGAGCGAGGCCAGGTCGCTGCCGCTGTCGGGCTCGCTCATCCCGATGGAGAAGGACAGCTCGCCCCCGCAGATGCCGGGGAGGAATCGCCGCTTCTGGGCCTCGGTCCCATAGCGCGCGATCAGGGGCCCTATCTGGCGGTCGGCCACCCAGTGATGCCCGATGGGTGCTCCCCACCGGAGCAACTCCTCGACGACGACGAAACGATCGACCGCGGAACGATCGTGCCCGCCGTAGGCCTTGGGCAGCGCCATGCCGACCCAGCCCCGAGCCGCCAGCCGGCGCGAGAAGTCGGGGTCCTTGGCGCTGTTGAAACCCAGGCCCGGCTGGACCGCGGCCCCGCCCCGCTCGGCCGCCAGGAAGGCCCTGACCTCGCGTTGGAGCGCACGCTCCTCATCCGTCAGCTCGGTCGCCTCGAAGTGCATCAGCCACCCTCACTCGACTGGACGGATCCGGGTCTAGCGAAACTTGATGAAAACGTCAAGTACTCGGTAGCCCATACCGTAACGATCGAGCACGCTCCTGCAATCCGGATGGGTACACTCAATCGACGCCTTGCATCCCAGAATCAGGGCGCAACGATGGGCAGGCCAGCTCTGACAGGGCGGTGGGCACGCCGATGTACCGGATCCACTACCGAGCGCGATACCGTAAGAGTTGATGGCGACAAAGGGCCGCACCAAGCCGAATGAAGCGGCCGATAACGGCCCGAACCGGACCAAGGCCGCCCGGGCCACCGCCGGCTCGAGGGGACGCCCTACCCGTCGGGCCCGGGGATCGCTCAGTCGCGAGGAGATCCTCGACGGGGCGCAGGAGCTCGTCGAGGCGCAGGGCCTGCAGCAGCTGAGCATGCCAGCGCTGGCCAAGCAGCTGAAATCCGGCGTCACGAGCATCTACTGGTACTTCCGGAGCAAGGACGACCTTCTCGAGGCCCTCACCGACCGGGTCACGCGGGACATGTACCTCAAACTCCCGCCCATCGGAGACGGGGTGTGGGATGACGAACTCGTTGACTACTTCACCGCTTTTCGCAATCTCCTCGAGGCGACGCCGATCTATCGTGAAGTATTCGCATACAGAGCGAGGCTGCTCTTCACCCGCGCCGCATTCGCTCCCGCCATCTTCCGCCGGCTCGACGACGGCCTGTCACTGTTCATGCGGGCCGGACTCAGTGCCGAGCAAGCCGCTGAGGCGTTCAATGCCTGCTCGAACTTCACCCGCGGCTTCGTCATTCTGGAACACGGACTCGAGTCCGAAGCGGTCGACGAGACGATGACGGAGAAGCTCCATCACCTCGATGCGTCGAAGTTCCCGACCCTGGGCCAGCTCGACGATTTCGAACGGGTCATGTGGCTCGACGACGACCAGTTCCAATTCGGCCTCCGACTCCTGATCGCCGGCATCCGGCAACAGTACGCGCTGCGTTGACCCCGGCAACCTCCTCCCGGCGATCACCCAGTCCGGAGCGAACTCGACGCGCCCGTGGCTCGTTGAGCCGCGAGGAGATCCTCGAAGCCGCCTACCAGTTGGTGGAGCACGACGGACTGAGCGCACTCAGCATGCCTGCGTTGAGCCGTCAAGTCGACGCAGGCGTCACGAGCATCTACTGGTACTTCCGGAACAAGGACGAGCTCCTGGTCGCCCTGGCCGAGCGAGTCACCGCCGACGTCTATCGCCGGTGGAAGCCGATGGGTGACGGCCCGTTGGACACAGAGCTGCGCATGTCGTTCACCTCCTTCCGCGCCGAGCTCAGCCGGGTGCCCGTCTACCTGGAACTGTTCTCCCTGCGTTCGCGCTTCGTTCTCGCGCAGGCTGGGATCTTCCCCATCGTGATGGAACGACTCGACACTGACCTCGCTCGGCTCGTCGCGGCCGGCCTCAGCGCCGTCGACGCAGCACACGCCCACGTCGCCTGCTCGGCGTACGTCCGGGGGTTCGTCACCCTGGAGCGAGGATTCCGGCTGGAGCCCGGCGAACAGGATGAGGCTGTTCGGGCCGGGATCGCGGACGCCATGGGGCATCTCGATGCGACGGCCTTCCCGGTGCTGACCTTGTTGGGTGATCTCGAACCTATGACGGCACTGAACGATGACACATTCCGCATGGGTCTCGACCTTCTAGTCGGCGGCATCGGAACCCTGTCAGGCAAGCGCGGCACAACCTAAGGTCTGCGTGTGGCGACGGCCTGTCAGACCCTGGGCAGACCGAGCACTCTTTCACCGATGATGTTGCGTTGCACCTCGGAGGAGCCGGCGTAGATCGTGTCGGCTCGGCTGAACAAGAACGAATGCTGCAAATCGGCGAAGCGCTGGTTCTCCCCGATGAGCAACGTCCCATCAAGCCCCAAGAGATCTGCGGCAAGCTCGCCCATCGCCTGATGCCAGGTCGACCACTGCAGCTTGCCGGCCGAGGACTCCGGTCCCGGCTTGCCCGAGTGGGCGATCCGGGTGATGGTGCGATAGCCGCTGTAGCGCATGATCTGGAGGCCGGCGTAGCAGCGAGCGAGCCGCTGCCGGACGATGGAATCGCCGGTCGCGCCCTTCGCCCGGGCCAGCGCGACCACGAGCTCGAACTCCCGGGCGAAGCGGAGCTGCTGGGCCAAGAAGGCGGTGCCGCGTTCGAAGCCCAGCGTCCCCATGGCGACCTCCCACCCCGTGCCTGGAGCGCCGACAACGTGGTCGGCACCCGTGCGGGCGCCGTCGAAGAAGACCTCGCAGAAGTGGTCGCTTCCCGTCATCTCCACCAGCGGCCGGACGTCCACCCCGGGCTGGTCCATCGGGACCAGCAACAGGCTCAGGCCGTGGTGCCGCTGCGAGTCCTTCTCGGTCCGGCAGAGGACGAAGATCCAGTCGGCGAACTGCGCTTGGCTCGTCCATACCTTCTGTCCGTCGACGCGCCACGCGTCACCGTCAACCACCGCCCGGGTCGTCACCGAGGCCAGGTCCGAGCCCGCCCCCGGTTCGCTGAAGCCTTGGCACCAGTACTCCTCGCCGCGCAGGATCGCCGGCAGGAAGCGGGCCTGTTGCTCTTCGGATCCGAACGCGATGAGGGTGGGCCCGAGCAGGCTCTCCCCGAAGAAGCCGGCGCGGACCGGGCCATCGGCCAGGGCGTACTCCTGTGCGAAGACCAGCTCCTCCGTGACGGTCGCCTCGCGCCCTCCGAAAGTCCTGGGCCACGAGAGCCCGACCCAACCGCCTCGACCGAGCTCCTGCTCCCAGGTGACCCGCACCTTCCAGTCCTCGGGGGTGAAGCGGGTGGATTGCCCGAGCTGCGCCGCCTCGCCCACGAGGTGTCCCTCGAGCCAGGTCTTGACCTCGTCCCGCAAGGCGTCTTCTTCGGGCGTGTACGCGAAGTCCACGAGCGCTCAGATGCGCTCGATGATGGTGGCCGTCCCCATTCCACCGCCGGTACACATTGCGATGAGCGCGGTCGAGCGATCGGTGCGCTCGAGCTCGTCCAGTGCTGTCTCTATCAGCATGGCCCCCGTGGCTCCGATCGGGTGTCCGAGCGCCATGGCGCCGCCGTTCACGTTGACCCTCTCGGGGTCGAGCTCGAGGTCGCGGTGTGCCTTGAGGACGACAGCCGCGAACGCCTCGTTGATCTCCCACAGGTCGATGTCGCCGATGGTCATACCGGCGAGCTGCAGGCAACGCCGGGCGGCGGGAGCGGGTGCCGTCAGCATGATCACCGGCTCGGCTCCTGCGGTCGCCCCCATGACAATCCGCGCCCGAGGCACGAGACCGTTGGCCTGGGCGAACTCCGGCGAGGCGAGCAGCATGGCCGAGGCGCCGTCGACCACGCCTGACGAATTTCCCGGATGATGGACGTGCTCGAGCGTTCCGACGCCCGGGTAGACGTCGGCGATCATGGCGTCGAATGGCCGGTCCATGCCGGGGAGGGTCTCGGTCCCCATTGCCTGGAAGGACGGGGAGAGCCCGGCCAGCGTCTCGAGCGTGGTGCCGGGACGGGGGTGCTCCTCGCGGTCGAGGGCCACCGTGCCGTCGGGGTTGCGCACGGTGATCATGCTGCGATCGAAGCGTCCCTCGGCGATCGCCTTGGCGGCGCGCTCCTGGCTGGTGACCGCGAGCTCATCGCAGTCGGTCCTCGAGAACCCCTCGAGCGCGGCGATGGCGTCGGCCGAGATCCCCTGAGGCACCATCGGGTAGCGCTGGCGCAGGTGCGGATTGTCCCCGTCGATCAAGAGCGGTGTCTGGTCAGCCGGCCAACGCGACATCGACTCCACCCCGCCCGCGACCACGAGCTCCTGGAAGCCGGCGCGGATGCCCATCGCAGCGAGGCTGACCGCCTGCTGCCCCGACCCGCAGAAGCGGTTGATGGTCAGCCCGGGGGCCTCCACGGGCCATCCGCAGTCGAGCACGGCGAGGCGGGCGATGTCGGCGTTGTGGTCGCCGACCGAATTGCCGTTGCCCATGATCACGTCATCGACCTCGGACGGGTCCAAGCCGTTGCGCTCGACGAGCGCATTGAGGCACTGTCCCAAGAGGTCCTGCGGGTGCAGGTGGTGCAGCGCGCCGGTGGACCGGCCCTTGCCCCTCGGGGTACGGACTCCGTCGATGATGAGCGCGTCACGCGTGTTGGACATGGAACCTCCCGTTCGTGGATCGGTCATCGTGATTCCAGAGCGCCGGATGCCAGCTCGGCCAGCAACGGCTGGCTGTAGGCCACGCGGCCGGTGAGGACCGCCGGATCTCCCGTGCACAGGACCAGGGCGGCATCTGCCATCAACTCGGGGCTCTCGAGGGGGAAACCCTCCACCAGGTCGTGCGCCGTGGCGCCCGGGGTGGCGACGTTGTCCCAGGGCGCCAGGGCGTTGACCGCCACCCCGTTGGGAAAGAGCTCGGCTGCGAGGGAAGTGGAGAAGCGGTCGATCGCGGCCTTGACCATGCCATAGGTCGTCCACGGCGCCACATGGACCGCGGGGAACGGGGGCCCCTCCGGGTGGACCGCGATCTTCGACGAGATGTTGAGGATCCAGCCTTCACCGCGCTCCACCATTCCCGGGACGACCAGCTGGGCGAGCTCGTAGGGTGCCCGGACCTGCACCTCGAACATGAGCCGCCACCGCTTCTCGGGAAACTCGGTGAAGGGGTACAAGAAGGTGACGGCGGCGTTGTTGACCAGGACGTCGACGGGACCGAGTTGGCGTGTCGCCTCGTCAACGATGCGCCGGCGGTCTTCGGGGTCGGAGAGGTCCGCTCCTATCGGAACGGCCGTGCCACCGGCGGCGCGGATGCGCTGGACCACATCGGTCAGGGATCCCTGCCGGTCGGGTTCGGGCTCGAGTGTCCGTGCCGTCACCGCGACGTGCATGCCGTGCCCCGCCAGACGCCCGGCGATGGCGGCTCCGATTCCCCGGCTCGCTCCCGTCACGATGGCCACGCGGGCCATCAGACGACGTCCGCCATGGTCGTCCGGGGCGTGGCGTCGGCCAGGAATTTGCGCGCCAGAGCCTCGGCCTCCTCGGGTGTGGCGGGAACGTCGGTCGTCGACGGCCCGCGGCGCCAGCCCTCAGCGACTCCGAACACGACGCCGGACGACTCGAACACCTGCCCGGTGATGTCGTGCGACCGGGGAGAGGCGAGCCACACGACGAGCGGTGCCACCCAGCGCGGCTGGAACCGATCGAGCATCTCGTCGGGCAACGTGAGGTCTTCGGTGAGCCGGGTGAGGCCGCCGGGAGCCACCGCGTTGGCAGTCACGCCGTACCGGCCGAGCTCGAGCGCGGCGATCTGGGTGAAGGCGGCGATGCCCGCCTTTGCCGCGCCGTAGTTGGTCTGGCCCGGATTGGCATAAATGCCCGCCACTGACGTCGTGTTGATGAGACGCGCCTCGTTCTCAACGCCGTTCTTGGCCTGGTCGCGCCAGTACGCCGCCGCGTGCCGTGAGGTGACGAACGTCCCTTTGAGGTGCACCCGGATGACATCGTCCCATTCGGCCTCCGTCATGGAGAAGAGCATCCGGTCCCGCAGGATCCCGGCGTTGTTGACGACGACATGGAGCTCGCCGAAGGTGTCGACGGCCTGGCGGACGATGGCCTGCCCACCGTCCCAGGTGCCGATGTCGTCCGTGTTGGCGACCGCGGTGCCGCCGGCGGACGTGATCTCGTCGACGACCTCCTGGGCCGGCCCGGCATCGCGGCCCGTTCCGTCGCGGGCGCCGCCGACGTCGTTGACGACGACCTTGGCTCCGTAGTGCGCCAGTAGCAGCGCGTACTCGCGTCCGATGCCGCGGCCGGCGCCGGTGACGATGCACACCCGATCGGTGCAGCTGATGTCGCCCATTGCTTCTCTCCTGTCGTCGTTGCGGATGGTTGTCCGGGCCGGCTACCCGAAGAGCTCGACCCTCTCGGATGATCGGGCCGACTGCACGAGGGCGACCCACGTCGAGTCGTCCGCAGTCAGGAGAACGCCGAGAAGGAGGCCGCGCCGGATGAATCGGTGCATGTCGTGCTCCCAGGTGCAGCCGATCGCCCCCATCACCTGGTGGCAGTGGCCAGTCGCCGTGTCGAGGGCTCGCCCGGCAGCAAGGTGGGCCGCGGCAGCGAGGCTCGGATCACCATTGATCCATGCCGTGCGGGCGATGGCTCGCGCCGCCTCCAGGTCGACGTGCACGTCGGCGAGCCGATGCTGCACGGCCTGGAACGTGCCCAATGCCACTCCGAACTGCGTCCGGTCCGTGACATGGTGCACGGCCAGATTCAGCATCGCCTGACCCACTCCGATCAACTCGTGCGACAGGGCCAGCCGGCCGGCGGCGACGGCGCCGGCCCATGTGCCGGGGGGGACCGTGCGACGACCGTCCGGGTCGATCGTCCCGGTCACGCGGGTGAAACCGGCCTCGGCGTCCACGCCGCCAACGGGAACGGCGGTCAGGGTGGATGGCTCCAGCGGGCACAGCGTCACCTCGTCACCCGTCATCACGGGAACCAGAACGGATGGCGTCGCGGCCGCGTCGGCCAGCAGGAGCACGTCAGCGGTCGACGCTGTGAGTGTGGTGCCCTGCCAGGGCAAGCCGAGCGCGCCGGCGACGGGGTCGACGCCGAGGACACGGTCCATCTCGAGCTCGACGATCCGCGAACTGCCGCGGTGGCGCCCCTGCGCCTCGGCGAGCGTCCCGACGGCCAGTTCCGGCTCCTCGGCAACGAGCTCGTCCCACCCCAATTCGGCCAGCTCGGTCAAGGTCAGCGGCCCGGTTCGGCCCCCGAAGAGCTCGTCGGCCGCTCGCTGGAGCTCGTCTTGGACGAAGGTCATCGCCCACCCGCCCGGGGGAGGCGAAGAACGCGCTCCGCGATGATCGACCGCTGTATCTCGATCGCGCCGCCGTAGATCGTGGCCATCCGGGCGTAGAACCAATCCGAGCGGTGCAGGGCGTCGCGGTCTGTGTCCCCGAGCACGAATCCGGCGGGATCGAGCACGCGGAAGAGGTCTTCGACCGCTTGTTCCGTCGTGGCCAAGAGCACCTTGTCGACGGAGATCTCCGGACCCGGGTTCTCGCCGGCGGCCAACCGTCGCACGGTGCGGGCGGCCGCCGAGCGCAGTGCGGTGACGCGGACCCAGGCGTCCGCGATGGCCCTCGCCTCCGCGGGGGTCGGGTGAGGGAGTGCGCGCGCGACCTCGGCCAGGCGGGCGTGGAGGACGACCTGTCGCTGCCAGGCGTACATGCCGCGCTCCCACTGCAGGAGCGTCATGGCGATGCCCCAGCCGGCGTTGACCTCCCCGACGACCCGGTCGCCGGGGACGAACACCTCGTCGAAGAAGGTCTCGGCGAATTCGTTGCGGTCGCTGCTGGCCCTGGTCGACCGCACCTCGATGCCGGGAGAATCGAGGTCGATGAGGAACATGCTGATGCCCCGGTGACCCTCGGGCCCCGTGCGCACCAGGGCTGCGGACTTGTCGGACATGCTGCCGAAGCTCGACCAGAGCTTCTGCCCGGTCACCCGCCAGCCGTCGCCGTCGGGAACGGCCCGGCACCGCAGCGCTGCCAGGTCGCTCCCGGCTTCAGGTTCGGAGAACCCTTGGCACCACACCTCGTCGCCCCGGATGCATGCACCGAGGAAGCGCACACAGAGATCCGGTGCAACCTGCACCATCACCGGTCCCAGCACCTCGAGGGTGCTGAGCGGCAGGGGAATCCGGTATCCCTCGAGCGACAGGTGCTCGTAGATCGTGGCCCGGAGCTCGGCGCTGCCGCCGGTCCCGCCCACCGACTCGGGCCAACCGTGCCGGGTGAACCCGGCGTCCCAGAGCGCCCGTTGGAAGACACGGTCCACGCGCATCGCGTCCTCGATGGCAACAGGCTCGTTCTCGGCGCGGGCGGCCGCGTGCTCCTCTCCGTGCGCTCGCAACCAGTCGCTGAGCGCCCCGCGCAGTTGCGTGGGTGATCCGGGGGCGGTCACGGTCATGGTGCGGCGCCGGGGCCTCGCCCGTGGCGCCCGGGAGCGAGCCCCTCGTCGACCAGTCTGGTCAGGCGTTGCTCGGTCACACTCACCTCCGCCCCCGGCGACAGTCGACGCCAATATCGTAAGGGTCACTATAACGGCGTCCCCGGTCGCCCACAACCGACGTCCTCACGGCCAGAGCGCCGCCAGGACCGCGCGCCGGGCCGACCGGTCCAAGCCGCGGAGGTCGGCGACGCCGTGCTCGGTCACGACGACGTCGACGTCGTGCGACGGCGTGGTGACCGGCGCCGCCAGGCGCTCCACCAGGGTGCGGTGGGGCCCGCGCCGGGTGGGGAGCGCCACGACGCTGATCCCCGTGGCCGACCGGGCGGCCCCGAACGAGTAGTCGGGATGGCCGCCGATACCGGCCACGGCGGAGCCCCCGACGGCCTCGACGTTCACCTGCCCGTCCAGGTCGATCTCGAGCGCCGTGTTCACCGCGATCAACGGTGGCTCACCGGCGAGGCGGACGGGATCGTGCGTGTGCTCGATGCGGTCGACGACTGCGTGCCCGGACGCCCAGTCGTAGAGCGCGTGGGTGCCGCCGCAGTAGGGGGCGTAGGCATGGCCGAGGAGGAGCCCGCGGCGGTCCAGCTCCACGACGGCGTCCGACAGCATCCCGGTGTCGATTCGCACCGGGCGCTCGATGGCATCGATGACGGCGGTACCCACGGGGCCGGGGCCGTATTGCACCCGGGCGCCCTCCGGAATGAGGGACACGACCCGTTCAGCGATGGCACGGTGGACGTCCTGCGGGATTCCCCATCGGACCTCCGTCGGCGGCGCGCTGCTCCGCCCGACCACTCGGACCCGATCGGCCGGGATGGGCGGCCCGGCGTCGAGCACGGGGACCCCGCTGCGTTCGATCCCCAGCACCTCTGCGCCGGCATCGATGGCGGCCCGTAGCCAGGCGGACTCGGTGGTCGAGAGGAACCCGCCGTCGACGGGCGCCAGGGGGGCGACGAGCACATCGGGTTGCAGCGGACCCTGCAGAAGGGCGGGGACGGTACCGAGGCGTGCCGTGACGTACCGCACGGTTCCGGCGTCGATCGGACCGCGTAGGGCGAACCCGCCCATCACGGTGGCGACGTCGGCGTAGCGGTCGAGCCCGGAGAGCAACTGTCCTTGCGGGACCCAGCCCAGGAGGAGGTCCGTCGAACCGGGGTCGAACGCCTCGAGGGCCAGCGCGGCGGCTTCCGGGTCGCCGCCCACCCCGTCGACCACGGCCACTCGGGTGCGGACGGGTGGCGACGGCACGGGCCGATGGTAGCGGTACCGGAAGTCTTTCGGTACAGTCATCGATAATGGAGCTGTTGGTGGAGCGGTCGGGGGGAATCACGCACTTCGTGCTCAATCGCCCCGACGCCTACAACGCCATTGACGCGGCGCTGCGGGACCAGTTGCTCGGTGCGCTCGATGTTGCCGAGTCCGACGGCACGACCTGCATCGTGCTGCGGGGGGAAGGCCGCGGCTTCTGCGCCGGCATGGACCTACGGGCCGGCGGCGGCAAACGGGGCGTCGACCTCACGAACGCCATGGCGTCGTCGTCGTCCCGTCTGACCGAGCGCATCCTGCGGACGAGCGTCCCGATCGTCTCCGCCGTGCACGGAGCCTGCGCCGGCCTGGGACTCACCCTGGCGCTGGCAGCCGATCACTGCATGGCGGCGGACGACGCCCGCTTCGTGGCCTCCTTCGTGGCCCGCTCCCTCGTGCCCGACGGGGCGATTGCGCTGTTGTTGCCCCGCCTGGTCGGCACCGCCCGAGCGCGTCGGATGCTCCTCTTCGGGGAACAGGTCGGCGCGGGCGATGCGTTCGAGTGGGGGATGATCGGCGAGCTCACCGGGGGAGCCGACCTCGTGGAACGGGCCCAGGCCCGGGCCGAGGCACTCGGTGCGCTGCCCGCGCACGTCGTGCGCTACACACGCTCACTGCTGGCGCGCTCGTTCGACATCGGATTGGACACCGTTCTCTTCGAGGAGCAGCTGGCACAGGGTGTCGTTTCGACCTCCGACGACTACGCAGAGGGAGCGGCGGCCTTCTTCGAAAAGCGGCCTCCCCGGTTCACCGGGCACTGAAGCGAGCGGCCTGAGCATGGACCCGCGCTATTCAGCGGACGCCGAGGGATTCCGCGCCCGCGTCCAGGCGTTCCTGCGGGACAACCTGCCCCAGGGTTGGCAGGGGCTCGGTGCCATCGCTGATCGGGACGAGGCCGACGCCTTCGTCACGAAGTGGCGCGCCACGCTGTACGCCAGCCGCCTGCTCGGGGTGGCGTGGCCGAACGAGTACGGCGGTGGGGGAATGACGAAGCTGGAGCAGGTCGTGCTCACCGAGGAGATGGCCCGGGCCGGCGTGCCCGCGATGGGCTTCAACGACAACATGAGCATCAAGATGCTGGGCGGCACCCTGCTGCGCTGGGGCACCGAGGAGCAAAAGCGCCGTTTCCTGCCCCGCATCCTCTCGGGAGAGGATCTGTGGTGCCAGGGCTTCTCCGAGCCCGAGGCCGGCTCGGATCTAGCCTCGCTGACCACCCGCGCCGCACTCGACGGGGACCACTGGGTCATCAACGGCCAGAAGCTCTGGACGTCCAAGGCACGCGAGGCCAACTGGATCTTCGTGTTGGCGCGGTCGGACTCCGAGGCGCCGAAGCACAAGGGAATCACCTTCCTCCTCGTCGAGCTCGATCAGCCCGGCATAGAGATACGGCCGATACGGGCGATGTCAGGAGAGAGCGAGTTCAATGAGGTGTTCTTCCACGAAGCCGTCACACCGGCGGACCATGTGGTGGGGGAGGTACACGGAGGCTGGGCCGTCGCCACCTCACTCCTCGGACTCGAGCGCGGCGAGGAGGCCGCCACCAACCCCATCCTGTTCCGGGCCGAACTCGACCGGCTGGTCGCCATGGCGGCCGAACTCGGGCGACTGCAGGATCCGGTCGTCCGGGACGAGATTGCCCGGGCCTACGCCCGCTGCGAGATCATGCGCTTCCTGGGTCTCCGCATCCTGACCGGGGTCCTGCGCGACGGAGTCCTCGGCCCCGAGTCCTCCATCTCCAAGCTCTACTGGAGCGAGTACCACCAATCCGTGACGGGGCTCGCCCTCAAGATCCTGGGCGCCGACGCGTTGACCGTGGAGGGCCGCGGTCCGCTCCGGTCCTGGCGGGCGGACGATCCGGGGGCGCCCAACACGAGCGGGTCGTGGCTGGGTTCGTTCTGGAACGCCACCGCGGGCACCATTTACGCCGGCGCGTCGCAGATCCAGAAGAACATCCTCGCCGAATCGGTGCTGGGATTGCCCCGTTGACGCAGCGTCAGAGCTCGGTGCCCACGGTGTCGGCGAAGCGGTGCAACTCGTCGATCACCCGGGCCGCGTCACCCCAGACCATGAGGTCGCAGTCGTGCACGCCGAGGTCGGCATAGGCGCGCAGAATTCCCGGATCGTCTCGCGGCGAGGCGGCCGCGACTATCCGCAGATCCTCGTAGCGCCGGCCGATCTCGGCGCAGGCGGCGCGCAGCTTGTCCAGGCGCTCGGCCAGCGCGTCGGGGGACACGGCGACGTGGGGATTCTTGATCGTCTCGTCGTTGCGGACCACCGCGGCCCAGCCGTCGGCCCACTCGGCGACCCGGCGCAGGGCGAGGTCGCCGTACCCGCCCAGGAGGATCGGGATGGACCCGCGCGGCGGTGCGGGTTGGAAGCCGGCCTCCACGTGTCGGAAGAACTCACCGTCGTACGACGACACGCCGTCGGCCCAGGCCGCGCGCATGACGGCGACATGCTCGCGCAGCAAGGCGTGCCGGCGCTCGAACGGGATGCCCACGGCATCGAACTCCTCGCGCATCCAGCCGGCACCGACGCCGAGGATCATCCGACCCCCGGCCACGGCGTCGATGGTGGCCAGCTCCTTGGCCAAGACGACGGGTGGCCGGTAGGCCGCGATCAGCACCCGGGTCCCGAACTCAATGCGGTCTGTGACGCCGGCCAGGACGCCCATGAGCGCGACCGGGTCGAAGTAGGGGTCGTCAGGCCCGAGCGGATAGGAGCCATCCGTTGCGAACGGGTACGTGCTCTCGAGCTTCGTGGGTGTGAAGAGGTGGTCGAACAGCCACACCGAGCCGTAGCCCGCCCTTTCCGCCGCGACAGCGACCTCCACCACCCCGCGAGCGGTCGCGTGCCGGCCCGCATGGGGGAGATGGAAACCGAGGCGCATCAGCCCGACCACTCTGCAACGAGCTCGGTGACCGTGGTCAGGCGCGCCACGAACGCCAGACCGTTCTTCAGCATCGAGGTGTGGTGCTCCGGCGGGGTGCCGATGCAGGCGTCCGTGGGGATCGTGACGGAGAAGTCCTCGTCCGCCGCGCCCACCGCCACCAGCGGGATCGCCAGGTTGGTGGACACGCCGGCCACCACCACCTCCTCGATGCCCATGTTGCGGAGTATGGCGAGGGTCTCGGTGCGGTGCACGGGGGAGATGCCCTGATGCCGCGGCAGCACGAGGTCGTTCGGGCCCACGCCGATCTCAGGGACGACCTCGGCCGCGGGATGTGATTCGCTCCATTCGGCCGTCGCCAACGTCGCCCGCATCAGCGGGGACCGACGATTGGTCGACCGGCCTCCGGCTGCAGCAAGGTACGTCAAGTGGGCCACTTGGACCCCGCTGTTCCTGGCCGCGGCGGCCAGGCGACCCATGGTGGCCAGCACCGGCTTCGCCGCTGCCGCCAAGTCCGGCAGCACGGAGAGGTCCCCGACCACTCCCCGCTGGCACTCGATGAAGAGGAGGGCCGTCATGTCAGGCTCCGTCACGAGTGGACCCCCGGCGTCGTCACCCGGGGCCCGGACCTACGGCCCGCGTCGACGCCGACCAGTATGAAGTCGTCGAACTCCATGTGTCTTGTCCTCCCCAAGGTCATCAGGGTGGCCCTGCGCTCGGCCACCTCTGCCGATAATCTTACGGGAAGCCTTACGAGTTGTCACTCGCAGGGCACCCGGGACTGATCGAAGGAGCCGGCCGATGCGCACCGACCTCAGCATGAAGCCGACCGGATGGTTCCAGTTCGGCTGGTCCTCGACCGTGCCCGAGAACGGCGTCGTCCCGCTGCGGTATTTCGGCCAGGACCTGGCCGCGTGGCGGGACAACGACGGAACCGTCCACGTGCTGGACGCGTACTGCCAACATCTCGGCGCCAACCTGGCCCACGGCGGGTGCGTGGTCGACTCGGGAATTCAGTGTCCGTTCCACGGGTGGATCTGGGACGGCGACGGCCGCAACGTCTCCATCCCCTACGAGGACCGGCCCAACCGGGCGCGGCAGATCCGATCGTGGCCCGTCGTCGAGCGGAATGACGTCCTCTACCTCTGGCATGACGTCCACGGCGATCCACCGTCTTTCGACGTGCCGGACCTCACCGGCGGCCTGTTCGAGCAGCTGTCGGCCACCAGGTTCCAGGCGCCACTGCCCGATGGGACCTCGCACTTCCGAGACCTGCAGGTCCACCCGCAATACGTCGTGGAGAACGCGGTCGACCGTCATCACTTCCAGTTCGTCCACGGCACGGCGATGAGCCCGGTGATCCTCCGCGAGGAGGTGACCGAGGCATCGTGGCAGACGGTGGCCGGCTTTGGCCGACGCTGGGCCGATGGCATCGATCGGCCGGACGACCGCCGGAACACCATCACGATCCACTGGGTCGGGGTCGGCTTCGCCTTCAACGCCGAGCACACGCCGGACGGCTGGCGAGTCGTGCTGATCGCCACGACGCCCGTCGACGACGACCGAACGGAGATCTTCGGGACGTACTGGCTCGAAGATGTCGAGGGCGGCACGGATGACGACCGCACGCGGCTGCTCGACCTCATCAAATCGGCTTTGCCCCAAGACATAGAGATCTGGAACAACCAGCGCTACTTGGAGCGTCCTGCGCTCGGCAAGTCGGAAGCGGCGGGGTTCAAGAAGCTTCGAAAGTGGACCAGCACGTTCTACCCTGCCGAGACGGGCAACGACACCACGAGCGACTCCGAAGCAACCTGAGGCACGCCGCTTCGCGACGCCGTCGAGCCACCATGACGAGGCAGATGCAGGTAATGGGCCTGACTCGGCGCGATACTCCCCTCGAGCTTCGAACGAAACGAGAAGCAGATGTCATGAAGGAATCGCGCCCCGGTCTCTCCGAGGATCTCATCGTGGAGGCTGCCAAGGGACTCCTCGCAGAGAGTGGCGTGGACGGCCTCACCATGCGGGCGCTCTCGGATCGTCTCGGGGTGGCGCTCGGAGCAACGTACAGACACGTGCCCAACAAGCACGCGCTGTTGCAGCTCGTCGCCCGATCCCTGTACGCCGACATCTCCGAGGTCGCCGACGGGAGCGACCCGTTGGCCAGCGTCAAGGCCGTCATGCTCGAAGTGAGGAGGATGTTCGCCCGCTACCCGGGAATGGCCGCCTACGTCAGCGCTCACATGTCCGACTTCGAGTCACCGGCGGTGACGACCATGCTGCTGGAGCCCCTTCTGAAGTCCGGCTTGCGGCCCGATGAAGCCGAGCTGCTGGTGCTCGACCTCGTCCTTTTCACCGCAGGGGTCCTCCTGGTCAAGGTCGATCCGATCGTCGAGGCCCGCGCCGAAGCGGCGTATGAGCATGGCGTCGATTTGCTGGTCGCGGGCGCACTGGCGCTCTCCAGTCAACACCGTTGACTGGAGAGCGGGCCGCCGGTACAGTCCCCTCCACAGCGGACCCGCTGCCGCCCGAACCAAGGGGGACCCATGGCTGACGCGCACTCGGAACTCGATTGCACCGGTTACACCGTCACCGATCCGCACTTCGGCGCGCCGTACGTCGATCGGGACGAGTGGCACGACGAGCCCCACGGACACCGCAGGGTGCACGGCGGATTCGCCGATTGCGACACCAGGTTCACCTTCTATTTCCCCCTCCTGGAGGAGTGGCAGGGGCGGCTGATCATGCCTCTCGAGGGAGCCCACGCCGGACACGAGGACTTCTTCGGCGGTGCGCTCGGCGATGCACTGGGCGGAGTCGGCCTGACCGCGCGCCTGGGCGGGTACATGGTCGAGACCAACATGGGCCACATCGGTGACGACATCGACCCCAAGGGGGGCGAGGACGCGACGCTGTACGGCTGGCGTGCCGCCGCCGAATGCGCCCGCTTGTCGAAGTACCTGGCCAGCCAGGTCTACGGGTCGGCGCCCCACCATGCCTACGTGTGGGGGGGCAGTGGAGGCGGACGACGTTCGCCGCTCGTGCTCGAGAATGCTCCCGACGTGTTCGATGGCGCCCTCCCCTTCATGGGCGGCGGCGACGTTCGGCCCTTCCCCGCGAAGGAGCGCATCAAGGGAGCCCAGGTCATGAGCTTCGCCTGCATGTTCAACGTGCAGCGAATGCTCCGGCACGGCGACACCATGGAGAGGATCATCGACGCCATGCAGCCCGGTGGGAGCGGCGACCCGTTCGAGGGTCTCGACTCACACGTGCGCGAGGAGTTCGCCAGCCTCTACCGCCAGGGCTTCCCCCGGGGGGACGAGTTCATGATCGCCACCCCCATGGGCCAGATATGGCTGTGGTCGTCGATCGCCGATCTCCTCGTCGAGCAGGATCCCTCCTACTTCGAAGACTTCTGGGCCAAGCCCGGCTACATCGGCCACGACCTGCCGTCAGCGGTCGAAGCCGACGTCATCGACGTGGTCACGACCGTCAGCCGGGTCATCACCGTGCAGGATCTGCTCACGGACCCAGCGTTTGACGCCCCCGAGTACATGCTGATGAAGACGATCGCCGGCATCATGGCCGGGCAGGGCTCCATGGACATGGCGTACGCGGTCGAGGTGAAGGGCCTGCCCGATGGGTACCGACTCGGAGCCGGACTACAGCTCAAGAGCGGCGACGCAGCCGGACGGCAGCTCTATTGCATCGGGAGCGTTGGCGACGTCTTCGCCTGTGATGGTCATGGTGAGGCCAATCTCATGCGCTTCAACGGCGTGAAGGTCGGCGACCAGATCCACGTCGACAACCGCAAATTCCTGGCCTTCTGCTACTTCCACCGGCACCACCTGATGGAGGACGCCCAGTTCGATTCACTGCGGCTGGACGGCATGCCGATCTACGAGCAGCACCCGGTCCCGCTCATGTCACCCCTGATGGGCGTGTCCTACACCGGACAGTTCGAGGGCAAGCTCCTCTGGATCCACCACACCCACGACTCGTCCCTCTGGCCTTCACAGGGGATCATCTACAGAGGTGCAGTCCTCAACGCGCAGGGGCCGGAGGCGGCGGCCGAGAAATTCCGGCTGCAATGGACGCAGAATGCCGAGCACATCCCACCGACCTTCCTCCCGAACTCGACGAAGAGGGCGACTTCCACGTGGCTGATCGATTACTTCCCGATCATTGAGCAAGGTCTGGCCGACCTCATCCAATGGGTCGAAGAGGGTGTCGCACCACCGAGCACAGCGTTCGAGTATGTCGACGGACAAGTACGACTGCCCGGGACGGCGTCCGAGCGCGGGGGGGTGCAGCCCGTGGTGCGCGTGACGGCGAATGGCGGCGTCCGGGCCGAAGTGAAGGCGGGAGAGGCGGTGGAACTCGAAGTCGACGCCGAGGTACCGCCGAACGGAGGGTCGATCGTCTCCGTCGCATGGGACTTCGACGGCTGGGGTTCCTTCCCCTTCCACCATGAGGTCGACGGCTCGGACACCTCGGTGCACCTCTCGACGACGCACGCCTACGACACGCCGGGCACATACTTCGCGACCGCTTTGGTCCACTCCAACCGTGAGGGAAAGGTCGACGCCGAGTTCCGGCGGCTGCCGAATCTCGCGTCCGCTCGGATCGTCGTCAGCTAAACCTGGTTCGGCGCCACCCCGGCGGTCGCCGCCTCCGCACCGGTAGGTTCCAGCTCGACGCCCTCGATCTTCCTCCCCAAGTACGCCTCGCGGACGACTTCGGACCCGAGCATCTCCTGGGCCGTCCCCTCGAAGATCATCTCGCCGAAGTCGAGCACGTAGACCTGTTCGCAGGTCTGTTGGACCAGGGCCATGTCGTGCTCGACGAGTAGCAGCCCCACTCCCATTTCGTCGACCACTCGCTTCAGAATGTCGCCGAAATTCTCGGTCTCGGTTGCGTCGAGCCCCGAGGAGGGTTCGTCGAGGAGGATGGTGTCGAATGGGCCGGCGAGGACGCGGGCCAACTCGACGAGCCGCCGTTGCCCGGTGCTCAGATGCTCGACAGGCGCATCTAGGTAGGCCTCGATGCCCGTCAACTCGACCGCCGCAGCCGTCGCCGTATCGATCTCCCGCCCATCGCCGCGGAGTGCGACGACCTGGCGGAGCGGGTTGCTTCCTGCGAGCGCACACTCCCGTGCCAGAGCCACGTTGGTGCGCACGTCGAGCGACTCGAAGAGCTGCACGCGCTGGAACGTACGGCCCAAACCGAGCCGCGCCCGCTCGGACCGACTGGCCCGCGTGATGTCGACGTCATGGAGGATGATCCGGCCCTGGGTGGGCCGGACAATGCCCGAGCATGCATTGAACGTCGTCGTCTTCCCGGCGCCGTTCGGGCCGATGAGCCCGGTGATCGTTCCCGCGCGCACCGCGAGACTGACCTTGTCAACGGCGACCGCCCCGCCGTAACGCACGGTCAGATTCTCCACGGCCAGGCTGGTCGAGAGCGCTGGCCGGGGAGTCCGTCGGGGGGACTCGGGAGTGGCGGCTGGGGTTGGGGGCGCTCGCCGCGAGCGTCGGCCACCCAGGCCGTCGATGAAGTCGGTCAGGACCCGGGGGGCACCCGGAATCTTGTCGCGGTACACGGGGATGATGACACCGAATATGGCAAAAGTGGAGAGAACGAGGTTGGTGACATTGCTGCCCGTGAAGTAAATGGGGATAAGGGTCAATCCGGCGGCGCCGATGAAGGCGTACCACGGCTCGCCGATGACCACCACGATGACCACCACGACCAGTGTGATCGAACTGAAGGATGGAAAGTTGTCCCCCAGAGCGAACGTGTTCACACTTGCGGTGAGTGCACCGGCGATCGCCGCGATGAAGGCAGAAATGCAGAAGACGACCACCCGAATGACGCTGACGTTCAACCCGTAGGTGTCGAGCGCCAGGGGAGAGTCGCCCATGGCCCGCAACAGCTTCCCCAGCCGTGTTTCGGACAGGACGGCGATGCCGACGGCGATGAGGACCACGAAGACGAGCACCACGTAGTACATGCTCTCGTCACTTCCGAGATGGATCGGACCGAGGTTCAGGCTCGGGCGCGTCGTTGGCAACCCGTTCGCGTTCGGACCGAACATCCAGCTCTGGGTGTAGATCATCTGCTCGAGGAAGATCCCGAATCCCAACGTCGCCAGGGCCAGGAAGACGCCGGAGAGCCGTATGGCAGGAATGGCCAGGAGCGCACCGACGGGGATCACGACGAGGGCGGCGAGGAGGAGCGACGCCAGCCAGGGGATGCCGGCGCTGGTGAAGTGCGCCATCGAGGATGCACCGATTGCGGCGAAGGCGTACTGGCAGAGCGAGACCTGCCGGGACGTCCGGACCAGCAGCCCCAGCGAGAGAATGAGTATGACGAGGATCAAGGTGCTGGTGTAATTGGCCAGATTCGTCCCCACCAACGCAGGTATGAAGCACAAGAAGACCACGAACACCGCCCCCGACGTCACGCGGATGCGTACCGGGGCATGCCAGCTCCGTGGAATGGTTCGCGGCGTGACGTGGCTACGCGTCAACAGCTTGCTCTTCGGCGTCACGAGGAGGACGACGAAGAGAACGATGAAGGGCAGGCTGGCCGGCAAGCCGATCAGCCACGGGACGTTGACCACGTACTTGGTCGCGAGCGCACCCGCCACACCGAGCAACAGCCCACCCACGTACGTCAACGGGAGGTTCGAGAAGTATCCGATTGCTGCGGCACCGAATGCCTGCACGACCAGGAGCGTCAGTACCAACGCAGTGAGGTTCAGGTTCGGGGCGATCAGCAGGCCACACAGCGCGGCGAACGACGAACCGATCATCCACGCCAGCCGACGAACCCGGGTCGCGTTGCTTCCTTGTACGGACAGGAGTTCCGGATCGTCCACGACGGCCCGCAGCTCGATGCCGCGACGGGTGAACCGGAGGAAGGCGTACAAGCCGCCGGTCGTCGCCAGGGCAACGATCGCGGTGATGATCTGCTCCCACTCGACGTTGACCGACGCGATCCTGACCGTGTTGGTCGACAGGAACGAAGGGAAGTTGCCACTTACGGAACTGAACAGGACCGTTGTGAGAGAGACGACCAAGAGAATGAGTCCCACCATGGCGGCGATCTGCAGCGTCCGATCGGCCATTGCCAGTTGCCGGGTCAGGAGCTCGAGCAAGATCCCCATCACCGGGCCCAGGACAAAGACGCACAGCACGCCGGCGATCGGCCACGGCCAACCGTGCACGTCGACCAGCTCGTAGAAGATGAACACCGACACCGAGGCCAGCGCGCCGTAGGCGAAATTGAAGATCCCGGACGTCTTGTAGGTCAGGACCAGCCCGGTCGCGGCGAGGCCGTACACCGATCCAACGGTGAGGCCGATGACGATGAACGGGAGGATGTCAGCCACCAGCGTCCTCTTCGTCCACCGTCTCGACCATTCTCACGAAAGGACTATGAAGAAGGAGCGCAGTCCGGCGTAGCACCACCAGGCAGCGTGAAGTGCTGGTTCTTGATGACGACGGTGAAGTAGCAACCCTCGCTCTTGCTCGAGGGGTCGTTGAAGGTGAGGCCGCCCGTCATGCCTCCCAGGGTCTGGTCGTTGAACTTGGCGAGTCCAGCGAGAATCTGCTGACTCGTCGGCACGCCCGTCGCTCCGCTCAGCTTCACCGCCTCCTGCAACATGAGACCCGAGACCCAGGCATCCACCGCGTTCATGGGCTCCTCTGTCGTCTGGAAGTTGATATTCGTGTACTTCTGCATCGCCTGGTGGAACGCCTTCATGTCCGGCGCGGTCGAGAACCAGGGCTGTATCGGCGCGTTGTTGATCGCGTTGTTGAACTCGGACTTGAGGTACCCCGGGCCGATCGCTTCCCCTGGAATGATGTACGCGGGCTTATAGCCCTGGCGGGCGCAATCACTGGCGATCGTCTGACCTTCCGCGGCCGTCGGAACCAGGAGGACGAGCGCCTGCGCTCCCGACTGCTGGGCGGCGAGACAGCTGGCGGTGTAGTCGGGCGCAGTGGAGCTGACCAGGCCTCCGTAGACGTACTTGGTCCCGCCCTTGGCTGCCAGCGATTGCAGGAAGGAGTTCGCCTGTGCACACTGTGCCGCCTCCGAGCACGCCAAGGAACCGATCTTGGTGTGGCCCGCCTTCTTCGCACTCTGGATGATGGCCGTGAGCTGGGGAAGGGCCGTCATGCCCTGCGGGAAGAACATCGGGTTGTTGTCCCATGGCTCC